>RHMF01001110.1_pt1 | contig 15302 bp, 15 predicted proteins | sample 5365151 | NCBI WGS metagenome assembly RHMF01 (sample SAMN10266501, study PRJNA497801) | feces metagenome | isolation source: feces | host: Bos taurus | place: China: Prairie of Fairy Mountain | collected 2017-08-14 | reverse complement strand
TGAACGTCGCGTGGTATTGAATACCATCGGTCCATTCTGGGATGGCAATGAAGTATGGCTCTTAACAGCAGGCGGTGCTATTTTTGCAGCATTTCCAAATTGGTATGCAACATTGTTCAGCGGTTTTTATCTGGCATTGTTCCTGATTTTAATCGGTTTGATTGTACGTGGTGTAGCCATTGATTTCCACAGTAAAGTAGAAAATGCTACTTGGCGAAAAACATGGGATGCATTGTTCTTTGTGGGTGCTTTGTTGCCTGCATTGCTGTTTGGTGTTGCGGTGAGCAACTTCCTGACAGGTGTTCCGATTGATGCCAATATGGAATTTGTGGGGAATCTCTTTACACTGATTACACCATTTACATTATTGGGTGGTATCGTATTTGTACTGGTATTTGCATTTCACGGCTGCTTATTCCTGAGTCTGAAAAGTGGCGTGAAAGAAATCAATGATCGTGTAAAAGCATATTCTGTAAAGATCGGCATTGCAATGCTGGCAGTAGTAGTAGCTTCTGATTACCGGTATGCTGGAATCTATGATTGCAATCATTGCTACAGTAATTGCGGCGGTTTGTCTGATTGCATCTGTGGTATTGCAGATGAAAGGGAGCAGCGGTAAAGCATTTGTATGCTCTATCGTAGCAATCTTGGCAGTGACCGTAATGGTATTTGCTACAATGTTCCCGAATGTATTGATTTCTACACTGAATCCACTTTGGAGCTTGACTGTGTATAATGCATGCTCTAGTCCATATACACTGAAGATTATGACAATTGTTGCTGTAACTTTAGTGCCGGTAGTATTATTATACCAGGGCTGGACATTCTGGATGTTCCGTAAACGAATTACTAAGAATGATTTGCATTATTAATAGCGTGTAAGTTTCAATATCACATAAATACACATAGCGTATTTTCTCAGAGAGGGTGTATACCCTCTCTGCTGTACATAAGGGCAAAATAATTGGAAAGGAGGCGTGACAATGCTGATTCAAAAAAATGATAAGCTATATTTGGCTTTGGTAGTATGCTTTGGTCTCTTGGAAGCGTTGTTTATCATATTGCAGATGCATAAAATCAGTATGATAGCCAATGCCATCTTTATGCAAAATATTGCCGTGGTTACGCTGCATACCGATTTTGTGCAGTTGATGCTGTATATGATTGCGGTGGTATTGTGCAATCGTATAGGCAGTGCCATGGCAGATAATTTGGCGTTTTCTGTGAAGAATACAGCATCGTCATTGCTTCTGGAAAAGCTGGATCGATTGGGCGGTGTCTATGGAAGCGGCAAAGATAGCGGAAGTTGCTTTGTAATGCTGACCGATGGTGTAGAACGCCTGGAGTTATTTTTTGCACAATTTTTACCACAGGTGTTGAAGACAGCGATCACCCCGATATTGTTTCTGGTATTTATATTCCCAATAGATTGGGTAAGTGGGATTTTGTTGTTTATCACCATTCCCATTGTCATTGTATTTATGATGCTGATTGGGCGATTTAGTAAACATGCATCCGAGCAGCAGTGGAGTGTATTGCAGACGATTAGTGGCTTTTTACATGATGCCATGGTATATCTGCCGTGGCTGAAGATTTGGGGAAAAGCAGAGGAAAGTGCATATAAAGTAGATCGTATCGCCAATGATTTTCGATTACGTACATTGAAAGTCATGCAAGTTGCATTTCTGTCGGCATTTGTGCTGGAGTTTTTCACCATGATAGGTGTAGCTTTGGTGGCAGTGACCTTGGGGGTACGACTGGTAGAAGGTATGGTGGGGTTTCAAATGGCGTTGTTTGTGATTTTGCTGGCACCGGAATTTTATGTGCCGCTGCGTACATTGGGCAGTAAATATCACGATAGTATCAATGCCATGAGTGCCTTTAAAGAAATCACAAGTTTTCTGAATAAAGAAGAACCGGAGCGCGGCAATGTATCGCTTAAACTGAAAGAAGCACCGGAGATTGTGCTGCGTGATGTTGGATATACCTATAAAGAAAGCGGTGTATCGGTGGAAAATATCAATCTGCATTTAACACCGGGCAGCAAAACAGTGGTGTTTGGTGAAAGTGGATGCGGCAAGTCTACCTTGCTGGCACTGGCCAGTGGTATGAAACTTGCCCAACAGGGCAGTGTGACATGGAATACTGTAGAAATCAACCAACTGTCGTTAGATACCATTCGCAGTCAGGTAGGCTATATGGGGCAAGATATTTACGTATTTTCCGGTACAGTTTATGACAATATTGCAATGGGCGATAGTACCATCACTATGGAGCAAGTGCAACAAGCCTGTGCGGCAATTGGCTTTGATAAAATCGTAGAAACATTCGCCCAAGGATATAATACTTTGCTGGGTGAGAATGGCAGAGGATTATCCGGCGGGCAGAAACGCATGCTGGGTATGGCACGTATCTTTGTGCGTGACCGTAAATTTGTAGTTTGTGATGAGCCTTTAGCCGGGTTGGATGTACAAAGTGAACAAATGGTATATCAAGCATTAAATCGGCTGTTAGAAGGGCGTACAGCGCTTCTGGTAAGCCATCGAGAAGAAATCATACATCTGGCAGACCGGGTGTATTTTATGGAACAAGGTAAATTGAGATAAGGAAGAAGGTGAGTATTGTGGAAGGCATCAAGCATATGATGAAGTTTATCAAAACCTATAGACGGCAAGTATTGCTGGCGGGGCTTTTGGGCAGCTGTACAGTATTGTGCAGTGTAGGTTTGCTGGGTGCTTCGGCAGTGCTCATCTCCAAAGCAGCCATCGTACCTGCTATGCTGGAATTGATGACGCTGGTAGCATTGGTACGATTTTTTGGCTTATTCCGTGCGGTATTTCGTTATGTAGAACGTTTGGTAACCCATGATGTAACTCTGAAAGTATTGGCAGATTTACGCAGCTGGTATTATCGCTGTCTGATTCCTTTATTGCCGGGGGCGGTTGGCAACAAAGGGGCAAAATTGTTTCAGCATATTTTAGCCGATATTGAATTATTGCAGTATTTTTATCTGCGTGTAGTAGCAGCACCGCTGGTATGCCTGATTGTACTGGCAGTAATGAGCGGGATCTTGTATATGATGGTGCCGCAGGCAGCGTTGATTCTGCTGGCAGCATTTGTGCTGGAGGGTGTAGTATTTCCACTGGTGTTCGGTGTACAACAAAAAAGAGCTGCCCAATCAGAACAAGCAGCCCTGGATGTGTTTTATCGCAGTGCCAATGATTTTCTGCAAGGATTCGATGCAGTTTGGTTTGGGACAAAAGATACTGTGGATACTGTCAAACAAGCCCGAAAGGCAATGTTTCAACAACAACGTAAAATGCGGAATTTGGACAATACATTGCAGTTGTGCAATAGCCTGACAGGTGCATTGGTATTGGTGGGTACCTTTTATTTCGCAGCACTGGCCGTTAATGCCGGTACATTGCATGGGACATACCTGGTAATGATACCACTTGTAGCATGGAGTGCTTTGGAAGCAGTACAGCCAATGCCTTTGGCACTGCGATTCGTATTTGAGAGCAACACAGCCATGACAGAAATGCTGGAGATTGTGCATACACCATCACGCGGCAGAGAGGAAAGCAAAGGCGATGCTCTATGGCAGAGCAAAGGTATTGTATTTGACCACGTAACCTTTGCATACGAGAAAGAACCGGTATTACAAGATGTATCTTTCCAAATCGCACCTGGAGAGCATGTAGCAATCATTGGCGGCATTGGCAGTGGTAAAAGTACCATTTTCAATCTTTTGCTTGGGTATTATCGTCAAGATCAGGGCGATATTATAGTAGATGGCGTAAACCTAAATGATGTGAACGTAGCACAGCTGGGCAGTCATATTGCAGTGGTGCGACAGGATACAGCCTTATTTAGCGGAAGTATCCGTGAAAATTTGGCTTATGTAGCCGATTGCACAGAAGCACAAATGTGGGAAGCGCTAAAAAAAGCAGAACTGTATGACTATGTACAACAATTGCCTGAGCAATTGGATTATATGCTGTTGGAAAGCGGCAGCAACCTATCCGGTGGGCAGAAAAAACGAATGGCATTGGCACAGCTCTTTTTGCAGGACAAGCCGATTGTACTATTGGATGAAGTATTAGAAGGCTTGGACGAAAAAAATACAACAGCAATCCTGCAAAATGTGAAATCATATTGCCAAAACCGTACCGTATTGTACATTACCCATGACATCAGTGTTTTGTCGCATTTTGATAAAGTATTGAAGTTAAGCGAAATAAATGATAACTAAGCTCTGCTATTTGCTCCGGCAATGTAGCAGAGCTCTTTTTCTTGCTATTATCATGGAATAATGCTAAAATAATATGATTATTTGCAAAGAAGGGGCTAACGATTATGAAATTATTGCGTTCTTTAGCGGTGTACTTATATGTTGCCGGAAAAGTGGTATATGGTGCACGTTATTTTGAAAAATTAGAGAAACAGAAAGACGTTTTGGGCGAGGCGGTAGTAGCACAGAAAGTGCATGCCTATGCCAAAAAAATGGCGCAGAATGCGTTCAAGTTGTCCGGTGCGACCTTTGTGTTGAAAGGTGCTGAAAATCTGCCAAAAGAAGGCGCAGCACTGTATGTAGCCAACCACCAGAGTTATGTGGATGTGGCTGCGGTGTTGTCTGCCATTGAGCGTCCGGTAGGGTTTGTGTTAAAAGATGATTTGGAAGGGATTCCGTTCTTTGATAAATGGATTACACACATGCAGTGTGTGCCGATTGCCCGTGGGGAAGCACGTAAGGCGTTAGAAGCGATTTTGAAGGCTGCAAAACTTATGAAAAATGGTCATGACATGATGCTGTTTCCGGAAGGTACTCGCAGCAAAGATGGCACATTGCTGCCATTTAAAGCAGGCAGTCTGAAATCTGCGCAGCGCGGCAATGCGATGATTGTGCCTATGGCGATTGATGGTGCTTGTAATGTACTGACCAGGGGCAAATATATTATGCATCCAAAACAGGTTACTGTTACTGTATTCCCGCCAATTCCGGTGGAAACAGTAAAAGAGATGGATACAGTGGATTTGGCGCTTTTGGTACGCAATCAGATTGCAGGTGCTTTAGGGCAGCCATTATTGAAAAAAGAAGATACTTTACAGAACGAGGAAGCTTAGTATGAGTCGTATGAAAGAAGCGGAAACTCTATTAAAAAAATATTATGGATATCGCTCTTTCAAACCGATTCAGCAAAAAGCTATTGAGTCCGTATTGAATGGGCAGGATACTTTTGTAGTGATGCCCACCGGGGGCGGCAAGTCATTGTGTTATCAGATTCCGGCATTGATGCTGGAGGGGATGACATTGGTGGTGTCGCCTTTGATTTCGCTGATGAAAGATCAGGTAGATCAGCTTTTGCGTTTGGGTATTTCAGCCGCATGTATGAATAGTATGCTGGATGAAGTACAGTACCAAGCGTTGCGTGCCCAGGTTTTACGAGGTGAAATTAAAATTTTATATGTAGCACCGGAGCGCCTTCGTTCCGGGGAATTTTTATCGGTATTGCGCAAGCAAAAGATTTCTTTAGTAGCTGTGGATGAGGCTCATTGTGTATCGCAGTGGGGTCATGATTTTCGCCCAAGCTATCATAGTATCAGTCAGTTCATTCGTACTTTGCCGGAGCGTCCTGTAGTGGCAGCTTTTACGGCTACCGCTACGACGGAAACTCGAGCAGATATTATCAATCGGCTGGAATTAATCCGTCCCAATATTTACAGAGCCAGTTTTAATCGTGCCAATCTTATTTTGTCTGTGCAGCGAGATGGGAATCGCAAAGAAGCGTTGATGGAATTTATACAAAACCATTCGCAGCAAGCAGGGATTATTTATTGCAATACCCGGAAAGAGGTAGATAAAATATGGGACATGCTGCGTCGTGCAGGGATACAGGCTGTACGATACCATGGCGGTATGGAAGATTGGGAACGCAATGAAAATCAAGATAGCTTTTTAAAAGAAAAAGTAAATCTAATTGTAGCGACCAATGCCTTTGGTATGGGAATTAATAAGCCGGATGTGCGTTATGTAGTACATTATAATTTACCGAAAAATATAGAGTCCTATTATCAGGAAATCGGCAGAGCAGGCCGAGATGGGCTGCCGAGTTTATGTGTACTGTTTTTCTCTTATTCTGATGTACATATCAATCGTTATCTGTTAGAGCAGAACAGCAAAAATGAAGAACGGTTGGCGTTTGATTTGGGCAAATTGGATGACATGGTTCAATATGCTACTACCGGAAAATGTTTGCGACAGCATATACTGCAGTATTTTGGCGAAACAGCCAAAGATACCTGTAATGGATGCAGTAACTGTTGTGAGGTCAGTCTGGGCAAAGCTGTTATGCAAACGATTGATGAAGGGCTGCTGAATGAACTTCGCACCATGCGGTTGATGTTGGCCATGGAGGAAGGTGTGCCGTCGTATCGCATTTTAAGTGATGAGGTACTGCATGCATTAGCAGAGCATCAGCCAGGCAGTATGATTGCCTTACAGCAGATTTATGGATTGGGTGAAGAGCATATTCGCAGATACGGTGAGCAGATTATTGCGCTCATTACTGATTATCAAAATCGTGGTGCAGTATAAAAAGAGAGGATGCTGTAATATGGATCAGAAACAATTGCAGAAAACGCAAATTTATAGTTTGCAAAAGCAGATTGCTGCCATGGAGCACGAAATTGAGCAGCTCTATGCGGAACGCAAAGCGCTGGTCATGGAAAGCGAACAGCTTATTATGGAGTTGTTGGAAACTGCCGATACACAGCCGATGCAGACAGGTGCGTATTTGACTGATTTGGATAAAGTGATGCTGGCAGAGGCAGAATTGCCTAAATCAGCCCGAGTAGCATGCCAGGGTGTGGAAGGCTCTTATTCTAATCAAGCAGCAGAGCAGTTTTTTGAAAAGCCGGAGATTCAATATTATACACATTTTGAAGATGTATTTCGTGCAGTAGAAGATGGCAGTGTAGATTATGGGATTTTGCCTATTGAAAATTCAACTGCCGGCTCGGTAGCACAAGTATATGATTTGATGCGGAAACACAATTTTTATATTATCAAAGATACCAAGGTAGTAGTACGTCACAATTTGTTGACCGCTGTTGATACTAACATGGAGGATTTGACTGATGTGTATTCCCATGTACAGGCATTGGATCAGTGTGTCAAACTGCGAGAAGCACATCGCAATATTACTTTTCATGAATATGCCAACACTGCTATGGCGGCTAAGTTTGTGGCAGAACAGCAGAATCCCCATTATGCAGCATTAGCATCTGCCAAATGTGCAGAACTTTATAACATGCATATACTGGAAAAAGATGTGCAAGATATTAGCGGCAATGCCACAAGATTTATTTGCATTAGTAAAACACCGGGCTTTGTAAAAAGTGCAAATCGAATCAGTTTATGCTTTACAGTACCCCATCGTCCGGGGTCTTTGTATCACATATTGCACAAATTTGCATTGAATAATCTAAACTTGTGCAAACTGGAAAGCCGTCCTTATCCGGAAAAGAAATTTGAGTATATGTTTTATCTGGACATTGAGGGCAAACCATCTGATTATCAATTGAGATGGCTTCTAAATGATTTAAACAGCCAGTTGGAATATTTTAAATTCTTGGGCTATTATGATGAAATGATTGTAGAGGAAGCATAAATTTACACTTTTCCCGATATAGTATGATAGGAGTTATCGTACGAGAAGGGGGAGTGCAGTATGCATGGATTCATAGCAGAAAAACGGAAAACACCGAAGCGTTATTTTTGGCGGCTGTGTATGCAGACGGCAGGTGCGATCGGTGTTTTTTTCATGATTTTATCATTGTTTGGGTGGACAGCCCCACAGGCAGCACCATTAAAAGAAGCTGTACAGGAATGTTTTACTACCGATGCTGATGTGATGCCCGTGATTAAATGGCTGAATGCAGATACCGTTTAAACAATACAGTTACCCATACAAACAGGAAAACACCGAATATCACAGTAGTGATTTCGGTGTTTTTGTCGTTTCTTTCCCTATTTTGATATCAGGAAAAGAAAATAAAAAAAATATTAGAAAAATATAGAAAATACTGTTGTAATTATGTGGAAACTATAGTATACTAAACACAGTAAAAAATTTACATGGTTTTTTCATACAGTAATACATAACGCAGGGGGTAGTTGAAAATGTTTAAAGTTGCAATCACAGATGACAATCAACAGTATGCAGAAATGGTAAGTGCTTATTTACAGTCAAAAGACGATATTGAGGTAGTGGGGATTGCGGAAGATGGATTTTCTTGTCTGGATCTGATTCGCAATACAAAGCCGGATATTGTACTTTTAGATATGATGATGAAGCATATGGATGGAATTGCAGTACTGGATCGCATTCAGCGCATGAGTCCACGCCCTAAAGTGATTATTTTATCAGGGATGACAAGTGACTACATGGTAGAACGTGCTATGCTAAAAGGTGCTATGGATTATCTGGTGAAACCGTTTGACTTGGAATGTTTGTATGAGCGGGTAGTAGATATTGGCCGCAGCGGTTATGGTTATGGAGTTTATCAGCAAGGTGAAGATGGCACTATGATAGCAGCTGAGCCTGTAGCTGCATACAAAAGTGTAAATCGAGGAAACAGCAGCAATCGGCGTAAATCCATAGAAGTGGTTGTAACGGAGCTGATGCATGAAATGGGGATTCCCGCTCATGTAAAAGGATATCAGTATTTGCGTGATGCAATTTTGCGTGCCTTATCTGATGAAAGTTTGGCCAACAATATTACCAAAGAGTTGTATCCGAAAGTGGCCGATAAATACAATACTACGCCCGATCGTGTAGAACGTGGCATTCGTCATGCCATAGAGCTGGCCTGGGTACGAGGGAATGTTGACCTAATGACGGATTATTTTGGTTACACCATCAATTTGCAAAAAGGAAAGCCTACCAACGCAGAGTTTATTGCCATGGTATCGGATCGTATCCGTTTGAATTATTAGAGAAATCCAATTGTTTTGTATGCAGATTTTTGTTTATCTTCTATACAATTATTGTTATAATGGTAGCAGAATGCATATGATATGTGCAAAATAATTGTACGAGGTGATAACGATGTTTGTTGGAAAATATAAGGATTTTCCGAAAATTGATATGACACCAAGTGGCGCTAAAGGTGCTGTCAAACAGGTTGTAGTTGGTCTTGAACAAGGATGGGAAGATTATGTATTGCGTGTGATCACATTGGATGTAGACGGGTATTCTCCTACCCATACGCATGATTGGCCCCATATCAACTATGTGATTTCCGGCACCGGTGTGGTAATGATTTCCGGTCAGGAATATCCGGTAGAGCAAGGTACTTGTGCATATGTGCCTTCCAATGAGGAACACTGCTTTATCAATAAAGGCGATGTGCCATTGGAACTGATTTGTATTGTACCGTTGCGTGGCGAAGCATAGTATATAAGCCAGAAATCAATAGATCACATGTATATAGTGTGGTCTATTTTTCATAATTGCTGCAAGTGTAATTGAAGGAATTGTTTAGAACATAGTATTGAAATGAGATTAGGAGCAATCGTATGGAATTTTATAAAATTATGCATCCGGATGGGCGTTATTGTTTGGAAGAGGAAGCAGGGCAAGAAGGTGCCCCATTGGATAATCAGCGATTAAGTCTATTGGCGCTGCAGCTGGGAGAATATCATCGTATGCAGGATATTGCTGCAGATGCACAGCCACTTCGTTTTCGTAAATATATGACCGTATATCATGCCAATGGTGAATTGGAATATGTTGCATTGACGGATGGTGCACAGTTATGCCAATTTCCACAGATAGATGGCTTTGCCCATACATGGCTGGATGGCGAAGGTGAGCATGAAGAAGAAAATCGTGTATGGTTCGGTGCGGATGGTGCCGTAGAAAATCGCGGTCCAAGTGCAGAAAAAGTACGCATTGTACTGGAACGATTGCTAGATGCTTTGAACCAGGCATAGGCTATAATATCAAGCACAGGTCATAAGTGAAATACAAAAATGCGAGCAAGAAGTGAAAACATAAACTAAAATCATAAAATAGGGGCGTGATGTGGGATGCAAAGTCAAAATACAGCACTTTATGATGCAATGTTTGCACAAATTGCATGTTTGGAAGCACAGATTGAGCATATGCGTGTGTATCGTCATGACTTGAAAAATCATTTGGGCTGTGTACTGGGGTATCTAGAGTACGGTGAACCTACGGCTGCGGAGGATTATTTGAGACAGTTGTTGCACGCAGTACCACATGATATACATCAGTTTCATACCGGGCGCAAGGTTATGGATATTCTGCTTAGTCAGAAAGCTGAACTGGCTAGTCAGCAAAATATAGAGTTTGAATGCAGTTTTGCATTAGAAGCCAATCCTTTTGCCCATATATCCGATTATGATTTGGCGACCTTGCTTGCCAATTTGCTAGACAACGGCATTCAGCATGCAGGAGGAGTCAATCGGTATCTTTACCTTGATTTATTTTATGATGAGGCAGGAAATACAATACTGCGCATGGAAAATAGCTGCAATACAGTACCCGTATTACAACAAGGTTTTTTTGTCAGTTGCAAAGCAGACAAAACTGCTCATGGAAAAGGCATGGAGCAAATTCGTTGTATTGTAGAGGCATATAGCGGCACATTTTCTTGGCAATACGATGCTTATGAAGAACGGTTCGTGACACAGTGTGTGTTTGCGGCCGTATAAAAACGGGTATATATAATTGTATAGAATGCAACTTTTTCAGACAGCGATGCGTCTAATCATCAAGGGGGTGAACGTGTGAAAAAAAGAATTGCAGAACTATTGTTGTTCTGTATGTGTATGCTCTGCATACCGGGGCTTGTACCTGCTGCATTGGCTGATTCGGAAACTACACAAGGTACCATTGATTGTGTGATGATGATTCCGGTAGATGATGTGGTGGAATTGGGGCTTTCCAGTTATCTGGAGCGCAACATTGCACGAGCAGAAGAAGCACAGGCCGATGTGATTATATTGGTATTGGATACACCGGGAGGTCGTGTAGATGCGGCTCAGGATATCAAACAGATTTTATATGGTACCGATATTCCTACCATTGCATTTGTCAAAGATCAGGCGATTTCAGCCGGTGCTTATATTGCAATGTGCTGTGATGAAATTATTATGGCACCGGGCAGTACCATTGGAGATGCGGAAATGCTGATCAATGGTGTACGTGCCGATGAAAAATATTTGGGGCCGTGGCGTGAAGAGTTTGCTGCCATTGCAGAGGACAAGGGTCGTGATCCGGAAATCGCCAAAGCATTTGTAGATTGTGACATTGCCATCGAAGGTGTAATAGAAGCAGGTAAATTGCTGACACTGACACCACAAAGAGCGGTAGAGCTTGGCATGGCAGATGGTGTAGTCAAAGATGAGGCTGCATTACTCGAATCCATTGGTGCCAAAGATGCACGGATCGTACATGGCGAAATGAATGGTGCAGAGAAAATTACACGATTTGTTACCAATCCAAATATTGCGCCGATTTTGTTGGCAGGGGGGCTTTTGCTATTAGTGCTGGAGTTTGCCGCGCCGGGAATCGGTATGTTTGCAATAGGTGGGATTATACTACTGGCATTGTATTTTGGAGGGCATATGATTGCAGGAATGGCGAGCTGGTTTGCCCTGCTCTTGTTTGTAGTAGGGATTATATTATGTTTTATTGAAATTCTGATACCGGGGTTTGGCATCTTTGCCATTGGCGGTCTAGGCTGTATTGTAGGCAGTATCTTCTTGACTACACCGGATTTGGCTACTGCTGTGAAATATTTGGCCATTGTGCTTTTGATTATGGCAGTATGTGCACCGATTATATTCAAATTGTTTAGTAAAAGTAAGCTGTTTGACCGTCTGTTGGTACGGGAACGTTTAACCACAGAAGACGGTTATGTGGCAGGCCGCAAAGAACAGGCCGACTATATCGGCGCAAATGGTATTGCAGCTACAACGCTGCGTCCATCCGGTACAGTAGAACTGAATGATGGTACACGTATAGATGTGGTAACACGGGGAGAATTTATAGAAAAAGGCGAACCGGTACAGGTGATACAAAAAGAAGGCACTTGGCTGGTAGTTGAAAAAAGGAGGACACAAGAATAATGGGTGGACTAGGTTTCTTAATGATTATGAGTTTGTTGGTTGTTGCGCTGGTAATGCTGTTTTTCCGCTTTGTACCAATCGGACTGTGGATTTCTGCATTGGCAGCAGGTGTAAAAGTAGGGTTGTTTAATCTGGTAGGGATGCGTTTGAGACGCGTACCTCCACACAAAATTGTAATGCCGTTGATTAAAGCTATTAAGGCAGGTCTGGATATGGATACTTCCAAACTGGAAGCACATTATCTGGCAGGCGGTAATGTAGACAAAGTTATTGATGCTCTGATTGCAGCAGAACGTGCAGGGATTGAGTTGAACTTCTCCAGAGCAGCTGCCATTGACTTGGCAGGTCGTGATGTAAAAGAAGCCGTAATGGTATCCGTTACACCAAAAGTAATTGAAACTCCTGTAATCGCAGCGATGGCGAAAAACGGGATTCAGGTTCAGGTAAAAGCAATTGCACGTGTTACTGTACGTGCCAATATCGATCGCTTAGTCGGTGGTGCCGGTGAAGAAACCATCATTGCTCGTGTAGGTGAAGGTATTGTAAGTACTGTAGGTAGTGCAGAAAGCCATAAAGATGTATTGGAAAATCCGGACAACATCTCTAAAACCGTATTGGCTAAAGGGCTGGACTCCGGTACAGCATTTGAAATTCTGTCCATCGATATCGCAGACGTTGATGTAGGTAAAAACATTGGTGCAGAACTGCAGATTGACCAGGCGGAAGCAGACAAAAACATTGCGCAGGCAAAAGCAGAAGAACGTCGTGCAATGGCAGTAGCACAGGAACAGGAAATGAAAGCTCGCGTACAGGAAATGAGAGCTCGTGTAGTAGAAGCAGAGGCAGAGGTGCCAATCGCTATGGCAGAAGCATTGCGCAATGGCAATATGGGTGTGATGGACTATTACAATCTGCTCAATGTACAGGCAGATACATCCATGCGTGATAACATTGCAAACGCTACCAGTCCTGTATTAGACAAAGAATAGGGTGATGCCATATGGAATGGCTGATGATTATCGCTTTTGTAGTGATTTCCATCATGGATAGCAAAAAGAAAAGCGACCAGGCCAAACAGCAAAGCGCCCAGCGTCGGCAGCAAATGAGTAGCCAAGGACAGCGAACGGGGGAACTGCCAAATATGCAGCAGCGTCCACAAGCACCAAGACCTGTATCTAAGCCTGTATCAAAACAGGAAGGCAGCATTATGGGGTCTCTGACAGAGTTTCTGGAAAGTTTGGAAGATGCACTCGACATAGATTTAGATGGAAAACCTGCTCCTCAGCCACAGCAAAAACCTTCTGCGGCAAAGAACAGAGAACGTGCATCCGGCGAAGGTTCTATTGCAGGGAAATCGCTGACACAGACTGTAGGCAGAAAGAAAAAACCGGAGCTGATGACAGAGAAATCAGCAAAAAAATCTCCGGCACAATTGCCAACCAAAACTTTGATGGAGCAGCGTCCTGACCGCGAAAAACGAGAGGAACACACCAAAGTAACGGCAAGTGTAAAACCGCTGACCGCCAATGTAAAACCTCTGAAGAATGCATTTGAAAACGATGAACATTGCGAACATCGCATTCAGCTGAACCCAAACATTCAGTACTCTAAACAGCAGCAGAATACAGAAGCACAGCGTGCGGCCATTGTAAAAACCGATGGGGAAAGCATCGTGCAGGGGATTATCTGGTCTGAAATTCTGGGCAAGCCAAAGGCGTATCAAAATCGTGCCGGGCGTATGGGCAGATGATTGAACATCAAATTAATACTATATCAAGAACATAAAAAAGCAGGGGCAATTTGCTCCTGCTTTTTGTGTACCAAAAATATTGATTTGTGTTTTATATTGATTAGTCAGCGATTTCGTTGGTTGTCCAAACAAATTCGTTGAATTTCAGATGTGCAATCTGTGCAGTCAGGTCAGGACGGCCATAATACTGCATATCGCCCTGTGGATTTACTGCCATCAGAACAACAGGTTTCTGGAAGTACTGAAAGAAGCCCTGTACCAGCTGACCTTTCTGTTCCTGTTCCAAACCGAAGAAGTCTGTGTCTACCGCTACGATTACGATTTCTTTATCATTTACATTAATCAGTGTGCTATCGAATTTCATGAAAGAAACTCCTTTCGCGTATTAAAAATAATTTATTTAGTTCTGTACAGGCAGAAACTCTTCGATGTTTTCCATCATGATATCCAGTACAGCGCCTTCATAGCTTTCAATTTTACCTGCATCGCCCAGCTGAGCCAACTGAGGATCCAATGGGAATTTGCCAATCAGAGGCACTTTGTGTTTGCTGCATGTTTCAGCAATATTGCTTTCCCCAAACAGGTGGATTTTTTTGCCGCAGTCAGGGCAGTTCAGGTAGCTCATGTTTTCAGCAATCCCTAATACAGGAATGTTCATCATTTCTACCATTTTAATCCCTTTACGTACAATCATGTTTGCCAAATCCTGTGGAGATGTTACCATGTATACGCCATTTACAGGCAGATTCTGCAAGATTGTCAAAGTAGCATCGCCGGTGCCAGGTGGCAGGTCAACTACCAGATAATCGATATCGCCCCAAATTACTTCTTCCCAGAATTGTTTGATAACGCCGGAAATAACAGGACCTCTCCATACTACAGGTTCATCATCATTTGGCAAGAGCAGGTTCATAGACATTACTGCAATGCCGTTTTCACTCTTCATTGGATAAGCGCCAAATTCGCTCATCTGAGGGTTGCCGTGCAGACCAAACAGTTTAGGAATACTTGGACCGGTGATATCGCCGTCTAAAATACCAACTTTGTATCCTTTTTTGTTCAGTGCAATGGCAATCATAGAGGTGAAGGAAGATTTCCCTACGCCGCCTTTACCACTCATTACAACGATTACATTTTTAATATTGCTCAGCTGCTGTGCCTGTGTTTTCTGAGGAACACCACAAGAAGAACAGCTACCGGAAGAGCAGCTTCCGGAATCACAACTACCCTGAGAAGAACATCCGCTACAACTAGACATATATATTACCTCCTAAAAATTATGATTTTTCATCTGCTTCTATTGTAATATTGTGAACCGCAAAGTGCAAGTAAACAACGGCGAATAAAGGTATTACAAAAATTTATATATTCTAACCTCGTTCAATGCGC
>RHMF01000619.1_pt1 | contig 15324 bp, 13 predicted proteins | sample 5365151 | NCBI WGS metagenome assembly RHMF01 (sample SAMN10266501, study PRJNA497801) | feces metagenome | isolation source: feces | host: Bos taurus | place: China: Prairie of Fairy Mountain | collected 2017-08-14 | reverse complement strand
GCCGCAAGGTATCAACTTTAGAACACCACATCTTCTGATGCACACGGCATTCCAAATCTCCCCTGCGTGAGTTTTTGCTATGAAAGTATAGCACTACTTTATTGAAAAATCAATACTTTTTTACACTTTTTTTAAAATTTTTTAATAAAAAGTGAATTTATATTTTTTACATTTAAGACTTTTTGCAATTTTCTCCATTCTCAGCTCTTTTGCATAAGAATTCAAAAACATTGTTCCGTTTGATTTCATTGTGATAACAGATAATTCTTTTGTTCCCTCCGGTAATTCTCTTAGAGGTAATTTAATCCAATTTTTATCTTTATCATCTAACCGACAAAGTGCATAATCGCCATCAAAACGCTCTACAAAAATATCCATAATTAATCCTCATCATCGTAAGAGTTAACAGCACCACCAAAATAATTATAATCAGCACTGATGGATTCAGTTTCTGTACTTTCTTCTTGAACACCATAATCAACAAATGTTGGTGCGTTGATTTTAGGCTGAGTCACTTCTTCAATAGTAAGTTGTTTTGGTGCAGAACTGCTTGAGCGTGCCTGCATCTCGTACCACTGCTCTTTAGTTATAAGAACTTTTCTTGGCTTACTACCTTCATAAGGACCAACAATGCCCTTTTCAGAAAGCTCGTCAATAATCCTTGCGGCACGAGCGTAACCAAGTTTCAATTTTCTTTGAAGAAGTGTTGTTGAAGCCATACCCTGTTCAATAACAACCTCTATTGCTTTAGGAATCATTTCGTCGCCATCTTCACCCTGACCAGTTGAGTCAATAGAAATATCGGCACTCTTTTTCTTATCATCTTTTGTAGCATTTCTTTCAATTTCTTCAATAACAGATTCGTCATATTTTACTTCGCCTTGAGAAGTAACGTGACTAATAACACGTTCAATTTCTTCATCTGAAAGATAAGAACCCTGCACTCTGACAGGCTTTGAAAGACCAACAGGACAATAAAGCATATCGCCATTACCAAGAAGCTTTTCAGCACCTTGTGTATCTATGATAGTTCTTGAGTCAATCTGAGATTTAACTGCAAAAGCAATACGGCTTGGAATATTTGCTTTAATAAGACCTGTGATAACATCAACAGATGGTCTTTGTGTTGCAACAATCAAGTGCATACCAGCAGCACGAGCCTTCTGAGCAAGACGGCAGATAGAATCTTCAACTTCATTAGATGCTGCCATCATTAAGTCAGATAACTCATCGATAATGATAACAATCTGTGGCATTTTAGGAAGATTTTCAGAAACTGCATAAGTGTTGTAACCAGCGAGATTTCTAACGCCTTTTTCTGCAAATAATGCATAACGCTTATCCATTTCAGCCACCGCCCAGGAAAGAGCACCAGCCGCTTTTCTTGGATTTGAAACAACAGGAACTAAAAGATGTGGAATTGAACGATAAACAGTGAATTCAACCTTTTTAGGGTCAATCATAATAAGCTTGACTTCGTCTGGTGTAGCGTTGTAAAGAAGGCTCACAATCATTGCATTAAGACAAACTGATTTACCAGAACCAGTTGTACCAGCTACAAGTAAGTGAGGCATTTTTGCAAGGTCTGCACAAGTAGGAGTCCCCTGAATATCTCTACCCAAAGCAACTGTAAGCTTTGATTTTGCATTTTTATATTCAGCGCTATCGACAATTTCTCTTAAAGAAACCATTGTCTTTTCTGAGTTTGGTACTTCTATACCAACTGCATTTTTATTTGGAATAGGTGCTTCAATACGAACGCCAGAAGCCGCAAGATTCATTGCAATATCATCTGCAAGTGCAGTAATTTTACTGATTTTAACACCAGGATTTGGCTGAAGTTCAAAACGAGTAACAGACGGGCTTTTGCAGATATCAACAATTTTTGTACCAACACCAAATGAGTTAAGTGTTTCAACGATTTTCTGTGCCTTTTCCTGCATATCTTTCGTGTCGTCAAATCCACCTTTATTTTTAGGTAAATCAAGACAATCTATTGGGGGTAATTCATATTTGATTTCAAGTTCTTTTATTTCAGGTGCAACAAATTCTTCGTCGTCTTCCGCTTCATCCTCTGTTTCTTCAACTATTGGTTTAACCTCTTCTACAGGCTGAGCAGTACCAAAATCAAACACTCTTTCAGTTGGTTCTTCAACTGCTTTTGAGGATAAATCATTTACTGCATTTGAAAGAATTTCATCAGCTTTAACTGCACCAATTTCTGTAGGAGCCGCACTTTCCGAATTATAATCATCAAAATCATCTAAAAGCTCGATTTTTTCATTAGTAACCTCTGGAAAATCATTCATATTCATTGAGGAGTGATTTAACTCAGCAACTGTTCTATAAGCAGAAGACTCGAAAATTGTATCAAGTCCATCTGGTTCACTCTCAGTTTCACTTATTTGAAAATCAATATTAACCTTTTTAGATTTTGAGGTTTCAGCACGTGCCGCCCTTCTTTTTTCAGCATTTTTGGCTTTCAACTCCTGAACGTCCTGTGCAACAGTTTCATAGGTTTCCTTCATTCCGTCTATTTTTTCTTCTGCATAGTCACTTACAACCTCTACAGGAGTTTTTAATGTACGGATTAATTTTAAAAGAGTAGTACCTGTGAAGAGCATTGCTAATGAGAAAATCAAGAGAAAAGTTATAATGCCCGCGGCTAATTTATTACCCTCAGTTATAAGCAACGGCAAGCCACCAAAAACTGCACCTAAGACACCAGTACCATAACGCATACCTTGTCCGTCATAATTTTTAAAAACATTATAGCTTGCTTCAATCTGCTTACCATATGTAAGACTCTCGTCAAGAGAAACAATATGGATAAACGCTAATACAAGAGTAAATAAAACTACACCCTCAACTACACGATATTTATATTTTCTTGTATCTCTGCCAATGGCAGCAACTACACTGACAAATATAATAAAGAATGGTACTAAAAAAGCACTCCAACCGAAGACACCAAAGAAGAAATTTCTTAAGTAACCCCAGACACCACCGGCTTCAATAAAAATTACAGCACCCATAAAAATAGAAAATACAAATGTACCTAAGAGAATACCTTGTTTTTTTGTTGAATCGGCAATTGTTGTATTTTTGCTCTTTGCTTTCGAATTTGCCTTGCCTTTTGAAGCATTAGTTTTTTTTGTAGGCTTTTTTTGTGTTGCCATAAAATTTTACACCCCTTTGCTCATCAATGTTTCTACTATAGCAATTATTGTTGTAATAACTCCCAGAGAAACACAGTAAAATCCGAAATATTTAAACTTATTTCTCTTAATAATAAATTTTAATAAACTAATTGAAAAAACACCAACTACAGCTGAAGTAAAAACACCCACAATCAATGGAAAAACTGGTATATATGTTGGCGTCTTCATAGCATCAATAAATTCAATTAAACCAGCTGCAAAAACTGTAGGAATACTTAAAATAAAGGAATACATAACTGCATTTCTTCTGCTGACACCACAAGCTAATGCAGTTGAAATTGTCATACCAGAGCGTGAAATTCCAGGAAAACACGCAGAAAGCATCTGAGCAATACCAATTAATAACGCTGGTAGAATACCAATATTACGTTTTTTCTTATAAAGGCTATCCACAACGCTACCAAAAATAAGAACACAGCCAGTTATAATAAAACAAATACCCTCTGCTAAAACACTATCGTCAGAGAAAAACACACTCAATTTTTCCATAAGATTTTTACTATCCCCTGCTGGTAAAAGTAATATCAATAATGGAACACAAGAAAGTATCAGCATAAACAACATTTTTCTGGTTTTGGATATTTTCTTAAAATCGAGAGTAAAACGCTTTTTAGTAATATCTTTAATGCAAAGCGTAAATTCAATAAACAATTCGTAAATAGTTTTATAAAAGAATATAAGAATAGCCACAAGTGAGCCAATATGTAACATTGATGAATAAAGTCCCGAAATATCGGTATCAATGTTAAAGAAGTGACTGAAAAGTGATAAATGACCGCTACTTGAAACTGGTAAAAACTCTGTTAAACCTTGAATCAAGCCCATAAAAAAGGCTTTTAAAACATCCATTCAATCACTCCTTCCGTTAAAATTTGAATTCTTGTTTTTTTGAATTTTCAAAATCGTCAGCAAGACGTTCAAAGCTTTTTAAAGCATCTGAAAGTGAACCAACAGAATCAATAAGCCCCTCTTTTACTGCATCCTCGCCTAATAAAACAGTACCAAAATCTGAAATAAGCTCATCACTGTTAAGCATAAGCTGTCGAAAACGCTCCGCTTTGATTTTTGAGTTTCTTTCAATAAACCCAACAACACGCTCTTCCATTTTTTTGAGATATGACATTGTTTGTGGCACACCTAAAATCAAGCCATTCATTCTGACAGGATGCACTGTCATGGAAGCCGATGGAACAATAAACGACTTTTTTGCACTTACTGCTAATGGTATTCCTATTGAATGACCTCCACCTAGAACTATAGATACAGTTGGCTTTGACATACCTGATATAAGCTCAGCTATTGCTAAACCCACCTCAATATCACCACCAATTGTATTTAAAACAAGCAAAAGGCCTGAAACATCTTTATTTTCTTCGATTGCAACAATTCTCGGTATAATATGCTCGTATTTAGTCGTTTTGGTTGTGTTAGGTAAAGTGTAATGACCTTCAATCTGCCCGATTATTGTAAGACAATGAATATATTTACCATTGACATTTATAGTGACGCTACCGTCACCCTCTTCCTCATTTGAACTTTCATGCAACTCAGAATCAATCTCTTCAACATCTGGCTCAGATGGATTTGGAGTTGTGAAAGCAACTAAAGAGTTATCGTTATTTTCATTAAACACGTATATCACCGATTGTATTGTAACCAAAATATGCGAAAATAACCAAATTACATAATAACACAAATTTAAAAAAAGTGCAAGAATTTACCGCTTTAAAACGCTATTTTTTTCTTTTCTTTTTATATATTGTATATATTACCTAAAATTTGCTGGTTTTTGACAAATATTTTAAACTTTTAACACTCTATTTTTCGTTGACAAACTCTGTTAAAAATTATACAATATACTTTGTTAAAAATTTAAACAAGTTCCTAGGAGGAATCACAATGGGTCTTACTTTATGTGAAAAGATTATCAAAAACCATCTTGTTGATGGTGAGTACAAAAAAGGTAATGAGGTTGGTATAAGAATTGACCAGACTCTTACACAGGATGCTACTGGTACTATGGCTTACCTTGAGCTTGAGGCTATGGATATTGACAAGGTAAAAACTGAACTTTCAGTTGCTTACATTGACCACAACACACTTCAAACAGGTTTTGAAAATGCTGATGACCATAAATTTATTCAATCTGTTTGTAAAAAACGCGGTGTTCGTTATTCAAGACCTGGTAATGGTATCTGCCATCAGGTTCACTTAGAAAGATTTGGTATTCCAGGCAAAACACTTATCGGCTCAGATAGTCACACACCTACTGGTGGTGGTTTAGGTATGCTTGCTATGGGTGCTGGTGGTCTTGATGTTGCCGTTGCTATGGGTGGCGGTGCTTACTACATTACTGTTCCTGAGGTAATTAAGGTTAATCTTACAGGAAAACTCGCACCTTATGTTGCTGCTAAAGATATAATTCTTGAGGTATTAAGAATTCTCTCTGTTAAAGGTGGCGTTGGCAAAGTTGTTGAATACGGCGGTGAAGGTGTAAAAACACTTTCTGTTCCTGAAAGAGCAACAATTACAAATATGGGTGCTGAGCTCGGTGCTACAACATCTATTTTCCCATCTGACGAAATTACTTATGAATTTATGAAGGCTCAGAACAGAGAAAAAGATTGGGTTGAGCTTCTTCCTGATGCTGATGCAGAATATGACAAGGTAATTGATATTGACTTATCTACACTTAAGCCACTTGCAGCTATGCCTCACATGCCTGACAATGTTAAAGCAATTTCTGAAATTGGAAAAATCAAGGTTGACCAGGTTCTTATTGGTTCTTGCACAAACTCATCTCTCTTGGATATGATGAAAGTTGCAAAGATTCTTAAAGGCAAAAAAGTTGCGCCTAATGTAAGCCTTGGTATTGCACCAGGTTCTAAACAAGTTCTTAATATGTTAGCACTTAACGGTGCTTTAGCTGATATGATTGATGCTGGTGCTCGTATTCTTGAAAGTGCTTGTGGTCCCTGCATTGGTATGGGTCAATCCCCTTGCTCTTCTGGTGTTTCTTTAAGAACTTTCAACAGAAACTTTGAAGGCAGAAGCGGTACTGCTGATGGTAAAGTCTATTTAGTAAGCCCTGAAACAGCTGCTGCTTCAGCAATTACTGGTGTATTTACAGACCCTACAGAACTCACAGAAGATATTTCTGTTACTCTTCCTAAGACGTTTATTATAAATGACAATATGATTGAATTACCTGCAGAAACAAAAGAAGAGGCAGATAAGATTGAGGTTTATTATGGTCCTAATATCAAGCCATTCCCAAAAACCGCTCCTCTTACTGATTCAATTTCTGCAAAGGCTGTTTTAAAGGTTGGCGATAATATTACAACTGACCACATTATGCCTGCTGGTGCTAAAATTCTTCCGTATCGTTCAAACATTCCTTATCTTTCACAATTCTGCTTCCGTCAATGTGATGAAAACTTTGCAGAAAACTGCAAAAAAGCAGAAAGCTGTGTAGTTATCGGTGGTGCTAACTACGGACAAGGCTCATCAAGAGAACACGCGGCTTTAGTTCCACTTTACTTGGGTGTAAAGGCTGTTATTACTAAGTCATTTGCTCGTATTCACAAAGCTAACCTTGTTAATGCTGGTATTATTCCACTCAACTTCAAGGATGCATCTGATTACGACAAAATTGATACAAATGACGAACTTGAGCTTCCAAATATTAAAGCTGAACTTTCAGCAAATGCTGATATTACTCTTGTAAATAAAACTAAGAATGAAGAATACAAGCTTATTTGTGATGTTTCAGACAGACAAAAGGACATCCTTTCAGCTGGTAGCCTTCTCGATTTTACTAAAAAGGAGAATAACTAATTATGAACGAAGTACAAATTAACGCTGCTCTTGAAAAATTCAAAGCACTTCTTATTGAACAAGATGAAAGAAATCAAAAAATAAAATCAACAAAAGAATTCAAAGATTTTAAAAATCTTGATAAAATTGTTATTGGTGTTTGTGGTGGTGACGGAATTGGTCCTATCATCACAAAAGAATCAGCAAATGTTCTTAAATACATTTTAAAAGATGAAGTTGACAGTGGCAGAATTGAATTCAAATATATTGATGGCCTTACAATTGAAAATCGTGCAAAAGTTATGAAAGCTATTCCAGATGATGTTATGGAAGAATTAAAGGCTTGCGATGTTATTTTGAAAGGTCCAACAACTACTCCACAAGCTGGCGATGGGCTTCCAAATATTGAAAGTGCCAATGTTGCTATGCGTAAAGCTCTTGACCTTTTTGCAAATGTTCGTCCTGTTAAAATTCCTGAGGAAAACATTGACTGGACATTCTTCAGAGAAAACACTGAGGGTGCTTACGCTGTAGGTTCAAAAGGCGTTGATGTTGATGGTGAATTAGCATTTGACTTTGTTGTTACAACAACTGAAGGCACTGAAAGAATTGCTAAGCTTGCTTACGAATACGCAAGAAACAACAAAAAAGAAAGAGTTTCTATCATCACAAAAGCTAATATCATCAAAACCACTGATGGTAAATTCCTCAATCTTTGTAAAGATATTGCTAAAGATTATCCAGAAATCATTACAGATGAATGGTATATTGATATTACTACTGCAAAATTAGTTGATAAAAAGCGCCGTACAGATTTTAAGGTTTTCGTTCTTCCTAATCTCTATGGTGACATCATCACAGACGAAGCAGCAGAATTCCAGGGTGGTGTTGGTACTGCTGGTAGTGCAAACATTGGTAAGCAATACGCTATGTTTGAGGCAATTCACGGCTCTGCTCCTCGTATGGTAAAAGAAGGTCGTGGACAATATGCAGACCCTTGCTCAATGCTTCGTGCATCTGTTCTTCTTCTTTCACATATTGGTAAACAAGAAGAAGCTGACAAGCTCGAAAAAGCACTCGATATCTGTATGATAACAGAAAAGAAAATGACTATTACAGGTCGTGACACAGGTTGCACTTGTGAAGAATTTGGTCAATATGTAATGGATACATTAAAAACTCTTTGATTTTATAGGTAGTTGAGATATTATGAAAAAAAATGAACAAGTATCAACACCTGTTATTAAAAGACTTCCCAGATATCACAGATATCTTGAAGAATTAAAAAAACAAGGTGTTGTCAGAATATCTTCAAAAGAATTATCACAAAGAATGGGTTTAACCGCTTCTCAAATCCGTCAGGACCTTAACTGTTTTGGCGGATTTGGTCAACAAGGCTACGGCTATAATATTGAACAGCTTTACAATGAAATTGGAAACATTCTCGGTTTAAGCAGCAAGTTTAAAGCTGTACTTATTGGTGCTGGTAATTTAGGTCACGCTGTAGCTACACATTTAAGATTTGAAGACCGTGGCTTTGATTTAATAGGGGTTTTTGACAATAACCCTAGTGTTATAGGTCAGAAATTAGGTAGTAAAACTGTATTACCAGCAAGCTCATTAGAAGATTTTTGCAAAGAGCACAACCCAAGTGTTGCAATTCTTTGTATTCCAAGTGAATTTGCAGATTCAACTGCCAAAAAACTTGTTTCTTTAGGTATTAAAGGCTTCTGGAATTTCACTCAATATGACATCGCAACAAATTATCAGGGTATTGCAGTTGAGAATGTGCATCTCGGGGATTCTCTTATGACCTTGTGTTACCAAATTAATAGTTTAGATAATGCAAGTGAGGTAACAGAATGAAAAAACTGATGGATATTGATATTGCAGATATAATTCCTTTTTCAAAAGGCATTATTGTAGCAAGAAAAGATACCCTCAAAAGTGGCGAAACAAAAATTTCTTTTATAACTTTTGATGTTAAGCTTGAACGACCATCCCAAAGTACAAAAGGTGCATATTTATTAAACAAATTTGGTCCTGCTTATGAAGCTATAACCGAAAAACTCGGTGATTATCTTTCTTGTGATGCAACTATTATGCCAAATAAACATGTTGCTGTTGCTTACCCTACAGGTGAATTGGGCTTATTTGATGAAAATGGTAATCTTTACTGGACCGGTGATTTACAATACCGCGATTGCCCTGTAAGTGGTATTGCAAGTGAAAAAAAATATCTCTGGTGCGTTGTTCCTGAGAATAACTGTGTGATACGTTATTCCCCTGTTACCGAAAAAATTGTATTAAGAATTGGCGGAGACTCTTCTACAGCTTTTTTAAATCCAATTTCTATTAGAAATTACAATGATGTTCTTTATATTTGCAACCATCAATCCTGCAAGATTAGAACTATTGATTTAAAAAACTTTACCGTAGCAGACTACAAGGAATTTGAAGAACCGATTTATAAATATATAAGAACTAATGACCGCGAGATTGTAGAACTCGAGTCAGGCGTTTATATGTTATAATTTTTTCGGAGGTACTATGGAACTTAAAGCAATTTTAATGGATGAATCAGCTATAAAACGCTCGCTCACCAGAATCGCTCACGAAATAATTGAGAAAAACCACGGAATTGAAAACATAGTTGTTATCGGTATAAGAAGCCGTGGCGTACCTTTGGCTAAAATTATTGCAGAAAACATTAAAAATATTGAAAATGTTACTCTTGATGTCGGCGAGCTTGACATAAATCTTTATAGAGATGACTTAACAGAGGCTCATGATTCACCAGAAGTTAACACAACAAAGATTAACTTTGATATTAACTGCAAAAATATAATTTTAGTTGACGATGTTCTTTTTACTGGCAGAACCGTTCGTGCCGCTATAGAAGCGTTATTTAAACTTGGTAGACCAGCGAGCATTCAACTTGCAATTCTTTGTGACAGAGGACATAGAGAATTGCCCTTCAGACCTGATTATGTTGGTAAAAATGTTCCAACATCTCTTTCTGAACATATTTGTGTTGAATTGCCAGAATATGATAACAACACAGCAGTTAAGCTTTATAAAATATAAAAATATGGAGTGTGTTTTATGATATACACTATAGAAAATGAATTTTTCATCTTGAGTGTTAAAGAAATGGGTGCTGAGCTCACATCTTTAAAATCTAAAAAAACTGGTATCGAATATATTTGGGAAGGCAATCCTGATATCTGGTATGGTCAGTCTCCTATTCTCTTCCCTGTTATTGGCAGACTTCTTGACGATAAATACCGCCTTAATGGTAAAGAATATTCAATGGAAAAGCATGGTATTGTTAGAAAAAAGCCATTTAAATTATTTGAACAAACAGAAAACACTCTTACTTTTCTTCAGAGCGATGACGATGCTTCTTTAAAAATTTATCCTTATCACTTTGATTTATATGTTACATTTAAATTAAATGATAATGGCTTAGAGGTTTCTCACAAGGTTGTTAATAAAAATGACTGCATAATGTATTATTCTTTCGGTGCTCACCCTGGCTTTAATTGCGAAATCGGTGACTATCTTGAATTTGATAATCCTCAAGCCTCTGTTTTAAATGAACAGATTGACGAGGAATCATATTTACTCGACAATCAAGTTGAATTATTAAAGAACGAGAAAAGAATTACTATAGAAAAAGATACCTTTGACCACGACGCTTTAATTTTAAGCGGATATACTGATAAAGTAATTTCATTAAAGAGTAACAATCACAACCGAGTTGTCAGATTCTACTTTGACTCCCCTGTTCTTGGTATCTGGGCTAAGCCAAACGCTCCTTATGTATGTATTGAGCCTTGGTGGGGTATCAATGATAACCATGACAAAAAAGCTGATTTAAGCGAAAAAAGAGGAATAATGTCACTTAATCCAAATGAAGACAGAATTTTCTCTTGGTGTGCAGAAATAACGGAATAATTTACTGTTGACTTAATGTACAATTCAGTATAAAATTAAATATGTAAGAAAGGTTTTGGTGATAAATATGGCAGATAATTTTGATAAAGTAGAAAATATTAATGATGAATATGGTCCAGATTTAGTTTCTGTTGTTGATGAAGATGGTGTTGAACATACCTTTGAAGAATTAGATAGAATAGAAACTGATGAAGGTAAATTCGTTGCTCTTCTCCCTGTTTATGATGAGGCAGAAGAAATCCTTGATAGTGACGGAGAACTTATTATTCTCCAAGTTATAGAAGAAGACGGCGAATTTTATTTAGAGCCAATCGAAGATGATAAACTCTTTGATAAAATTGGTAAACTCTTTGAAGAAAGACTTGCTGATATTTTCGAATTCAGTGACGAAGAATAAAACTTTATAAAAAGTAAATATTAAGATTAATTCCTGCGGTGTTCGATAAGTGCGGATAATATTAACCCTATGTCAAATTAAAGGGAGTTCGGACTTCTGTGGTGGATTGCAGACCTCCCGTACGTGTACGGACGAAGGGAGCGTGAGCCCACGGAGAGAACACCCACCTGCCAAAAAGCAGGTTTTTATTACCGCATCCGGCATTGTGGGAATTAAAAAAAGCTTGTAGTTTTTTACTACAAGCTTTTTTATTACTTATAAATTAAATTCCAAATTGACTTTTATAAAGATTAAAATAAAAGCCTTTCTTAGAAATCAATTCGCTGTGATTACCAATCTCTATAACCTTGCCATCATTCATAACAAGAATTTTATCGGCATCTTTAATTGTAGAAAGTCTGTGTGCTACAACAAAAGAGGTTTTATTTTTCATCAATAAATCAAATGCCTTACTTATTTTAAGTTCAGTTCTTGTATCTATCGAAGATGTAGCCTCATCCAATATAAGCATTGGTGGATTCATTGCCATAACTCTTGTTATACACAACAATTGCTTCTGTCCCTCAGAAAGTGAACCACCACTTTCACCTAAAACAGTATTGTAGCCATCTGGCAATCTTTTAATAAAACTATGTGCTCTTGTTAATTTGGCTGCCTCTATAATCTTTTCATCAGAGAGCTCTGGCACACCTAATTTTAAATTCTCAAGCACAGTGCCACTTTTAAGCCACGTTTCCTGTAGCACCATACCAAAGCTTGAACGAAGCTCGTGGCGACTGACATCTTTTATATTTTTATCATTAATTAATATTTCACCCTTATTAACATCATAAAAACGCATAAGAATATTAATTAACGTAGTTTTACCGCATCCAGTAGGACCAACAATAGCAATAGTTTCTCCAGAATTAACCTTTAATGAAAAATCTTCAATTAAAGGTTTATCAGGACTATATGAAAAATAAACATTTTTGAATTCAACAGTACCATTTTCATTTGCAAAATGCTCATTACCGTCAGGAGAATATTCATCTTCGTAAATCAAATCAAATACCCTATTAAGACAAGCAATCGCATTCTGGAGCTCTGTAATAACGCCCGAAATCTCGTTAAATGGCTTTGTGTACTGGTTAGCATAACTCAAGAAACTAACGAGCATACCAACGCTTAAAACACCCTTTAAGACAGAAATAGAGCCAATTAAAGCAACAGCCATATAAACCATACTATTAACAAAACGAGTAACAGGGTTAGTTAACGAAGAAAAGAAAATCGCTTTTAAAGATACTTTACTTAAATTATTATTTATGCTTTCAAAATCTTCAATCGCTTTATCTTCATAATTAAAAGCCTTAACAGTTTTCTCGTTTGTTATCATTTCTTCTGTTATGCTTGTCTGGTCTGCCCTGATTTCAGATTGCTTTTTAAACAAAACGTATGTTTTACCAGAAATAAATTTAGCAGCAAACAATGAAAGTGGAGTTAAAACAATAACTGCAACAGTAGTTACAGGACTCATTAAAAGCATAAAAATCAAAGTTCCAACAATAGTTGCAATTCCCGTGAATACTTGTGTAAAGCCCATAAGAAGACCATCTGCAAAAGTATCTACGTCAGTTATAATTCTACTTACAATACTTCCGTGTGGGTTAGAGTCTATATATTTTACAGGAAGTTTATTTAATTTTTTAAACGCAAGCTTTCTGATATCTCGCACGGTGTTATAAGTAATATAGTTATTTATAATACTCATAACCCACTGCGAAATGCCACCAAGAAGAACAATTATTGCAATTCTTACTAAAATCGGAATCAGTAATTCAAAATTAACGTTACCCTTATCAACAATAACGTCAACAGCATCACCAACAAGAATTGGTATATAGAGTGAAACAACAACGAAAACAAGTGCCAAAAGAACTGTTAATAAAAGCATTGGTTTATATTTACCAATTATAGAAAACAATCTTTTAATTGTTTGTTTTTTCATATTCATTGTTCTTCACCCCCAAACTGAGAGTTACATATTTCTTGGTAAACCTCACAAGTGTTCTGTAATTCTTCGTGAGTTCCTACTGCAATTAACTCACCATCGTCTAAAACTAATATTTTATCAGAATTCATAACTGCAGAAACGCGTTGTGAAACAATAAAAACAGTTGGATTGTCAGGAAGCTCTTTTATAGCCTTTCTGAGCTTTGCATCTGTTGCTAAATCAAGTGCTGAAGCACTATCGTCAAGAATGAGAATAGGTGCATTTTTTATTATTGCACGAGCAATAGAAAGACGTTGCTTCTGACCACCAGAAAGATTTTTGCCATACTGCTCTATCTGGTAATCTAATCCCCCATCTTTCTTTAGAACAAATTCTTCTGCCTGAGAAATTTTTAATGCATTTATAAAATTCTCTTCAGTAGCGTTCATATTGCCCATCTTAATATTTTCTCTTATACTACCTTTAAAAAACTCAGCCTTTTGTGGAACAATCGCAATATTCTCTCTTAAAAATTTTTCAGTCACCGAACTCACTGATTTATTAAAAACATTGAGTTCGCCCTCTGAAATATCATAAAAGCGTGCAATAAGATTTATAAGTGTTGTTTTACCCGAACCTGTACCACCTATAATACCTATTGTTTCGCCCTTTTTGGCGGTAAATGAAATATTCTCAAGCGAATTCTCATTTGAGTTTGGATATTTAAAAGAAACATTTTTAAATTCAACTGCTGTCTCACAGTTAAAATCAAATTCATCAACAGCATCTTTTAAATCAATAGTTGAATCCTGAATTTCAAAAACTTTAGAAATTCTACCTGCACTTGCAATCGACTTTGTAATGCTGACAATTAAGTTCGCAAGCTTTATAAGTTCAACCAAAATCTGCGCCATATAATTATAAAGTGCAACAACTGTACCTTGTGAAATATCACCATTATCAACTCTTATTGCACCTATCCAGATAAGAACAACTGCGGAAATATTTACAATTATAAATGTCATTGGATTAGTAAGTGCAGAAATTTTAGCAACTGCACGTTGTGCAATATTTAAAATAGAATTCTTTTCATTAAAAGTATTAATTTCATCTTGTTCTTTGCAGAATGCTCTGAAAACTCTTACCCCAGAAAGATTTTCACGAGTAGTAAGAAGTAACGAATCAAGTTTAGATTGAACGTTTTTATATTTTGGTATAGTTATAGCCATTACTGAAAATACAACTACAGAAAGTAACGGGATACATACAACAAAAACTAATGCTGACTTAACGTCTAAAGTGAACGCCATTATCATTGAGCCAAAAACAATAAATGGTGAACGCAAAAATAGCCTTAATGTCAAATTAACACCTGACTGGACTTGATTTATATCACTTGTCATTCGTGTAATTAAAGTTGAAGCACCTATTTTTTCGTGCTCGGCATACGAAAAGCTTTGAATATGACGGAACAAATCAGCTTTTAAATCGGTTGCCATACCAACTGCTGCACGTGCTGACATATATTGTGCAGACACAGAAAAAAGCAAACCTAACACACCTAATGCCAAAAGAATAAGACATTGATTTACTACAAAATTCACACCACTTTTTACGCCTGTATCTACAATATTTGCAATAACAATAGGCACAAATAATTCAAGAAGCGCTTCTGACATTTTAAGAAGCGGTGCAAAAATAGTTTCTTTAATGTACTTCTTTAAATAACTTAAAATCTTTTTCATTTACAAACCTCAATATGAAATTTTACCCTATCTTCGTGATTATAATACTCAAGATTTTAAAAGTCAATCTGATATTATAAAACCCTCGAAGCAAAAACTCCGAGGGATAAAGAACAAAGAAAATTATCTCTTTGAGAACTGTGGTGCACGACGAGCGCCTTTGAGACCGTATTTCTTTCTTTCTTTCATTCTTGGGTCTCTTGTAAGAAG
>RHMF01000617.1_pt1 | contig 15331 bp, 13 predicted proteins | sample 5365151 | NCBI WGS metagenome assembly RHMF01 (sample SAMN10266501, study PRJNA497801) | feces metagenome | isolation source: feces | host: Bos taurus | place: China: Prairie of Fairy Mountain | collected 2017-08-14 | reverse complement strand
CATTTCCATAGCCCATGCATCTATTTCGGCTTTATCAAAAGTTTTAAAATCTTTTTGATCGCTTTCTGATGGAGCCATACTTGGTTTTTCGTCGCCTTTTATAACAATAGTATGTCCTTTAGTTGTTAATCTTATAAGATAGCGGATAAATTCATTTCGTTCTTCTCGCGAAAGAAATTTTTGATAATATTCTATTCCATCAATCTTATAAAAGAGAATAGATGTTTCTTGAGCCAAAGACTTTTGGCTCAACTCTTGAGATGGTTCCATCTCGCTGTCTTTTTGGCACGAAACCATTGTTCCTGCCAAGGCTGCAGATAGCAGCACTACTTTAAGTGTTATTTTCTTCATCGTGTTATTATATATTTATAAATTAATTTTCAATTACTATCCGGCAAAGCTTCTTTATCGGTTAATGATTTTGTCAAAAGAGAACTTATAAATTTATATCTTTCTATAGTATCTACATTATGGAAAATAAGTATAGCACCTTTTGCTGTATTATATACTAGAACCGATATTTTTTTATAATCATCAGGCGAAGTTATTGGTCCAAAACGTTTCTTGGGATTATTTCTCCAAACTAATTTTCTCAACAATCCTTCTTCTTCGGTTCTCATTGCTTCTTCTACATCTTCTTTTGTCATTGCATTTTCGAATCCAAAATCTTTCACCAATTCGTAGGCTGCATCGGCATCGTTTGGAACCAATACTGTAATATCTACTTTTACACTATCAGCAATAGTAAAGTTTAATATACACATTGCAGTAAGGTCGGTACGGTGTTCGTATTCTTTGTATATCTTGGTTTGCGCTTGCACTACCACCGGCATTAATATCGCAAAACTTATTATCAAGAATATTGCTAATTGTATTATATGTTTATTTGTTTTGCAAGTCATGATATTTATTGCTATTTTGTTCATTTAAATACCGTTTATCATTTCACACACTGCTTCTTCCATATATTTGTTTGTACAATCACTGTTGCAAAAATATATTCTATTGCCGGCGTTGTAGCTTTGTATGTCAATGTATGCCAAATAGCTTGTTTCGTATTTCGACAGGTCTTTTTGCAGCTGCAATATAGTGTCGGTGTGCAGTGCGTTTATATTATCTATTGCAGTATCAATGGCAACAAGGTTTTGTTCTATTTCTATTTGTGTTTCATTTTCTGCCAATAGCACCGGGATATGCTCTTGCTCTATAGGGGCAGTGGCTATGATGTCGGGCTGCGGTGTGGCAGGTTCGTTTTCGGCATATCGGGTGTGGTTATGCTTATTAGTGGTATGGTCTGCAGTGTTTTTTATTTCATTATCGGTTATGGTTGCAGGCTTATCGGTGGTTTGTGCCGCCAATAGCGAGGTCGAAGGCTGCAATGCTTCGGGTGTATTCGGAATCAATACGGAGTTTATACGGAGTTGCCACAGCCCTACCACCACGGCTGCCACACATGCCGCCACCATGGCAAGATACACATACGGTTTTTGCCATACCGGAAAATGTTTTTTCCTTGTTTTATTATCCCTTTCAATGGCATTGCCTATAATGGTTTCCAACTCGTGGTCGGATATGGAGCATTGGCTATATTTCCGTGCCGTAGTGCCACTGTTCCATAGTTTTTCAAAATCGTTATCTTTCATTTTCGTACATATTCTTCAATTTCTTCTTTATTCGGGTCAGCCTCATTGCCACTGCCCCTTTCGATATATTCACTTTAGCGGCTATCTCTTCGTAGTTATACCCTTCGAGGTGCAAAGTAACTATTTTACGATCGTCGGGATTCAAACTATCTATCATTTGCCACAACTGTTCTAACTGTTCGTTGGAAGCATCGTATCCTACTTCCGTATTATCGTTGAGAGTATCAAATACCATATTGTTTTTGCGTTTAAGCATAAGCATAGCATTCCTTGCCACCGCATATACCCACGGCGCTTCGGGATAGCGACTGTCGAACTGCGGATAATCCTTCCACAATTGATAAACAACCTCTTGGTATTTATCATTAATGTCCATGGCTCTCCCTACATCGAAGTCGTTGCATACGTACCAAATCAGTCCCTTGTTACGCATAACCATCTCTTTAAAATGTTCTCTCACCTTATGATATTTTTTCAATAAACGTTTTATGAAAGTGTTATATTACACTATGTGCAAAAAACAGCGAAAAAATAACATCACTATTATTTTTTTTTGCAACCGGGTAGCATCAGAGACGTGCCAATGGTCGCGTCTCTACTTTAAACCCATATCAAAAAAAATGGACGCCCTTTAGAAAAGTTATTTTCGGGTACAGCATTTTTATATTCCAAAGTTTGAAATATTCGTTCCAAAGCATGGAATATATATTTCAAAGTTTGAAATATTTGTTCCAAACTTTGGAATAAAGTTTTTGAGCGGGAAACGAAATCTTTTGCACCGGGTATGCAGAAAAAAGTATAAGGCGGCAAAAAAAGAAATAGCACCAAGTATATGCAACCAATAGTGCATAGTGTGCCCTATATGTAAAGTTCAGCACACGACAAAAGACAGACTAATGAGGCACAGACACTTACAAAAGTGTCCGCTGTGTTTTATATTTTTAACATGCCTGGAGAGGGGATATACCACAAAAAAGTAGTATCTTTGCAAGTTAAAACACAACAAATGGCAATAACAGAAAACCAACTTATATCAGATCTAAAAAGTGGGAAGGTAAAAAATATCTACCTGCTTACGGGCGAAGAAAACTATGGTATAGATACTGTTTCGGATTTCTTTGAGCACCAATTTATCGATCAAAGTTTCCGCGACTTCGACCAAAGTGTTCTTTATGGTCGCGATGTGTCGATGGAAACCATTATCAGCATGGCACGTCGTTTTCCCATGATGTCGCCATATCAGTTGATTTTGGTAAAAGAGGCCCAAGATATTCGCAAATGGGATCAGTTGCCCCTTTATTTGGACAACCCGCAACCGCAAACCGTTTTGGTATTTTGTTATCGCCACAAAAAAATGGACAAACGCAGTGCGGCATACAAATCGATAGCCAAACACGGCGTGGTGTTTGAAAAAGACAAACTCAAAGACTATAAAATACCCGAATGGATAATGTCGTATGTTCGCGAAAACGGCTACGATATATCGCCACGCGGTGCTTCCATAATAGCCGAATCGATAGGCAACGAGCTGAGCAAGATAGCCAACGAACTGTCGAAAGTGTTCATCAGTCTGCAAAAAGGAAGCCAGATAACCGAAAGCATAATAGAAGAAAACATAGGCATAAGCAAGGACTACAACATATTTGAACTGCAAAACGCCATAGGGCAAAAAGATGTGCTGAAATGCAATAAAATAATCAACCACTTTGCCGCCAACCCGAAAGAAAACTCCATACAGGCTATTTTGCCAAATCTTTATGCCTACTTTATCAAGATTATGATATTCCATCAGTTAGACGACAAGAATAAGGCGTCTTCCGTTTTGGGTATACATCCTTACTATTTGCAAGACTATCAAGTGGCGGCAACAAACTACTCGTTACCCAAACTTGCCTCCATAATAGGCTATCTGAAAACCGCCGACCTCAAATCGAAAGGTATCGAAAACACCGGCACCATAACCGACGGAGAATTATTAAAAGAACTAATCTTTAAAATATTACATTAAAAAAATGAAGAAAAACACATTACTATTACTCATATTGATATTGTCCGCTTTTTCGTCGATGGCACAAAACACCATTAAAGGTTTTGTTTACGACAACAACAGCGGCGAAGCCATACCTTTTGCCAACATAATACTTGCCGGCACTAACTATGGGGTGGCAACCGATATAAACGGATTTTTTTCCATCAATAAAATTCCGGATGGCAAGTACACCCTTACACTGCGATATGTAGGTTTTGAAGACTATTCGGAAGAAATAACGCTGTCGAACAGACAAACCGTAACAAAAAAAATATACATCAAAGAGGCGTCGCACACCCTTAAAGAAGTAAAGGTAAAAAGCAACCGCGAAGAACGCAAATTGGAAACCACCGTATCGGTAGAAAAAATTTCGCCCAAACAAATACAACAAATGCCGTCGATAGGCGGCCAAGCCGACTTGGCGCAATACCTACAAATACTTCCGGGCGTTACCTTTACCGGCGACCAAGGCGGACAACTATACATACGCGGAGGCTCGATGATTCAAAACAAAACGCTACTCGACGGCATGTCGGTATACAATCCTTTCCACTCGATAGGGTTGTTTTCGGTATTCGAAACCGATGTAATACTCAGCGCCGACATATATACCGGTGGTTTTGGTGCCGAATATGGCGGACGTATATCGTCGATTATGGACATCACCACACGCGATGGCAACAAACGCCACCACACCGGGAAAATAGGAATAACCACATTGGGTGCAAGCATGATATTGGAAGGTCCGCTGAAACGCGAGTCGGAAAACAGCAAAAGCACCATAACATATTTGATAACAGCCAAAAATTCATATCTTTCGAAATCGTCGGAACTGTTCTACTCTTATATGGGCAGCAGTCTGCCATACGATTTTATGGACCTTTACGGAAAACTTACACTACAATCTGAAAATGGCAGCAAGATAAGTCTGTTTGGATTTAACTACACCGACGATGTGTCGAACTATCAAGCCCTTGCCAACTACAATTGGTACAACTACGGAGGAGGCACCAACTTTGCCGTTGTTACGAGCGACAACGCCATTATGGAAGGCAACTTTGCTTATTCCGACTATAAAATAACACTGCAAGACAATTCCGGTTTCCCAAAATCGAGCCGCATAAACGGTTTTACCTTTGGATTGCACATGACCTATTTTATAGGCAGCAACAAACTTAAATATGGTGTAGACCTGGAAGGCTACGGCACCGACTATGAATTTTACAACTCGTTTGGTCGCCACTTTAAACAAACCGAGAATACCAGCGAGATGGCAGCCTTTCTAACATACAATATCAAAAAAGGAAAGTGGCTCTTCGACCCCGGTTTCCGCTTTGTATACTATGCCTCGGTGGCCGAAGTGAGTCCCGAACCACGCTTAGCCATAAAATACAACGCCACCGACAAACTACGTTTCAAATTGGCCACAGGTCTGTACAGTCAAAACTTCCTCGACGCCAAATCCGACAACGATGTGGTAAACCTGTTTACAGGCTTCCTTACAGGATCGGAAAACTTGGGAATATCATCGTCGTTTGAAGGCGAAGATGTATCGAGTTTTATACAAAAAGCCCAACACTTGATATTGGGAGTGGAATACGACATAAACGAATATTTGCAGATAAACGTGGAACCATATTTCAAAAACTTCTCGCAACTGATAAATATGAACCGCAACAAAATGTACGACAACTCGACTGAATACCAAGAAGGCGGAGCTTATGAAAAGCCCGAATATCTACGCACCGACTTTGTAATAGAAAAGGGCAAGGCCTACGGTATCGACTTCAGCGCCAAATACTCGTACGATAAGATATACCTGTGGGTAGCCTACTCGCTTGGCTATATAGAACGTACCAACGAAGCCGAAGACACCTACAACCCACACTACGACCGACGACACAACATAAACACCATGCTTTCGTATACCGCCGGCGACTCGCGAGAATGGGAGTTTAGCGCACGTTGGAACTTCGGCAGCGGATTTCCATACACCAAAACAAGAGGCATATACGAATTCTTGCCTTTCGACAACATCAACACCGACTACACAGATGCCAACGGCGAAGTGGGAATATACTACTCGGCCATAAACCAAGGCAGACTGCCATACTATCATCGTTTCGACATATCGGCAAAAAGAAAATTCTCGTTAGGCCGTCGTTCTATATTGGAACTAAACGCAAGCGTAACCAATGTATACAACCGCGAGAATATGTTCTACTTTAACCGCTTGACATTCGAACGTGTAGACCAACTGCCCATAATGCCAAGTTTAGGATTGACATTGACGTTCTAAAGGCAACTTCTAAAAATTCCACGTTTTAACTTAGCTTTTGTACTTTTATAAGAACTTTTGCGTGCTTTGCGTTGTTGACTTCGTCGATGTTGCTATCGCTCGAAAGAGCTAATGCTAAGGCATTGCTCTTTACTCGCTTAATCGCAACGTTACCGAGATCTTTCTACTTTTTTTTCAATCGCATAGCCCGCTATTCTCAATTAAAAGAAAGTAAAAATCTTTCTAGCAAAATTCCACAAATCAGCGGCAAAGCAATTTTTAGAAATTGCCTGAAAAATTACAACGAGATAAGATACAACAACTCGATATCCAAATAGTAAAAGCAGACAAAAAAAAAGCGGTGATCGGTTTCGACCGATTACCGCTTTTGATATAAGCCAACGGCAATAAAAAAGGATTATGCCATATTGTGGAATATATTGGTTACATCGTCGTCGTCTTCCAAACGTTCCAATAATTTGTTTACCTCTTCTTGTTGCTCTTCGGTAAGCTGACGAAGATCGGTAGGTATACGTTCGAATTTAAACGATTTTATTTCAAAACTGTTGTCTTCCAAATATTTTTGTATAGGACCGAAGTTTTGGAAATCGGCATATATAAGTATCTCGTCTTCGTCGCGGAATATTTCGTCGATACCACAATCTATCATTTCCAATTCCAACTCGTCCATATCTATACCTTCTTTATATGCCACCACGAAACTACACTTGCGTTCGAACATGAAGTCGTTCATACCCATAGTACCCAATTCGCCTTTGCCACGTACAAAAGCGGCACGGACATTGGCAACGGTACGGGTAGGATTGTCGGTGGCTGTTTCAACCACTATGGCAATACCGTAAGGACCTTTACCATCGTATACCACTTCTTTATATGCTGTGGTATCTTTCGATACGGCACGTTTTATGGCACGTTCCACATTTTCTTTAGGCATATTTTCGGTACGTGCATTTTGTATCAACAAACGCAAACGAGCATTGGAATCGGGGTCCGGACCACCGGCTTTTACTGCTATTTCTATTTCACGTCCTATTCTGGTAAACGTACGAGCCATGTTGCCCCAACGTTTCATTTTACGAGCTTTTCTGTATTCAAACGCTCTTCCCATATATATTTCTCCTATATTATTTTATTGGTTAATAATCTTTTGTACAATATTCCGTTGTTACGAAACATAGTGCAAAAATACATTTTTTGCACTAATTGTGCAAATTATACATAGGTTTGTTTACAATTATTTTATCCATCGAGGTCTTTTGTAAATAATTTTGCGTAAATTTGCAGTTCGAAAAAACATAAATAACAGATGGAAAATAAACTTCTACTTCTTGACGGTATGGCCATTGTATACAGAGCCTACTATGCCCTAAACCGCAATCCCCGCATCAATTCGAAGGGACTGAACACCTCGGCAGTGTTGGGTTTTACAACCACTATGTACGACCTTATACGTAGTCAAAACCCCACACATATAGGAGTGGCCTTTGATTTGCAGGCACCTACTTTCAGACACGAAATGTTTGAACAATACAAAGCCAACCGCGATGCCATGCCCGAAGACATACAACAGGCATTGCCTTACATCAAGGAGATAATAAGAGGTTTTAGAATACCCATACTGACATGCGAAGGCTACGAAGCCGACGATGTGATAGGCACATTATCAAAAAAAGCAGAAAAGGAAGGTTTTGAAGTTTTGATGGTAACACCCGACAAAGACTTTGGACAATTGGTGTCGCCACATATATCGATGTACCGCTTCGGAAGAATGGGTCGCCCCGATGAGATATTGGGAGTAAAAGAGATAATGGAAAAATTTTCGGTGGCACGTTGCGAACAGGTTATAGATATATTGGGACTATGGGGCGATGCCTCGGACAATATTCCGGGAATTCCGGGCATAGGCGAAAAGAAAGCCAAACAACTTATAGCCGAGTTCGACTCCATAGAAAATATGATAGCAAACGCCGACAAGATAACAAACGAAAAACTGCGGAACCTTGTAAAAGAACATGCCGACCAAGCCATATTTTCGAAAGAACTGGCCACAATAGAAATTAATACTCCCATCGACTTCGACCAAGAAGAACTGAAGTTGAAAACTCCCGACTATAACCGCTTAAAAGAATTATTCGACGAATTGGAGTTTAAAAACTTTGCCAAAAAGTTTTTTACAGACTACTCGGTATCCGATCCCGAAAACTACATAAAGCTAAGCAACACCAAGACCACCAAAGCCAAGAGCGCCAAAGCGACCGACAATACACAACCAACACTGTTCGACTCGCCCACTGAAAGTCCGGCACCCGTTTCGATGCCGAAAGCCGAAAGCGACGCCAAATACACCTATGTAGAAAACGGCGAAATGAGAGAAGAACTAAAAAACAAACTTCTAAAACAGGAACATATAGGTATATACCTACTTTATACCGACACATATATAGACGGTATGGCATTTGCCTGCAGCGACGGCACAACAACCTATCTACGCTTAAAAGATGACGAGGATTGGGACTTGGCAATACAAATACTGCAAGACGAAAACATAGCAAAAGCGGCCTACAACACCAAAGAACTGAAACATACTTTAATTACAGCCAAAGGTGTAACTATAAAAGGAGCTATATTCGACATACAGATAGCCCACTACCTGCTATACTCCGAAGCACGCCACTCCCTTGACTTTATAGCATCGAGTATGCTGAACACCGATATTTACGATCTCGAAGCGCTGATAGGCAAAAGCGGCAGTAAAAACCGCCAAACCAATTTCGACGCCATCGACTCGACATTGCTGACAAACATAGCCAGCAAAAGAGCCGACGTAATACTACAGTTGCAAAAGGTATTGACCCTCGAAATGCAGCAAACGAAGGTGGAAAAACTATTTAACGAAATAGAAATGCCGTTGGTTGATGTGCTACTGAGTATGGAAACGGAAGGAGTAAGAATAGATACCGAATACCTGAAAGAATACTCCGCACAACTGCAAAACGAGAAAAACGAAATAGAGCAACAAATATATGCCCATGCCGAAAAGACATTCAATATAGGGTCGCCTAAACAATTGGGCGAAGTGTTGTTTGACCATCTGAAAATTGTTGACAAAGCACCCAAAACAGCCACTAAGCAATACTCTACAGCCGAAGATGTGTTGCAAAAAATGATAGACAAGCACCCTATAGTACCTTTGATATTGGAATATCGCTCACTATCGAAACTTATAAGCACCTATCTGGATGCTTTGCCTAAACTGATATCGAATAAAACCAACCGCTTACACACCACTTTTAATCAAACGGTGACAGCTACGGGACGGTTGAGTTCGAACAACCCCAACCTACAAAACATACCTATACGCACCGAACGAGGCCGCGAAATACGCAAAGCATTCGTGCCCCGCAACAACGACTATATAATATTGGCTGCCGACTACTCGCAAATAGAACTGCGAATAATAGCATCGCTAAGCCACGACAGCAATATGATAGACGCCTTTACCAACAAATATGATGTGCACACCGCCACAGCCGCCAAAATATACAATATGCCCATGGACCAAGTAACACCCGAACTGCGCCGAAACGCTAAATCGGTAAACTTTGGCATAATATACGGGATATCGGCATTCGGGCTGTCGGAACAACTAAACATACCACGCAAAGATGCCGCCACTTTGATAAACGAATACTTTTTGCAATATCCCAACATAAAGAACTATATAGAAGGTAACATAGAGTTTGCACGCCAATATGGCTATGCCCAAACAATGCTCGGACGAAGAAGATACCTCCCCGACATCAACTCGCGAAATGCCGGACTCAAAAACTTTGCAGAACGCAACTCGGTGAATATGCCTATACAAGGCACTTCGGCCGACATGATAAAAATAGCCATGAACAACATATACAAAGCGTTTGAGGCAAAACAGCTAAAATCAAAAATGATAATGCAAGTGCACGACGAATTGGTATTTGACGTATACAAGCCCGAATTAGACGAGGTGACAAACATAGTGCGCAACGAGATGATAAACGCCCTACCGCTGGATATACCCATAGAGGTAAGCACCGATATTGGCGACAACTGGCTTGAAGCTCATTAACAAACAACATATACAAGAATATGAAAGTACTGGTTACAGGCGGCAACGGACTTCTTGGGCATAATATAATACAAAAACTGATAAATGGCAACCACAAGGTAAGAGCCATAGTGCGCAATACAGACAGTGTACTGGTAAAGCATAATAATGTAGAAATATATAAAGGCAACTTTACATCCTACGAGCAACTACTGGATAGTGCACAAGGCTGCGACAGCATAATACATGTGGCATCGGCCACCGATATGAGTTTGGACTATAACGATTTTTACAATGTAAACGTAAAAGGGTCCCAAACCGTAATACAGGTAGCCGACAAACTAAACATAAATACCATAGTATACATAAGCACACTAAACACCATAGGTTATGGCAGTATGGAACACCCTGCCGATGAAAACGCAGAAATGCAATATCCGTTCACAAAATCGTACTACGCCATAACCAAAAAAGAAGCCGAGAACCTATTTGTCGAAACATCGAAAAAAGAGGGCCGACACGTAATTATAATAAATCCCGGATTTATGATTGGAGCTTACGACACCAAACCCAGTTCGGGGCAACTACTGCTGATGGGATACAAAAAACCTATTATGCCGGTGCCTTCGGGGGGCAAATCATTTGTACACGTAAAGGATGTAGCCACCGCTGCCATAAACGCACTAACAATGGGGTGCAACGGCGAAAAATACATAGCAACAGCACATAACAAGACATTATTGGAATTTTATACCATACAAAAACAAATATTCAAATACCGCCAACTGCTTATACCCATACCTTGTTGGGTAACGAATAGTGTAGGACTGATAGGCGACTTATTGCGTAAGGCAGGAATAAAAACTCAGGTATGTAGCCGCAACACCCGGCAGCTATGTGTAAAGGAATACTACACAAATGCCAAAGCCAAAAAAGAATTAATGCTACCCGAAACAGCTTTGGAACAAGCAATTTCGGATAGCATATATTGGCTGAAAAATATCAATTAATATTTTTTCCAATTGCGGAATCGCAATGAAAACACACCGAAGAAAGCCTCTTTAAATATCTTCATACTCATTTTTGATGTACCAAGCACACGGTCGGTAAATATAATAGGCACTTCGGCTATCTTAAAGCCAAGTTTAGTGGCTGTAAACTTCATCTCTATTTGGAAAGCATATCCGATAAATTGTACCTTATCGAAATTCATCTTTTCCAACACACGACGAGTGTAACATACGAAACCTGCTGTGGCGTCGTATACCTTCATACCGGTAACAAATCTAACGTAAGCCGAAGCATAATAGGACATAAGCAGGCGCATAATAGGCCAATTAACAACACTTATTTTACCATCAACATATCTCGATCCCACAGCAACGTCGCCTCTGCCCGAAGAGCAAGCCTCGTATAAGCGTTCCAAATCGTCGGGATTGTGAGAGAAATCGGCATCCATTTCGAACACATATTGATAATCGCGTTCCAAAGCCCAACGAAAACCATCGAGATAAGCAGTACCTAAACCTAACTTACCCTTACGCTCTTTGATAAACAATCTATTTGGAAACTCTTCCATCAATCGCTTAACGATATCGGCAGTGCCGTCGGGAGAATTATCCTCTACAATAAGAACATTAAATTCTTTGGCCAAAGAAAACACTTTTCGAATAATTTTTTCGATGTTCTCTTTCTCATTATATGTTGGTATAATTACAAGACTATCTGACATTATATTTATATTTTTATATCCGGTATAAAATAATTTTCTTACTAATATTTTGTGGCAAAGTTACAAAATAAAATGGAAACTATCAAATTTATTTTTTATTTATGTATCTATTAAGATATTAGCACATTGGTAAATCCAATAATATATCCAATTTCTTAGCGTTCCAACCATATTTTGATGCTACACTTTCGTCGGTTATTATACCCTTGTAAATATATACACCCGTTCTTAAACTTTTATATAATTGTAGCAAATCGTGAAACGAAAAACCTTTCGATATCTCAAACAAAATTGGCAGAAGCACATTGCTGAAAGCCATCGACGACACACCCGGAAAGCGAGTCGAAATATTAGGCACACAATAATGTCCCACACCATGGCGGATAAATACAGGGTCTTTTATAGTGGTAGGCACCGACGTTTCGACACTCGAGCCTCGTGCTATTCCCACATCAATTATCAAACTACCACGCTTCATCTTTTTTACCATATCATCGGTTATAAAAAACTCTCCCTCGATATGTGAAAACGAATCGGCAATAACCAAATCAGCTCTCATCAACGCATCTTGAAACAAGTTGGGATACAAAGTAGCAGTATATACCGAGCAGCCCAACTTATCTTTTATATCTTGCAATCGCGACAACGAACGATCGAATATCTTAACCGAAGCATCCATCGAAAGAAATATTTTTGCCGCTTTTTCTGTCACCTTGGTTGCACCCAAAAAAACTATTTCCGTAGGAGGAGTACCGGCTACAGAACCTATCAGATATCCTCTATTTTTATTGTACGACGAAAAATACTCTCCGGCAATAAGAGGACAAGCATTACCTACTATCTTACAGATGGCATCCATCATAATAAGATTTCCCTTCTTGCCTTGCAAAGTATCGTATGCTATAGCTGTTACCTTCTTTTTTATCAACAACGAAAAATACTTTTCGCTTTGCATACGATTGTTGGCTATCGAAAACACTGTTGCGCCGAATTTCAAGCGCTCTATCTCCATCAAATTGAGAGGTAATATCTTAAAAATGACGTCAACATCCAAGACCTCGTCAATCCCTACTATCGAGGCACCGGCCTCTAAATAATCCACATTGCTAAAGCCCGCTATGGCACCAGCATTAGCTTCTACCCGCACTTCGTGTCCGGCCTCTATCAGCAACGATACAGCCTGAGGAGTAAGTCCTACACGACTTTCGTCGAACTCTCGCTCAATAGGAACTCCTATTATATATCTTTGCTTACGTTTGGTTTTGGAAAACAATTTTTCCAGCGTAGCATGCGATACATCTAATTCCATACAATACTATTTTTTAAGTTATTATTCTCTGAGCCAAAAACTTTCGAGTACCATTACTTTCTTCGGTTATGTTTACCCTTATATATGTGTCTGGCAAAAGTGTTTCCACCTTTTCCGACCATTCTACGAAACAATAATTTCCACTATAGAAATATTCTTCATAACCCATATCGTATGTTTCTTCGAGATTCTTCAATCGATAAAAATCAAAATGATATATCGATTCGCCTTCACTGCTTATATATTCATTTACTATAGAGAATGTGGGGCTACACACATTGTCCTCAACACCCAAAATTGCACATATCTCTTTTATCAATGTGGTTTTACCCACACCCATATTTCCAAAGAATGCAAAAAATCTATCGCTGTGGAAAGTTTCCAATAACGACGCTGCTACTTGTGGCAATTCTGTTTTATCTTTACAAATTATTTCTACCATGGTCTTTTCGAATAATAACAATAAATACTAGTATTGTACTTAAAAAACGGAAAAAAGTTTCATTCGGCAATTTCTAAAAATTACTTTGCAAGTGATTTGTGAAATTTTATTGAGAAGATTTTTACTTTCTTTTGATTGATTATAGCGGGCTATACAACTGAAAAAGAAACAGAAAGAGACCCCAAAAAAAGACAAACATTGCGATTAAGCGAATAAAGAGCAATGCCTCAACATTAGCTCTTTCGAGTGATAGCAACATCGACGAAGTCAATCACACAAAAGTTCTTTTATTTCATGATAATATTTCATAGAACGTGGATTTTTTAGAAGTTGCCATTATTTTATTTCTCAAAAAAATATCTTTTTTTGTGGTTTGGCACGCTTTTTGTATTTAAATTATTCAGATATTACAAAGAATAAATAGAAAAAAAATGGAAACGTCAGAATTCAATGCTTGCTTGATCAAGCTAAAAGAAGGTTTGGAATACTATGCTTATTCACTAACCAACAACAGAGATGATGCTAAAGATTTGGTACAAGACACCTTTTTAAAGGCGCTAATCTATCGCGACAAATTTGAAGACAACACAAATTTGAAGGCATGGACCTATACCATTATGCGAAATACGTTTATAAACAATTACCGTAGGTCAATGAAATCGGCTACCATAATCGATCAAACCGAAGATGCCTATTATTTAAACACCTCGACCAAAAGTTCGTATGGAATGCCTGAAGCCGAACTGAGCGTAAAGGAATTGAAAGAAGCCATTGGCAATATTTCGGACGAACAACGCATTCCCTTCGAAATGCAGTACAAAGGCTATAAGTACAAAGAAATTGCAAAAGAACTGAATCTTTCCATCGGAACAGTAAAAAGTAGAATTTTCTTTTGCCGAAAAAAATTGATAAACCGATTAAAAGAGTATTCGGAATAAAGATAGAATCCTCATGTTTTAGTGTATAAATTTGTTTGTTGCGTTAGGCGTCAATGTTTGACTCCTAACGTTTTTTTGTTATAATATAGTTCATCGCCACATATTGGCAAGACCTACAAACAAAAAGAGAGAACAACTTTCGTTATTCTCTCTTTTGGGTGGGAGATGGGATTCGAACCCACGACCTTCGGAACCACAATCCGGCACTCTAACCAACTGAGCTACACCCACCGTTATTTGATTAAATCGTTTGCAAAGGTACTAATTTTATTTCAATCCACCAACTTTTTTGCAATATTTTTTATCGATTTAGACATAAAACTCTGATTAAACGCAATATATTATCATCAACTTGCAACAGCGAAACACTCAAAACAGCAGTATTTTTCGACCCTACACAAGGTCATATTTACGTTTTTGGGGCATTTTTTATCTCAAAAACAGAAATAACGATATACATACAACCAAACACATTATATATCTATCAGTTAGACAGTTTTTGATAAAGAATATCTCATATCACAGCAGCAAAATCATAACACAAATCATACATCGAAAAAAGTGGTTATTTATCCGTTTTTTATACGACTCATCAATTCAAAAAACTTAGATAAAAGAGGGTATTAAACCTTCTATTCAGAGAAAGTTTTAGCTATTTGTCCGGAAGATAAATTTTTAAGTGTCAGATAAGCCTACTATATTAAATTAAATTCGTATCGTTGCAAAATAAAAATTAAACAAATGGCAAATATATTGGAATTACAAAACACTGCGACTCAAGTTCGTAGAGACATAGTAAGAATGACCAACGCTGTTAATTCGGGGCATCCCGGCGGCTCGTTGGGCTGTACAGAA
>RHMF01000616.1_pt1 | contig 15331 bp, 8 predicted proteins | sample 5365151 | NCBI WGS metagenome assembly RHMF01 (sample SAMN10266501, study PRJNA497801) | feces metagenome | isolation source: feces | host: Bos taurus | place: China: Prairie of Fairy Mountain | collected 2017-08-14 | reverse complement strand
CTGGAAATATATCGTGGGCGATACCTCCATGATGGGCATCGTCAGCATTTTCGGAACGCTGATGCTGCCGCTGATGCTGATCTTCCCCATTCTGCTAAAAAAGTTCTCCGCCTCTCAAATCATCGGCGCTTCCACCATCATCTCCACCCTGGGCTACATTCTGAACTTCTTTGCCGGTGCCAGCATTCCCATGCTGATGGTTGCCGGTATCCTGACCTCCTTTGCCATGCTGCCCATCTCCTACCTGGGCTACATGCTGGTCATGGACCTGGCATCTTACAATGAGCACCAGGATATGCCCAGAATGGAAGCGACCATCGGCGCTGTGTTCAATGGCTTCGGCCAGCAGCTGGGCCAGGGCGTGGGCGCTGCTGTTACCGGCTTCATGCTGACCGCCGCTGGCTATATCGCCGCAGAAGGCGATGCCATCGTAGCCCAGCCTGGCAGCGCAATGATCATGATCCGCTCCCTGCACTCCTTCGTGCCTGCCGTTCTGATGCTCCTGACCGGCGTATGCGCCTTTGGCTTTGCCAAGCTCAGCAAGCAGATCCCCCAGATCGAGGCCGAAAACGCTGCCCGCAAGGAAGAAGTCGCAGCTGAAAACAATTAATTCCTACGCAGTCGAAAACCGTGGGGCAGCAGCGTAATCGCTGCTGCCCCACTGCATTATAAGGAGCGAAATATGAAGAAAACCTACTGCAATCCTTTGGATTTTGGCTATCGCTATCAGCACGTGAAGGAGGGAACAAATTGTTCCGGCTTCCGGGAAGGTGCGGATCCTACCTTGATCCTGTTCAAAGATAGATACTATCTGTTCGTGTCCATGTCCGCCGGTTTTTGGCACAGCGACGATCTGCTGAACTGGCAGTTTCACGCAAATGAAGCGCTGCTTCCTTACGATTATGCTCCGGATGTGCGGCAGATTGGGGAGTATCTTTACTTCTGCGCTTCCCGCCGCCATGCCAACTGCCCCATCCTGCGAACCAAAGACCCGCTGACAAGCGAATTCGAGGTGGTCAGCGAGCCCTTCCCCTTCTGGGACCCGCATCTATTCCAGGACGATGACGGCAGAGTCTACTTCTACTGGGGCTGCACCAATACCGAGCCTATCTACGGTGTGGAAATGGACCCGGAAACCATGCTTCCCAAGGGCGAACCCATCGGTCTGTTGGGCGGCCGCGAAACAGAGATCGGCTACGAACGCCTGGTCACCGACCTGGGCGATGTGGAAAGCAAAGAAAGCAGCGTGGTCTATCAGCATCTGAAGGACCGCATCGATCCGGCCACCGGCAAGCTGATGCTGCCGCCGGATCTGAAAGTCGGCAACTACTCCGTATCGGCGTTGCAGAAAATGTTGGACGCCATCGGCAGACCCTACATCGAAGGCGCATTCATGACGAAACAGGGCGGAAAATACTATCTGCAGTACGCCTGCCCCGGCACCCAGTATGCCACCTACTGCGACGGCGTCTATGTGGCAGATCATCCCCTTGGCCCTTACACGCTGCAAACAAGCAACCCCTTCTCCTCCAAACCCGGCGGATTTATCACCGGCGCCGGTCACGGTAGCACCATCATGGACAAATTCGGCAATTTCTGGCACGCTTCCACCATGCGCGTTTCCGTCAATCATTCCTTTGAGCGCCGAATTGGACTATTTCCCGCTGGATTTGATCAGGATGGTGTGCTATACTGTAATCAGAATTTCGCCGACTATCCGATCCGTATCCCCGCGGGCAACTTTGACGCTTCCTCCATCAAACCGGAGTGGATGCTCCTGTCCTACAAAAAGCCGGTCACCGTTTCCTCCGGTGACGATTCTCAGCGCTGCGTGGACGAGGATTGCCGCAGCTGGTGGAGTGCGGACACCGAAGATGCCGGCCAATGGGTTTGCGTGGATTTGGAAAATATCAGCGACATCCGGGCCATCCAGGTGAACCTGGCGGATGAAGACCTGCGTGTCGATTTTTCGGCGGAAAGCTACGGCGACGACCGCAAGTCCCGGCACATCGAAACCCAACCCCAAATTTCCAAGTACACGCTGGAAGTCAGCGACGATGGCGAAAACTGGACCGTGCTGGAAGAGGTGGCCCGGGAATGCTCCAACGGCTACTTAGAATTTGCCGACGGCGTATCTGCCCGCTATGTGCGGCTGACCGCCCAGGAATTGCCATACGGCCAACGCCTGCGGGTCAGCGGTCTGCGGATTTTCGGCAACGGTAATGGTGAAAAGCCGGCCCCGGTCTGCGCCACCGCCCAGCGATTGGGGCCCATGGACGCACTGGTTCGCTGGGACGCCGCCCCCGGTGCCCAGGGCTACAATGTCCGCTATGGCACCGCTCCCGGGAAGCTTTACTGCAGTTGGATGGTCTACGATGCGACACAATTAAAGTTGACCACGCTGATTGCCGGACAAGATTACTACATCGCCGTGGACAGCTTCAACGAAAACGGCATTGCCGAAGGAAAAACCATTCACTTGGGAGAAACTTTATGATCAAAGCAGTGCAGCAATTTATGCTAGGAACCGTGACTGGCACAGAAAAAGAGGCTCGCCAAACCCTGGCGGCCTTGAAAGAAGCCGGTTACGACGGCATCGAGCTTTGCGGTTTTATGGTACAGCCGTCCGGCCTGCTCGTCCGGTTGCTGACGCAGGCCGCGGGTATGCCCGTGGGCAAGGGCGGCAAGTTGGATTGGCCCCGGCTGGTGCGTGATGCAGGACTGACAGTCGTCAGCCTGCACCTGGATCTGGGCACGCTGGAGCGGGACATCGCTTCCTGCACCGGCCAAGCAAAACAATTCGGTACGGAGCGCATTGTCATCACCGGCATGTACCGCTTCGACTACGGCAGCGACAGTGCTGTTTCTGACTTGGCAAAGCGGTTGAATGAGGCCGGCAAGGCACTGAAAAACCAAGGTATCGAGCTGCTGTATCACAATCACAACTGCGAGCTGCGCAGGACTCCGTCGGGCAAGCGAGCCTACGAGATCCTTTTGGAACAAACCGATCCGGAATTTGTGAATTTTGAATTTGACTCCTACTGGTTTGCCGAAGGGGGCGCAGATCCACTGGAATGGATGAAGATGTTGGGAAATCGCATGAAATTGTGGCACATCAACGACCGTGGCAGTCGCATCACCGGAGCTGCCATGACGCCCATCCTCAAAACCGACTCCATGGAGCTTGGCACCGGAAATATGCCACTGGATGCGCTCCTGGCGCAGGCCAAAGCAGTCGGATGCGAGGCCGTGATCCTGGAAAGTCACCGCAATTGGATTGACGGCAGCCCCATTAAGAGCCTGCAATGCAGCGCACAATATCTCAACTCCCATCTTTAAGGAGGAAATGCTTATGAATGCAACCATCCAAAAACTCCTGCGCAGCCAGGCTGACAACCACATCCTCCCCTTCTTCTGGCAGCACGGCGAGGACGAAAAGACGCTTCGCAAAATGATGCAGGTCATCCATGACGCAAACTGCGGCGCCGTGTGCGTCGAAAGCCGTCCCCATCCCGACTTTTGCGGTGAAAAATGGTGGGCAGACATGGACGTGATCCTGGACGAAGCCAGAAACCGGGGCATGAAGGTGTGGATCCTGGACGACAGCCACTTCCCCACCGGCTTTGCCAATGACGGTTTGAAGGACAAGCCGGATTCTCTATGCCGGCAGAACATTTTCCTGACGGAAAAGACGTTGGGCGGCGACGCACGGACGGTGAAGCTGGATCTGAAAAAGGCAGGCCTAATGAAGCAGGCGAAGATGAAAAAGGGACTCATCGGCTCGTTCGTGAGCATGATGCCCCCGGCAAGAAAATTTGCAGAGGACCGCATCCTCTCCATCACCGCACGGCAAGGAAGCGCCTGCCTGGATCTGACGGAAAATTACGCCGACGGCCTGCTCCTGTGGCAGAAGCCGGCGGGCGATTGGCAACTTTGCGTGGTAGTCTGCTCGGGCAACACCGGCTATCACCGCAATTACATCAACATGATGGATCCCGACAGCTGCCGGGTGCTCATCGATAACGTGTACGAGCCCCACTGGCAGCACTATGCGGATGATTTCGGCACCACCATCGCCGGCTTCTTCTCCGACGAGCCGGAGCTGGGCAACGGCGCCATGTACGCCAAGGGAAACTACCTGGGCACCGAGCAGGATCTTCCCTGGAGCGCCCCGCTGGAACAAGCCATGCAGGAGGCGCTGGGAGAAAATTGGAGTGATAAACTCTACCTCCTATGGCGGGAGGGTGAAGAAGCGGCAGCAGTGCGGCAAATTTACATGGATGCCGTGACGAAGCTGATCCGCAGCTGCTTCTCCCAGCCCATCGCCCAGTGGTGCCGGGATCACGGCGTGCAGTACATCGGCCATGTCATTGAAGACGACGGCCAGCACTCCCGCACCGGCTCCAGCTTGGGTCACTACTTCCGTGGCCTGCAGCACCAGGATATGTCCGGCATCGATGACATCGGCGGCCAGGTCTATCCCCAAGGCGAGGACGAGCCCAAGGTTAACTTCATGCACCAGCCCAGAAACGGCGAATTTTTCCACTACGGCCTGGCAAAATTGGCTCAGAGCGCTGCCGCCATCGAAAAGCGCAAGCAGGGCAACGCCATGTGCGAAATTTTCGGCAACTACGGCTGGGAAGAGGGCGTGAAGCTGGAAAAATACCTGGCAGATCACTTCCTGGTCCGGGGCATCAATTATTTCGTGCCCCATGCCTTTACCGGCAAAGACTATCCCGATATGGACTGCCCGCCCCACTTCTATGCCCAGGGTCACAATCCCCAGTACCGCCACTTTGGCCAGCTGATGGGCTACATGAACCGGGTTGCCACTCTCACTTCCTCCGGCAAACACGAAGTTCCCATCGCCATTTTGTACCACGCCGAGAGCGAATGGTCGGATAAAAACGCCATGCCCTTTGAAAAGCCGCTGCGCATTCTTTATGACCATCAGCTGGATTGCCACACGCTGCCGGCAGACATTTTCGTAGAACCGGAGCATTACGAAACGGTGCTGGGTGCGCCGCTGACGGTCAATGGACAAAAGTATGAAGTCTTCATCGTCCCCAGCGCGGACTATTTGCCCGCTGCCGCCATCGAGGGCCTGGCAAAATTGGCGCAGCTCGGTCTTCCGGTGATTTTCGTGGAACGGCGCCCCGCTGATCTTCCCGAAGCGCTCCAAAAGTGCCCCTGCGTAGCGTTGGAGGAACTCTACGACGCAGTCAAGACGCTGAATATCGCCGCTCCCATTTGCCAGCCGGCAAGTGACCGGCTGCGGCTGCTGCACATCCACGGCGACACAGAAATGTTCATGGTGGTCAACGAGGCTGCGCAAGTCTACACAGGCCACCTGACGCTGCCGGTCAGCGGTGAATGCTACGGTTACGATGCCTGGCACAATGTTTGCTTTGGCCTTCCCCAGCAGGACGGCAGGATCCAACTGACCCTGGAGCCGCTGAAGAGCCTCTTCATCGTCTTCGGCAGATGCGACCAAAAGAAGGAGATCCCCGCCTTCACCGGCAAAAAGCAGCGGCTGCAGCTATTTAGCAGAAGCATCTGCCCGGGCATCGAATATCCGAATTTTGGCCAGGCGCAGCCTGTGGTGGTGCCCGACGGCCTTGCCAAAGAACTGCCCCGTTTTTCCGGTTTTGTCCGGTATGAAACCACCATTTCGGCAGAAGAAGCGCAGCAAATGCTGCTGGAGATCACCGACGCTTCCGAAGGTGTGGAGGTGTTCCTGAACGGACAGAGCCTGGGCATCCAGATCGCACCGCCCATGCGCTATGTTCTGGATTGCCAGCCGGGCGAAAATGCGCTTACCATCGAAGTTGCCACCACTTTGGAGCGGCAGAGCTATCCGCTGCTCACCGGCTACCGCAAACTGCTGGCCGCCAAGCCCACCTGCGGCAGCGGCCTGACCGAAAAAGTTTACCTGTACCGCAAATAACGAAAAGGCATCGCACAGCTTTCGTGCGATGCCTTTTTTGATACTAAGAATTGCAAACTTCAGTTTATCGTTCCGTTATTCTTTGGTCATTACAAGGCCCCGTCACGGGGGCTCGCAATGACGTAATATATTACGGACGAACCGAAATCTCCAAAACGGCCTCGGGCAGGCCCTGCGCCCGGAGGGTAAGCACCGCCGTGCCCGCTTCCGTACCGCCACGGATCACCGCCAGCAGTTTTCCACGGTAAGAGGTGGCCTTTTTCGCCGTATAGTTTTCCTCCGTCCTGGGTCGGGCAGAGCCAAAGGCCAAAAGTTCGGCACTGCCGGAAAGCTCCGCCGTTACTTCCACCTCAGCATAGGGGATCGGGGCGCCGGCAGCGTCCACGAATTCCACCGCCGCATAGCACAGGCTCTTTCCGTCGGCGGGCAGCTGCGTTTTTTCGGCAGCGATACGGATGGCAGCGATTTGTCCCGCCGTGTGGAGCGCATCCCGGGAAATTTCGGCCTCTCCATCCCAGCTGATGGCTTCCAAAGTGCCCTCTTCGTAGGTCAGTTCAAAGCTGGCCTTGTTATGGGCAGGTTTTCTTCCCAAACTCTTGCCGTTCAGGATCAGCTCCACCTCCGGTGCAGCAGAATACACATCCACCTTGACCGGCGCACCGGCTTCCACCGGCCATGTCCAGCTATGGTCGCACTCCGGCCAACCATAGCGTCCCAAAAGCTCCACTTTTCCATGATTCCTGGGGTCATGGACGGCCAGGAATGTCTCCTTCGAGCCCCAAATGATCCGCCGCATCGGCAGCTGCATTCGCGAAAATCCGCAGATATCAAACTCGCCGCAGCCGGCGGTGCGCCAAGGATACGTGGTATAATTCAGCATCCGGGCCATCCGGGGTGCATCCTGGGGTTCGCAGTAAACCACCTTGCCGATGCCGGCTTCGCCCAAATAGTCCATGCTGGTCCAGACAAAGTCACCAATCAGGAATGGGTATTTTTGTACATCTTCCCAATACTGCTCCATCTGTCCGGGCTTGCTTTCCGTGCAGCAGACGACCCGGTTGGGGAACAGCTGTCCGGCCTCTTCGTAATGGTAGTCCAGGTAATTATAGCCCACCACATCCCAGGGAGCGCAGAAAGCTTCCGTCCGGTCATTCCAGATGCTGCGGCCAAACTTGCTGTCCAGGTTGTTCAGCGTGCCTCCGCTGGCCATGGCCTCCTGCATCAGCGACTGCCAATAGGAAGCATTATCCTTGTCATCCAGGCTATGGAAGAAGGAGCACAGCGCGCCGCAAATGGGACGCGTGGCATCCAGTTCCCGGGCCGCAGCCGCCAGCATGGCAGAAGTCTTGTAGCCGTCGGAAATGCCGCTCTGCTCCGGCAGTTCATTGCCGATGGACCACATGAAAATGCTGGGATGATTGCGGTCACGGACCATCATAGCCGTCAGTTCCTGCTTCCACTCGGCATCAAAATGCTGAGAAAAATCGTAATAGTTTTTCTGCATCCGCCAGACATCGAAGGCTTCCGCCAGCACCAGCACGCCCAGCCGGTCGCAGGCCTCCAGGAAAGCAGCAGAGGGCGGATTGTGGGCGGTGCGCAGCGCGTTGAAGCCATTGTCCTTGTGGAGCTTGACTTTGCGATATTCCGCATCGTACACAGAAACCGCACCCAAAATGCCGTTGTCATGGTGGACGCAGCCACCCTTGAGCTTGACGCTGCGGCCATTGAGCCGGAAACCATGCTTGGCATCGACACAAATCGTGCGCACACCGAAGAGCGTATCGGCTTCATCCGTCAGACCTTCTTCGTCGGTCATGCAGGCTGTAATGCGGTACAAATTGGGCGCATCGATGTCCCAGCGTTTGACATTTTCGATGCACAGCTGCGTCCGGGCAACGCCCTTTCCGCCTGCCGGCAAAAACACCTTGATCCTGCCGGTGGCCACCGGTTCGTCGCTACCCTCTTCGGTGACCGTCAGCGCTACCCAGGCGCAGCGATCAGCGCAGGTGTGATTTTCCACCGTGGTTTCGATGACAACAAACGCGTCATCCTCCACGAAATGATCGGTTTTAGCGTAGATGCCGTTGGGGGCGATGTGGACCTGGGGTGCTGCCAGTAGCTCCACTTCCCGATAGATGCCACCACCGGTGTACCAGCGGGAATTCTGCTCGGCATCGGTACTGACGGTGACGGAGATTCGGTTCTCTTCGCCGTAGTACAGGAATTTGGAAAGATCCGGGGCAAACGGTGTGTAGCCATAGTGATGGACGCAGGCCAGGTGGCCATTGACCACGACCTTCGTATTGCCCATGACGCCGTCAAAGGAAAGCAGGATCCGCTGGCCTTCCCAATCGGCGGGAACAGTCAGTTTTTTGGTATAAGTATAGGTGCCGCCGGAAAAGAAGCCGGTGCCCGCGCCGTTCTTACTGTCGGCACGGACGTCCGTTTCAATGGTAAAATCATGGGGCAATTGCACCGGCCGTGTCTTTTGGGGCATGCCGGGAATGGAGGAATGCTGACCTTCCTGGATGGTCCAGTCCCGATTCAGAGCGATCCTTTTCATGGTTTATGCCTCCCGGAAGCTGCCGAGGTAAGAAAGGCTTTCCTTGGGGTAGCGCTGCTGGGTGCTGCGGTCCACAGCGATGAGGCCGAAGGTCATGGAGTAGCCCTTCTGCCACTCGAAATTGTCCATCAAACTCCAGTAGCAGTAGCCCTTGACGGGAATGCCGTCGGCGATGCAGTTTTGCACGCCCAGGAGGGCTCTTCGGATGAATTCCACCCGGCGGGTATCGTCGGCGGTGGCGATGCCGTTCTCCGTGACGATCAGTTCCTTCTTGAAATCCTTATGGACCGCGCGGATCACGTGCTCCAGCGCTTCGGGATAGAATTCGTAGTCCATCTGGGTCAGCTCCGCACCCTCGGGGGCAGGCTGCTGGCCATCGGCACCGATGCGGGAACGGGTGTAATTCTGCACGCCGAAGAAATCGTCGTCGGCAATGGCAGGAAGATAATGGACAAATTCATCCTCCCACTCCTTCACAGCCCGCTCTTCGCCGCCGGGGAGTGCCTGAATATCATGCAAGCTCAGAGTCAAGCCCACCTTCACATGAGGCGCTACTTCCCGGATGACGCTGCGTGCCGCCATATGGGCCTCCATAACAATCCGGTCACCATGGGCCGTCCTGGGGCTGGTGAAATTCTCACACTTGGGCACGCCAAACACCGCCACATTCTCCGCTACGCCGGCTTCGGCTTTGGCAGCCATCATTTTTTCCAAATTCATGCCCACCTGGACGGTGCCATCGGTCTTGGCGGCGGCCATTTTCGCCATCATCTGGCGCATATAGCGCTGGGCAATGGATGCCACCTGGATGCCCATATTGGCTTCATTGATGGTGCAGACATAGTTTATTTCCTGGCCCAGCCGCTCCATGACATAGCGGGTATACCGGGCAAAATCCGCTGCGGTAGAGTCTGCCTCCCAGCCGCCCTTGGTGATGATCCACTTGGGGCTGGAGAAATGATGCAGCGTGACAATGGGCTCGATGCCGTTTTCCCGGCAGCAGCGGATCACGTCGCGGTAATGCTCGATCTCACGGTCTTCAAACTGACCCTCCGCCGGCTCGATCCGGGCCCACTCAATGGAGAAGCGGTAGACATTCAGGCCGGCCTCTTTCATGAGCCTGACGTCCTCTTCGTAGCGATGGTAGTGATCCACCGCATCGCCGCTGGGCTCTGTGAAGGCGGTGGTTTTCATGTGCTCCATGGCCCAGCAGTCGCTATGGATGTTGTTACCCTCCACCTGATGGGCAGCCGTGGCCGCACCGATCCAAAATCCCTTGGGAAATTTCATGTTTGCTCCTCCTTATGATACGACTTTATCGACATAGTTGGTTATGATCTGCGCCATTTCTTCCGGCGTTTCGATAAAACCCCGGTGCATCCAGCTGCGCATCACGTTCATGATGCCGCCGGTAATGAATGTGTTTTCATCCCGATACATAAAGCTAATGTCATACTGGGATTGGGCCAGGCGAAAGAAAATGGAGGAAAGATCCGTGCGACTATCCATCAGCGCCTGCATCAGCTTCTGATTGCGCTGGAAATGCTGGCAACACAGAAGCAGATATTCATACACACTCTTCCCCAAACCTTCGCCCAAGTGCATCACATTCTTCAGCAGGTCTTCCACCGCCTCGGTGATCAGATCCTCGGGAACAGCGTAGTACTTATAAAAGGTGGTGCGGTTGACCCCTGCCTCCTTGCAAAGCGCCGAAACCGTCACTTCCTCCAGCGGGCAGCTGTCCATCATCCGAAGCAGTGCCAGCAGCAGCGACTCTTTGGTTTTTGCCAGCCTAGGATTCATAACTTTCCCCCTTAAAATCAACGCTATCTCAACAATTTTCTTGAGATTTTCCGAAAACACATTGCCTTTTCTTTTTCCTTCATTATATAATGCACTTGGTAAAAAGTCAACATTTGTTGATATTGATTTTTGTGGCGTCATTCTGCCGGCCTCGCACCTTCATCGTCCTGTAAGATCCCACGCAAAACACCCGTATCCAAATTGGACACGGGTGTTGTTTTTTACGCAAAGGAAAATTCCAGCAGCTCCAGCTTTCCGGAGCCGACATACTTCAAATACAGCGCCGACTTTCCGGGCGCAACACGGATCGTGCAGCTGCCAGTCTTCCACTGCTGGGCCTTGGAAATGTCCACAGCCGCAATCACGCTGCCGCCATCGGACTGCATAATTTCCAGTTTTCCCTTGCCGGTGCAGCGATATTGCACCGCAAAGGACACCACTTCAGCCGGGAAATCAAAATATTTGTAGCCCACGCGACTGCCTTTGCGGATGCCCGCCACATACTGCCGGGCGGTTACATCGCCATCCGGCTTGTCCTGGGTGATGTAAGGACAACCGGACAGCAGCGAGCCCCGCAGCAAATTGCAGGCGATAGAGGCAGGATACGTCCCTTCGCCCCGAAGGGGGCCACCGTTCAAGCCGCAGCTGGTAGCCTCCACCTGGCGAATAACGCCATCGGCCTCGATGGTCACCGGCTCTGCCACGCCCTGGCGGCTATACATATTGCGGTTGGTCATTCTGTGATCGAAAATGTACCACTGGCCGTTGATGCACTCCAGGCCACCGTGGTTATTGCCGATGGGATAGGCAGGATTTTGCAGGGAGAACTTCCCCAGGCCAATGTCCGACGTGGAATGGATCGAGCCACGAAGGGTAAAATCCCGGTCGGGATACCGGCTGGTGGCATAGTTCAGGCCCGTCATATCCAGGGTCGGGAACACCAAATAGTAGGTTTCTCCGATTTTTCTTGCAGATGCGCCCTCGAAGAAAAGCTTCTTTGTAAATCCTTTTCCGCCGGGCAGCAGCACCTTGGGTCCTTGCTTCACGGTCAGCATATCGGGCTGCAGCTCCATGACCATGCAGCCGACCAATTTTTGCTTGGTCACTTTCTGCTTGATGTACTGTCCAGAGCCGGAATAGAGCCAAATGCGGCCCTCGTCAATCAGAACAGAAGGGTCAAACTGGAAATATTCGTCCTCTTTTTCGCCCAAAACACGGCCATCGGCATAGGAAACATCGCCCAAATATTCATAAGTGCCTGCCGGCGTATCGCACACCGCCACGCCGATAACGGAAGACTCCGCCTTGGAGTAGTACAAATAGTACCGTCCGTCCAAACCCCGCACCACATCTGGGGCATAGAGATTGCCGGGGCGGGGATCCTGATCCTTGCGGAAAATGACTCCTTCATACCGCCAATCGGACAGATCTTCCACCGGCGCAGACCAGGTGACATAGTCGTTTTCGCAGAACATTTTGCCGCCGAATTTATCGTGGCTGCCGAAAATGTACAACCGGTCGCCAAAGACCCGGGGTTCTCCATCCGGGATGTACTCATAACAGGGTAGATACGGGTTAAAAACCTGGTTTTTCATGGCACACTCACTTTCTTCTCTTGCGCAGATCATCCATGGCCGCAGAGCCCAGCGCCACCTTCAGTATCCGCATGGCACACTCCTGCAGCGTGCCCCGGGCAAGGTAAGCACCCCGGTCAATGCCGAAATAGGTCACGGTCTTGGAACCATCGGCATGCTCTTCCACCCGGGCATAGCCATCGTCCACGGCCTTTTGCGCCCGCTGACCCAGGGCCTTGCCGGGAGCGACGGTGGTCTTGACCGTGTCACCGCCATTTTTATCCGGCAGGAAGCTGCCCCAGCTGATGTGAGTGGTCTTCAACATGCCGTTATACCGGGAGGATATGATTTCCTTGACCGCACCGTCTTCCTCAAAGACAGGCGCAACGCACATCGTTGCTTCCAGGAGCTTCTCGGCAGAGTAGCCGCCCATGATGATATCATTGCCGGCCTGGAAATCTGCCGTTTTCTCACTTTTGGTGCCCCAGTCGGTCATGACGAAGCCTTCGAAGCCCCATTCGCCCCGCAGCAGATGGGTCACCAGATCCCGCCGGGAGGAAGTGTGGACACCGTTGATGCCATTGTAGGAAGTCATGACGGTCATGGGCTGGGCTTCCCGAACACAAATTTCGAAATTCTTCAGATAAATTTCCCGCAGCGCCCGGGGAGAAACGGTGTTCATGCCTCTGTCGCGCTCGGTTTCCTGGTTGTTGGCAGCAAAATGCTTGATGGAAACGCCACGCTTGCCATCATGCTGCACACCGCAGGTGAAGGCAGCAGCCGTTTTGCCGGACAGAACGGGATCTTCCGAATAATACTCAAAGCTTCTGCCGCCCAAAGGATCTCTGTGGATGTTCATGCCGGGTGCCAGAGCCACCGTCACATGGAAATACTCCATATCCTTGGCAAAGGCTTTGCCGATCTTGCGGATCAGTTCCATATCCCAAGTCTGTGCCAACACCATGCCCACCGGGAATGCGATGGCAGCGCAACCGATGATATGCATACCGCCGGGGCCGTCAAACATGGACATGGAGGGAATGCCAAGGGTCTGCTCATACTGGGCCGTGGTGGTACCGGAGGATTGGGTCAAATTCGCTTTCTTCAGCTTGATTCCGATGCGATCTACCACAGGATAAGGCGTTTCCTCCAAATTGCCGGTGCAAATGCGCACCAACACCTCGTTGGGCAGGCTGGCGACGAACTCTTCCAGGGTCACCTTGCCATCTGCCACATCGTAGAAGGTGCTATTGGGGCAGTTGCGGACGCTGCGCAGCTCCTCCCGGCAGAAATTGGTGGGCTTATAGGGATTGTCGTTGACACTGGGGAAATAAACCGCGCCCTCCGGCACGTAAGTGGTGACCGTATCGGGGATCTTACTGACATTGTCCTGGGTGACGCAGTCCGCCGCCCGAAGGGAAAGCAGAATTCCCTGGGCAGGCTCTTTCGCTCTTGCAGGCGCATGGATCTGCTCAACAGGCACATCCGTGGCCAAAATATCCGTCACCCGGCGCACCACCGCTTCGCTGTCGAGCGCAATGGTGGCCGCAACGGATGTTTGCGCAGCACTTGTGCCGACGCGCAACAGGTAGTTGCCGGCCTCCAGGATCCATGCGGACCGACTCTCATCGAAGGATGCCAGCTGGGCCGTTTCCACTTCCAGATGCAGGGTCTGGCTCTCCCCCGGCTGCAGTAATTTTGTCTTTGCGAAAGCCTTCAGTTCCTGGTAAGGCTTCTCCAGCTTCCCGGCGGGAGCGGAAACATAGAGCTGGACCACCTGTTTGCCGGGGTGCTTGCCCACATTGGTGACCTGCACCTCCAGGCAAGTCTTCCCCCAATTGGAAGCGACCGCCACAGTGCGCAATTCAAAATCGGTATAGCTCAGGCCATAGCCAAAAGGATACAGCGGCTTGATTCCGAAGCTGTCAAAATAGCGATAACCCACATAGATGCCTTCGGTGTACATCGGATGCAGCTGGGTGCCGTTCTGATCCGCAAAGCTGCCAGCCGCGGGATAGTCTTCATAGCGCGCGGCCAAAGTGTCCGTCAGCTTGCCGCAGGGATTGACCCGGCCGCACAGCACATCTGCCAGGGCATTGCCGGTCTCCATGCCGCCAAGACCCATATACACCAGGGCGCTGATGCCGGGGATCTGTTTGGCAAAGCCAAGATCCATGGCACAGGTGTTCAGCACCACCACCGTATGGGCATAGTGAGCGGCTACAGCGGTCAGATTCTCCCGCTCCCGGTCGCTGATCAGCCAGTCGCCCTTCTCGGCCTTGCGGTCGCCGCCTTCGCCGGAATTGCGGCGGAGCACATAGATGGCGGTCTCCGCCTGGGCGGTCTGCAGGTCCTCCTGGGTGATCTCCGGCTCTTCTGCCAGAATGGTCATGCCGCTCCACTTGCGGTCCAGCATGGTCAAGGTCTTATCCTTCTTGTTCACCAGGCGCTCGTGCTCGGCGCAGCGCTTCAACCAATCGGCGCTGGTCAGCTGGAAGCCAGCGTTTTCCAAGCCTTCCCGGACAGTGACCACATGGGGCGTGAACACATAGCCGCTGCCGGTGCCACAATAAACCGTGCCCATGGCACCGGCGCCAAACAGCGCCACTTTCCCCGGCTTCAGGGGCAGCGTTCCGTCATTTTCCAGCAGCACGATGCCTTCTGCCGCCGCTGTGCGAACCAAAGGCACATTCTCCGGGAAAGGAATCTTACCGATATGGCCGGTGAGCACACCGATCAATTGCTGAACATTCATAAGCCGTATCCCTCGCTTTTTCTAGTTTATAATTATATTTTATCAATTCCCACCTTGAAATCAAGTACAACAACCGGCTGATGTGTTGATTATCGTCTCAAGCCGGGGTCGCAATTTCCCAGGACGAAGAAAAATCGCCGCCTCCCAATCGGGAGACGGCGAAAGGATCGGTTATTTCAGCGTCACATTGTCCACGATGAAGGTGGTAACGGAGTAAGGTGCCAGGATGGTGCGGAGCATATCCTGCTGCACCGGAATTTCAGGAAGTTCGGCCCAATTTTCTTCCAGGCTAGTGCGGATCACCTTCGCCGAACCGCCGCCATATTGGAAGCCATCCAGGGGGAAGCCTGCCTCCACCTGGCTCTCTTCCACATTCACCGCCACGATCACCAGCTTCTGCTCCTCTTCGCTGTAGGCAGCCAAAATGCCATTATTCGTGGTGGTCAGGATCCGGTAGCCCGGACGAATGTAGCGGGAGAGCTGGCCGAACGCATAATATTTCTTCGTGAAGATGATCTCTTCGTTGTCGTGATCCACCACAGTCAGACCCCAGTAGCCACGGCTCAGATCCGGTGCGCCGGAGTCCTGGTTGCCCATGTAGCCTTCGCTGGAAACGTGGTTGTCGATGCCCTGCCACAGGATCCAGGCCGAGGGCATCAGCCCCTGGATATCGGAGATCATCTTGTTGG
>RHMF01002677.1_pt1 | contig 15347 bp, 14 predicted proteins | sample 5365151 | NCBI WGS metagenome assembly RHMF01 (sample SAMN10266501, study PRJNA497801) | feces metagenome | isolation source: feces | host: Bos taurus | place: China: Prairie of Fairy Mountain | collected 2017-08-14 | reverse complement strand
CATAGGAGCGGACGATGAAGTCCTTCAGGGAGCGGTTCAGGGCGTGACCCATGTGGGGGTTGCCGTTGGAGAAGGGAGGGCCGTCATGCAAAGAGAACAGGGGCTTACCCTCGTTCTTCTTGAGCATCTCATGATACAGGTCCAGCTTGTTCCAGTTCTCCAGCATGCCGGGCTCACGATTGGGCAGGCCGGCGCGCATGGGGAATTCAGTTTTGGGGAGATTGATGGTCTTATTGTAGTCCATAGCTCAGATTCCTCCAGTTTATGTGAATAAAATATTGTTTTGGAAACAAAAAAACCTTTGTCTCCAACAAAGAGACAAAGGCATAAAATCCTCTGCGGTACCACTCTTCTTGCCGGACAAATTGTCCGGCCACTCAAGGCTGCCCGGTAACGGGGTCCGGCAGGGCTTACTGTGGGTTCAGCCCAGCTGCTCTGAGGTGATCTTCGTCCCTTCGTACCCGCCGTTTTCCACCAACCAACGGCTCTCTGCAGGGTCTTTGGGGATTACTCGTCCTCGTCCACGCTTTTGCGCCATATACTTTGTTATCTTATCCGTTTTTTTCTGGGATGTCAAGGGCGAAACAGGCAAAAAAAGACCGCCAAAGGCGGTCTTTTCTGAAAGATTATTTGATTTCGTAATCCCGGCCAAACTGCAGGTTGCCAAAGTCGATACGGCGGGTGCTGGACATATCCTCAGCCTCGCTCTCCTGCTGCTTGCTCTCCACCACAGGGAACTCTGCGGTATCCTCCAGATCAGCCTGAGTCTCCTCAGCAGCCTTGGCCTTCATGTTCTCGGCAGTGGCATCGGCCATGGCCTGAACCAGCAGACGCTGGACGTTGTCGTCGATTTCAGAGGCCGTTTCCTCCACAGCATGTTCCACAGGCCGGGCGGCAGGGGCCAGCTCGTTGAGCTGATCCAGGTAGGCCAGCTCCTTCTCGTGCAGGGCGCGCACCCGGGCCACATAGGCGGCAGTGGCGCTCTGGGCAGAGGCCAGACGGAACTTCTCAGCCTCGAACTCCTTGCGGATGTTCTCGGTCTTTGCTCGGGCCAGCTCTTCAGCCTCACCGAGAATCTCGGCCTTCTTCTTCTCAGCCTCCTGCACCATCTCCTCAGCCATCCGCTGAGCGGTCATCAGGGCCTTACGCATGGCTTCCTCGGTGGAACGGTACTCCTCCACCTTTTCCACCAGGACCTTCATCTTATTTTTCAGAACGGCGTTTTCATTATAGAGGGCGGTGTAATCCGCGGTGAGCAAATCCAGAAACTCATCCACCTGGCCCATATTGTAGCCACCGAAAGATGCTTTCGAGAATGCGCGCTCAGATACTTCCTGGGGCGTAAGCATAGTCTATTACCTCCTGGACAAACGCCAAATGCGTGTCTTTTTCTTATTTCTAATTACGGAGCGTATTGTTTGCTGTCAAAAATACAGTCCATTATTCTCCAGCTCATCAATCAGGTCACCCAGAATGTCCACATTGTAGGGGGTGATGATGTAGGTGGAGATGGCCACCTTCTTGATCTTGCCCTCGTTGGCGTAGGCCACGCCGGACAGGAAGTCCAGCAGACGGCGGGCAATCTCCTTGTTGGTGGACTCCAGATTGAGCACCACGGTGCGCTTCTCACGCAGGTGATCGGCAATCTCGCTGGCGTTCTCAAAGCGCTCGGGCTTGACCAGAACCACCTGCAGCTGGGTGGTGGTGTGAATATTTACCACCTTGTTGCTGCGGCGCTCAGGCTCGGGAGCGGGAGCATTGTACATGGCCTCGCTGCTGCGCACGGCAGGGCGGCGCTCGGAGGCGCGGGGAGCTGCGGGCTCAAAATCCTGAAAATCGTCCTCATCCTCATCCTCGTAGGGGTGGGCCAGACGCTTGAGTTCATCCATAAATCCCATAGTCGTATCCTCTCTTTTCCTTGGTATTAAAGGGATTATCGTTGTGCTGAAGCCATGGGAGGACGGGGGCCAAAGAGGGCTGTTCCCACCCGAACCAGGGTGGATCCCTCCGCAATGGCATCCTCAAAATCTCCACTCATACCCATGGACAGGCAATTAAATTCATTTTGATTATCGGATATTTCCCCTCTTATGTCAACAAAAAGCTGGCGCATCTCAGCAAAAAAATGGCGATTGCCCCCAGGGACGGTACAAATGGGAGGAATTGCCATCAGGCCCCGCAGCCTCACGTGTTCCAGAGAGCAGGCCAGGGCAGCCAAGGAGTGAACTGCCTGTGGAGAAATCCCTCCCTTACTCTCCTCACCGCCAATATTGACTTCCAGCAAAATGTCCTGGCAGACCCCCATTTTTTCCGCCTGGGCGTCGATGGCACACAGCAGACGCTCAGAGTCCACCGAGTGGATCAGCGCCACCTTGCCCACTACCTTGTTGACCTTATTGGTCTGGAGATGGCCGATAAAATGGACCTGGGCGCCAGCATAGGCATCCGTTTCCAGGTGTGCAGTCAGTTCCTGCACCCGATTCTCACCGCAGACAGAGATGCCGGCGGAAATGGCCTGCCGGATGCTATCGTCAGTCTGCACCTTGGTGGCGGCGCACAGGGTGATCTCCGCAGGATCACGGCCCGCAGCCACTGCGGCGGCGGCCACTTTTGCCTGCACCGCCTGAACATGTTCCTGAATACTCATAGGTATCCCTTCTCTCTGTAAATGGGCGTTAGCCCCTTAGTGTTCCAACAGTTTTCCGTCATACAGGTCGGTGGCCCGGACGATGACCTGGTCACCCGCCCGGAGGGCCCGGGCTCCTTCGGTGGTGGGGCGCACCACATAATAGTCAGAGCCTTCGCCTTGGATCTCCACCTGCTTGAACTCCGCCCGGCCGCCCACCACTGTGTACAGGCCCAGTATGTTCTTCTCCTCCGTTTCGCCGGTGTCTTTGTCGGTACTGGTTTTCGTAACCATACGCAGGCTGGTCTTGGGCACACGCAGGCCGGAGTGGCGCTCAAAGAGCAGTTCTGCGCTTTGGATACGCAGAAGCATGGTCTCCCGCAGATAGTGGTCGGAGGATAGCACCAGGACACAGCGACCGTTTTCCACATGTCCCACCTGCTCCACCTTCATCTCCACATTCTGATTGAAATCACCGGAGAAGCTTACCGTCACGCTGTTGCCTGCGCGCAGGCGCTTGGCGTCAGCTTCAGGCAGGGCGGTAACAAAATACCACTCATTGGCGGTAATCAGCTTACCGGGGGCTCCGGTGTCGGCTGCCCGCTGGTCCTGCAGCGCGTCCAGCTGGGATGGCGTAATCTCAAAAATACTCTGGGCGGTCAGCAGCCCCTCATACCCGTCCACCAGGGCGGAGAAAGTGCCCGCCTCGGGGGCATTGATGCGGCTGGTAGCCCCGGCAGACTGGCTTCTCAGGGCCTTATGCCTATCGATCAGGGTCTGGCGCTGCTGCTTTAACTGGCTTATATCCAAGCCCTGACCGTAGGTATAGTCCCGCTTAAGCACCTGACTTTTCACTGCCTTGACCTGGTCCTCCAGCTGGGAGTAGTCGTTGACAGCGGCAGAACCCCGCAGCTGCACCATGGACTGCAGAACCGTCTCGTCCAGACGGGCAGCAGAGGCCTCTCCATCGCCTTCACCCAGGGCGTAATCCAGCAGGGAGATCTCCAGAGCCAGCTGGTCCATCTCCGCCTGGAGTTCCACAGCCTTGTTGTCCCGGTGGACCAGGGCCACTGTCTGTCCCTTGCCAACCCGTTCTCCCTGCCCCCGGGTCACATCTACGATACCTGTTCTGGGCTCAAACACCCGCTCCGACCGGGCCAGAAAGCCTTGGGCCTCCACGGCCTCGCTGGAGACATATTCATAGGCATAGGTGGTGGCAAAGGGGTCGTTGAAACTGTCCCATACATAGATGCCCAGGTAGCAGGCCAGAGCCACTGCCAGGGCGATCATCACAAAATTAACGAGGGCGTTCCCCTGTTTCATAGCGTTCTCTATCTCGCTTCCTGTCGTCAGCGCAGCCGCCGCGCCCTTCCCCTCTCCCAACGGGCGGTTCTACGGCACGGGGCTGCGCCCCACGTTTCTTTATGGTTTACCGCTCATTCCACTTCACCGGGCTGGTAGAGCGGGATGGGCCGCTCGGGGATGATGGTGGAAATGGCGTGTTTGTAAATGACCATCTGTTTGCCTTCGCTGGTCAAAATCACGGTGAAGGCATCAAATCCGGTGACATAGCCCCGCATCTGATAGCCGTTCATCAAAAAGACGGTGACGCTCCGGCGCTCCCGGCGCACCTGGGTGAGAAAAATTTCCTGAAGATTGTTGGTTTTCTGCATGATAAGTAGCACTCCTTTTTCTTTACGGCGGTCAACGCCGCCTGAGTGCCTTTATACTAAACCAAATTCTTCCATATATTCTGTCGAAGCGCGGAGGGCAGCAGGAAAATCAGGCTGACTGCTCCACTTATGCCAGCGGGTAGCCTGATTTCGACGGAACCAGGTGAGCTGGCGCTTTGCGTATTGTCGGGAACGCAGCTTCACTTCTTCCGCGGCCGCCAATACATCTCCGTTGGTCACCACTGCCTGGACCATCTCCTTGTAGCCAATGGCCTGCATGGCGGTGCAGTTCCGGGGCACGCCCCGCTCCAAAACGGCGCGCACCTCCTCCACAAGGCCAGCGGCCATCATCTCGTCCACCCGGCGGTCGATACGTCCCCACATGTCCTCCCGGTTTTCAAAGGCCAGTCCGATGGTAAGGGCCTCATACCGGGGCGGAAGGGCCAGCGTCTCCCGGTTGTGCTGGGAGATGGTCTTGCCCGTCTGATACCACACCTCCAGGGCGCGGATAATGCGCTTTTCATCGTTGGGGTGGAGGCGGTCTGCGGCCTCGGGGTCAATGCCTTGTAGTTCCTGCCACAAGGCAGGGCTCCCCTCCTCCTGCGCCCGCTGCTGCAGCTGGGCCCGCAGGGGACTTTCCGTAGCAAAGGCGGCAAACGTGCGCCCGGAGAGCAGAGAGTCGATGTACAATCCCGTGCCACCCGCCAGAATGGGCAGCTTTCCCCGGGACAAAATATCATCTACACAGGCAGCAGCCATTTCCACATACCGGGCCACAGAGAAGTCCTCCTCAGGCTCGGCTACATCCAGCATGTGGTGAGGCACCCCCTGCATCTCCTCTGCGGTGGGCTTGGCGGTACCGATGTCCAGTGTGCGGTAGATCTGCATGGAGTCGGCAGAGACCACCTCACCGTTGTGTCGCAGGGCCAGCTCCACCGCCAGCTTAGTTTTTCCGGAAGCGGTGGGGCCAACCACCGTCAGAATCTTAGGGGGCACAGGCTCCTCCCCTTTCTTACATGGATTGATAGAGGATCTCCTCCTGCTTCAGCTGCTCCAGAACCCGCTGATAGGTCTCCTCGTCGGCACAGCGGATGGTATGCAGGTGGATCCCTCCCGTCAGATCGGCCAGGGGGCGGGCATCACTGCTGCACACCTTCTCCAGAAACTGCTGCACATCATAGCGGGAAGACACCTGCAGCGGTCCGGTCAGCTGCCCGTAAACCGGGTGCTCCACCACCACGTCCACCACAGTGCAGCCGTTGTCCACCATGATTTCCAGCTCCCGCCCCATCTTCTCAAACTCGTGGGCACAGGCAACGGTATATAAAGTCCCGGCCTGTTCTCCGGGCAGAACATACCCCCGGGGGGTAGCGGAGATCTCCAGACCGCCCGCCCGCAACAGGGCGATGTCCCCCACGATGACCTGGCGGCTCACAGAAAACTGCCCCGCCAGAGCCGAGGCCGAAATGGGTTGACCCGCCTTGGTCAGGCACTCTGCCACCGCCGCGCGGCGCTGATTTGCATCCATGGAAAACACCTCCGTTCACATTTTCAAAATTTTGCATTATATTGTATCACAAATCCTCCCAGGTGGCAACGGCCGCAGGACCGTTCGGGTAAAATTTCTCCCCATCCACCCCCTCCGCGCAGCCACTGCAGCCCTTGCATTTTATCTTGATTGCATCGGGCAAAACGTGTTATAATTATCTAAATTATTGCCTGGTTTTCAGCCATTGTGCCTAGGCGCTCAGCAAGGAGGTGGTCACAACGAAATACAAGCAGTGGAACGTGGCCTCCTCCCCGCCGGAATACCGGGCCACCCTGGAGCGGGCCGGACTGCCCGGAATCTTATCCGCCGTGTTGGCCGCCCGTGGGATCTCCACCCCTGAGCAGGCCAATGCTTTGCTCACTGGCAGCGACGAACAACTCTGGCCCCCCTTGTCCATGAAGGACATGGACAAGGCAGCCGCACGCGTACATCTGGCCCTGGAACGCAGCGAAACAATCGCCGTCTTTGGCGATTACGACGTGGACGGCATCACCGCCACCTGCCTTCTCACAGATTTTCTTACCCGGCTGGGTGGACAGGTACTGCCCTATATCCCCGACCGCATGGGGGAGGGCTACGGACTCAACCGGGACGCCGTCACCCACCTGCACGGGCAGGGAGTGTCCCTCATCCTCACAGTGGACTGCGGCATTACCGCCGTGGACGAAGTCAAGTGGGCCCGCGAGCTGGGAGTTGACGTCATCGTCACCGACCATCACGAGTGTAAGGATCAGCTGCCCGACGCGGTGGCCGTGGTGGATCCACACCGCCCCGACTGTCCCTACCCCTTCAAGGGGTTGGCCGGTGTAGGTGTAGCCCTGAAGCTGGCCATGGCTATCTCAGGGGATCCTTTGGCAGTTCTCGAGAAATATGCCGATCTGGCCGCTGTGGGCACTGTGGCCGATGTGATGCCCATGATGGGCGAAAACCGCATCATTGTCCGCCGGGGCCTGGCGGCGCTGAACCATCCCAACCGGCTCGGTCTTTCCCTTCTCATCCGGGAATCCGGCCTTTCTGACAAGCCCGTGACCTCCGTTTCAGTGGGATACACCCTGGCCCCCCGCATCAACGCCTCCGGTCGGATGGGCTGCGCCCAACTGGCAGTGGAGCTGCTGCTCACCCAGGACCCCCTCCGGGGCGAACAGCTGGCCCGTCAGCTGTGCGAACTCAACCGGGAACGCCAAACCATCGAGAGTGACATCTTCCAGCAGTGCGTCCAGTCTCTGGAGCGCGCCCCCCAGTCTGGAGCGGTACTCCTGGCTGACCCCAACTGGCATCAAGGAGTTGTGGGCATCGTGGCCTCCCGCCTGTCCGAGCGCTACAGCTGCCCCGCCTTTATGGTCTGCCTGTCTGAGGACGGCATCGGCAAGGGCTCCTGCCGTTCCTGGGGCAACATCAATCTGTTCCAGCTGCTTTCCGGCTGTTCCGACCTGTTGGAGGGCTTTGGCGGACACGCCCTGGCCGCCGGTTTTACCGTCCGGGCCGAGCGCATCCCCGAGTTATCCCGCCGCCTGAAGGCCGCCGCCGCCCTGAACAGCGACCAGGGCGAGCCCGTCAGCATACTGGAAGCCGACGCGGTTGTCCAACCCCACGAGCTAACGTTGGACGCCGTGCAGTCTCTGGAACTTCTGGAGCCCTGCGGCACCGGAAATCCCCGCCCCGTGCTGGTGCTCACCGGCGCAGTGGTACAAACCATGTCCCAAGTGGGGCGTGGCCGCCACTTAAAGCTGCGTTTGGAGGTGCGGGGGATGCCTCTGGAGGCCATCTTCTTCTCCGCCGATGCCGCCCAGCTGGGTCTGACCCCCGGCAGCCGGGTAGATGTGGCGTTCTATCCCCAAATCAACGAATTTCGCGGCACCCGCACTGTTCAGCTGCAAATCATCGATCTGCGCCCAGCCATTACCCGGGCTCAAGCGGAGCGGGCCGTGTATGAAAAATATTGCCAGGGGGCGCTGCTCTCCGCCGACGAGGCCCGCACCCTGCTGCCCAGCCGCGAGGAGTTTGTCGCTCTTTGGCGCTACCTCCAACGGCAGTGTGCCGGCCTGGGCGTACTCAAAGACACCCCTTCCCGCATCGCCCGCGGCGCTGCCCGGGCCTCCGGCCAGCGGGAAAAGCTGCCCCACACCCTACTTTGCCTGGATGTATTTGCCGAGCGGGGTCTGATCTCCCTGGCCTGCCGGGGCGACTGCCTGGTCATCTCCATCAACCCTATCGAGGGCAAGGTGGATCTGGATGCTTCGGCCATCCTGCGCCGCCTGCATGAGCTGGCAGGCATGTGATCCCCCATTACTGAAGTGAAATTAAGGTGATTTTATGGATCCTATCCTGGAACGTTATCAAGCTCTGGAAGATAAAGTAAGAGCCTATACCCCAAATCTGGACACCAAGCGTCTTCACGACGCCTTCACCTATGCCGATGCCGAGCACCATGGTCAGCTGCGCAAAAGCGGTGAGCCCTATATCATCCATCCCCTTGCCGTGGCCGAGATCGTGGCCGACCTGGGTTTGGATGTGGACACGGTGATCTCCGCCTTGCTCCACGACACCATCGAGGACACCAAGGCCACCCACGCCGACGTAGCCAAACGGTTCGGCCTGCCTGTGGCCGACCTGGTGGAGGGCGTGACCAAACTGACCCGAGTGACCTGGACCTCCAAAGAGGAGGAGCAGAGTGAGAACCTGCGTAAGATGTTTATGGCCATGGCCCAGGACATCCGCGTGATCCTCATCAAGATCAGTGACCGCCTGCACAACATGCGCACCATGGAGTACCAGTCCCCCATGAAACAGCGGGAGAAAAGTCTGGAGACCATGGAGATCTACGCCCCCATCGCCCCGGTATGCAGAAGCTCAAGTGGGAGCTGGAAGACCTGTCCCTGCAGTACCTGGATCCCGTGGGCTACCGGGAGATCGAAGAGCAGATGGCTGCTCGTTCCTCCACCCACGAGGAGTTTCTGGCTGCCATCCAGGCCCGCATCCAGAAGCGTCTGGAAGACGAGGGCATCTCCTGCAAGGTCTACGGCCGTGTGAAACACACCTACTCCATCTACCGCAAGATGTACGCCCAGAACAAGACCCTGGGCGAGATCTTCGATCTGTATGCATTCCGCGTCATCGTGGACGATATCCCGGGCTGCTACAATGTGCTGGGCTGCATCCACGATATGTTCAAACCTGTGCTGGGCCGCTTTAAGGACTATATTGGCACCCCCAAGCCCAATATGTACCAGTCCCTGCACACTACCGTCATCGGCCGCGAAGGTCTGCCCTTTGAGGTACAGATCCGCACCTGGCAGATGCACCAGACCGCCGAGTACGGCGTTGCCGCCCACTGGAAGTACAAACAGGGCATGGCCAACAAGACGTTGGGCACCGAGTCTGACTTCGAATGGGTGCGCAAGCTGCTGGAAAGCCAGCAGGACACCGATGCCGAGGAGTTCGTCCACAGCCTGAAGGTGGACATGTTCGCCGACGAAGTGTTTGTCTTCACCCCCAACGGCGATGTCATCAACCTGCCCGCCGGCGCCACCCCAATCGACTTTGCTTACAGCATCCACTCCGCTGTGGGCAACCGCATGGTGGGTGCCAAGGTCAACGGCCGCATGGTGCCCTATGACACTCCCCTGCACAACGGCGAGATCGTGGAGGTCATCACCTCCAAGAGCGCCAAGGGTCCCAGCCGCGACTGGCTGAAGATCGCCAAGAGCAACGAGGCCCGAAACAAGATCCGCCAGTGGTTCAAGAAGGAGAAACGGGAGGAGAACATCGCCACCGGCCGCGCCCAGTTCGAGTCCGAGCTGCGCCACGCCGGCCTGAAGCTGGAAAATATCACCACCGAGGAAGTACTGCCCCATATCCTGCACAAGGTGCGCTTCGGCACCCTGGACGAGATGTACGCCTCCATCGGTTACGGCGGCACCACCGCCAGCAAGTGTGTCACCCGAATCCGTGACGAGATGCTGCGTCTGGGCCGTCTGCAGGCAGAAAAGGCCGCGCAGGCTGCAAAGAACACCGCCGAAAGCGCCTTTATCCCCGGTGCCTCCGTTGAGCCCCTGCAGCCCGCCAAGAGTAACAAACAGCACTCCGACTCGGGCATCATCGTGGAGGGCCTGGGCAACTGCCTGGTCAAGTTCGCCAAGTGCTGCACCCCCGTTCCCGGCGACCCTGTTATCGGCTTTATCACCCGCGGCTACGGCGTGTCCGTCCACCGGGCCGACTGCCCCAACACCGCCCCCGCCAAGCGCAAGCCTGAGGAGGCCGACCGCTGGATCAAGGTCTCCTGGGTCGAAGGCAAGCTGCCCAACTACCGCACCAGTCTGGAGCTGTCCGCCAAGGACCGCGACGGCCTGACCCTGGATCTGGCTATGGCCCTATCCGCCGCCAAGGTAAAAGTCACCTCCCTGTCCGCCCGGGCCATGTCCGACGGCTATGCCATCATCAATGTGGTGGTGGAGGTCAAGGACAGCGAGGAGCTGACCACCGTGATCAACAAGCTCAACAACATTCAGGGCGTGTATCAGGTAGTGCGCTCCAGCGGAAAGTGACCGCTTTTTTGAAAAAAAGCTTGGCAAAAAACTTTGTATGTCAGCCCTTTGGCTGGGCATTTGCCAGCAAAATATAATCCAAATCAAGGACGTGAATTTATGCGCGCTGTTGTTACCCGCGTCACCTCCGCCTCCGTCACCATCGACGGCAAGGTGAATGGCGCCATTGATAAAGGTTATCTGATCCTGCTGGGCGTTGGCCCAGATGATACAGAGGCCGTGTGCGATAAGCTGGCCGAGAAAATCTGCAATCTGCGCGTTTTCGAGGACGAAAACGGCAAAATGAACCTGGATCTGGCCCAGGTGGGCGGCTCCATCCTGGTGGTATCCCAGTTCACCCTGTACGCCGACGTATCCAAGCGCCGCCCCGGCTTTACCAAGGCCGCCAAGCCCGATGTGGCCATCCCTCTGTATGAGCGCTTCATGGACCAGTGCCGCCAGCGGGGCTTCCGGGTGGAACACGGCGAGTTCGGCGCCGACATGAAGGTGGCCTCCGTCAACGACGGCCCCGTCACCATTCTCTACGATACCGATCAGAACTGAACCCAAAATCGAGGTGTACCCCAAATGAAAGTGAAAATTTTACAGGTTGGCCCCATTGGCACCAACTGTTATTTCCTGATGGACGAGGAGGAAAAAGTCCTGGCCATCATTGATCCCGGCGAGGAGGCCAAGAAGATCCAGAAGGTGGTCTTCGAGTCCGGCTGCAAGGTCAAGTATATCCTCCTCACCCACGGCCACTACGACCACACCACTGCCGTCCCCGAACTGCACAAGGCCTATCCCGAGGCGGAGATCTATATCCACGCCGCTGACGCCAACGGAGCCGGCAGCCAGCTCTTCCCTCTGGCCGGTCAGATTCACGATCTGAAGCACTACACCGAGGGCGACCAGCTGGAGCTGGGCGATCACATCATCAATGTCATCCACACCCCCGGCCACTCCCCCGGCTCCGTGGTGCTGCACTGCGAGGACATCCTCTTTACCGGCGACACCATGTTTGCCGGCTCCTGCGGCCGCACCGACCTGCCCGGCGGCAATTACAACCAGATCATGCGCTCTCTCAAGCGCCTGGGCGAGCTGGAGGGCGATTTCCACGTCTGCCCCGGTCATGACCGCCCCTCCACCCTGGAGCAGGAGCGTCAGACCAACTTCTTCCTGGCCGAGGCCATGTATAACCACTAATAAGAATCGTCAATCGATCGTCAATCGTCAAAAAGCAGGCTTTTTGACGAGAAAACGCAGCCTGCTGCAGCGCACTCGCTCTGCTCGCACGTTTGCAGGCCGAGAAGTGTTTTTCCGACGCACACACCCCAGGGTGCCTTCTCTTGCCCCTACAGGACAATTCACCTTGTGTCGCCGAAAAAACGTTTTAAAACTTTTTCGCTGCTCCCGCAGCGAAACTCTGCGAGGCTTCCTACAATATGAAACTCTATTTCCAACAACCAAACTTTCCCTGGCAGCCCGAACGCTATAAATACTCCGTGGAGCAAATGATGCTCACGCTTTTCCCCGGCGAGAAGCCTGAGTATCCCGAATCTCTCTTCGATTTCGAGGAAAACTCCGCCTGTTTCTCCCTGGAGCGTGGGGACGCTGATGCCAGCCTCACCACCCAGATCTGCCGTGACGGCAACTCCGCCCACGCCAGCACCCATTTTCCCGCCGAGCAGCTGGACGACACCCCCGAAAAGGTCTACCACGTCATTCAGCACGCCCTGAAAATGGCTTTCTACCAGGCCGGTGTGGAGATCCTGGGACAGGAGCCCCCTTGGGGTGCCCTGACCGGCGTGCGTCCGGTGAAGCTGCCCACCCGCGCCATGAAGGCCGGGGCCAGCTATGATGATGCCATCGAGCATTTGGAGCAGGTCTACCGCGTTTCTCCCGTCCGGGCCACCCTGGCCACCGACTGTGCCAAGAGCAGCCTGGCCGCCGACGCCATGCTCTCCCCCAACCAGGTGTCCGTCTATATCGGCGTACCTTTCTGCCCCACCCGCTGCGCCTACTGCTCCTTCATTTCCGCCGATGTGGGCCGCAGCTTGAAGCTGGTGGAGCCCTACCTGGAGCAGGTGCTTGAGGAGATCACCCGCACCGGTGAAGTACTCCGCCAGAACGATCTGAGCGTGCGCTCCTTCTACATGGGCGGAGGCACCCCCACCACTCTGAGCGCAGAGCAAATGGACCGTCTTTTGACCCATATGGAACAGCAGCTTCCCTTGGAACACTGCATAGAATATACCGTGGAGGCCGGCCGTCCCGACACCATCACCCGTGAAAAGCTGGAAGTACTGAAAAAGCACAACATTGGCCGCATCTCCATCAATCCCCAGACCTTGGAGGAGGACGTCCTGCGGGCCATCGGCCGCCGCCACACCTCCGACGACATCCGCGCCGCTTATGCCCTGGCCAAGGAGATCGGCTTTGAGTCCATCAACATGGACCTGATCGCAGGTCTGCCCCAGGACAGCTTCGAGGGCTTCCGCCGCACCCTGGATGGAGTGCTGGAGATGGATCCCGAGAACATCACCATCCACACCCTGGCTTTGAAGAAGGGCTCCTCCCTGATGGAAAAGGGCGGGAGCATCCCCAGCGGCGAGGAAGTGGCCCAGATGTTGGAGCTGAGCCTGGCCCGACTGCGGGAACACGGCTACATCCCCTACTACCTCTACCGGCAGAAGTACATGTCCGGCTCCCTGGAAAATGTGGGCTGGGCCAAGCCCGGTAAGGAGAGCCTTTACAACATTGTCATGATGGAGGAGCTGCAGACTGTGCTGTCCATCGGCGCAGGCGGCATCACCAAACTGGTGGACACCGAAAACGCCAAAATCCTCCGTCTGCCCAACCCCAAATATGCCCACGACTACCTGGCCTCCCGGGAGAAAGTCCTCTCCCAGAAAGGCGAGATCACCCAGTTCTATCAGAGCAAATAACCCCCTGCGAAGAAAGGAGCGTTCTTATGGCATATCAGTTACAGGAGATCAACAAACGTATCCAGAGCGATGTAACAGCGTTTCTTGCCGAGTGCGACGAGAACTATGCCCTGCGCATTTCTCTGGCGGCCGATAAGATCCTCTCCAATCTGGATCGCAGCCCCATCGTCCTGCTCTCCGGTCCCTCTGGCTCGGGCAAGACCACTACGGCCATGAAAATCGCCGAGGAACTGCAGCGCCGCGGCGTAAACACCCACGCGGTGGCCATGGATAACTACTTCACGACCCTCAACCGCAAAACTGCGCCCCGCACTCCCGAGGGAGACATTGACTACGAGTCCCCCCTGTGTCTGGACATGGAGCTGCTGGATCAGCACTTCACCGCCCTGTCCAAGGGCGAGGAGATCCTCATCCCCAAATTCGAATTCGCCCGTCAGATGCGAAACGACTCTTTGGGCAAGCCTCTGCGCCTGGGCAAGAATGAGATCGCCATTTTCGAGGGCATCCATGCCCTGAACACCGATATCACCGAGCACCACCCCGAGGCTACCAAGCTCTACATCTCTGCCCGCTCCGACATCACCGAGGGCTCCGTGCTGCGCTTCCAGGGTACCTGGATGCGCCTGACCCGCCGCGCCGTCCGGGACCACAGCTTCCGGGGCACCGATGTGGGCGAAACCCTGGAGATGTGGGCCAATGTACGCCGTGGCGAGAAGCTCTACATCTCCCCCTTCAAACACCAGGCCGACATCATCTTTGACTCCTCCCTGCCTTACGAGGTGTCTGTGATGAAAAACTACGCCCTCCCCCTGCTCCAGGCAGTCCCCGAGGACAATGCCCGCCGGGCCGAGCTGCTGGAGCTGATCTCTGCCTTTGATCATTTCCTGCCCATCGATCCCGCTCTGGTGGCCAAAGACTCCCTGCTGCGGGAATTCATCGGAGGCGGAAGCTATAAATACCACTGATCTCACAAAAGAAAACCCACAACCTTAACCTGGAGTGAGTCCCATGAACATACACCCTGATCGCGCGATTTTTGACTCACGCGATGTCCGTTATAAATCTCCCTACGGTGCGGTTCCCGCCGGTACCAAGGTCAGCTTTACTCTTCGTCCCCTTCACTCAGACGGCTATACCCATGCCCACCTGGTGGCTACCCTGGAGTTCTGGAACGACCATCAGATCGAACTCGACCTGCCTCTGTACACCATGGAGAATGATCGGGATGTGTTTACCGGCTCCCTGGATCTGGGCAACTATGTAGGTCTTGTCTGGTACACCCTGTACCTCTACGGCCCCGAAAACCGGAATCGCTGCTTGGGAACTTATCAGCTCACCGTCTACAACGGCAGCGAGAAGGTCCCCGATTGGTTCGGCCAGGGCATGACCTACCAGATCTTCCCTGACCGCTTCCGCCGCACCAGCGTCCCCAATCCCGAGGGCATGGTGGGCGGACGATGGGTCCACCAGACCTGGGATGAGGAGCCCGTCTACCGCCCCAACGAATACGGCGAGATCCGCAACCGTGACTTTTTCGGCGGAGACCTGAAGGGCATCATCGAAAAGCTGGATTACCTGCGCGACCTCGGTGTGGAAACCCTCTACTTCAATCCCATTTTCGAAGCCGCCGAGAACCACCGCTACGGCACCGCCGATTACAGCCTTATTGACCCCATGCTGGGCTGCAACGATGACTTTACCCGCCTGTGTGACGAAGCTCACGCCCGCGGCATGAAAATCATGCTGGACGGCGTGTTCAACCACACCGGCTTTGTCAGCCGCTACTTCAACGGCGACGGCCACTACCCCGACCTGGGTGCCTACCAGAGCGAGGACTCCCCCTACCGCCACTGGTTCAACTTCACCCAGTGGCCCCACCAATACGAAAGCTGGTGGGGAATCTACTCCCTGCCCGGTGTCAACGAACACAACCGGGATTACCGGGAGTTCATCTTCGGTGCTAAGGATTCCGTGGTTCGCCGCTGGCTGCGGGCCGGTGCTGACGGCTGGCGTCTGGACGTAGCCGAC
>RHMF01000659.1_pt1 | contig 15353 bp, 25 predicted proteins | sample 5365151 | NCBI WGS metagenome assembly RHMF01 (sample SAMN10266501, study PRJNA497801) | feces metagenome | isolation source: feces | host: Bos taurus | place: China: Prairie of Fairy Mountain | collected 2017-08-14 | reverse complement strand
CAGGTCTCGCACACCTGTCAGGGTCAGATCAACCGCTGAGCAAATCAATCTATGCTCATTATAGCAGGAAGGAGGTTACGTAGTCAATGGGATTCACTCCCGCCGAATTAGCTGAGATGGCTCTTGCTGATGCTGAAATTGAAGCTTCGTTCTGTATTTCCAACGAGGAGATCAGAAACAGCCGCGAACAGGACCGGATCATTTCTTTGGAACATATGGATCCAAAGAAGCGTAAGATCGCCGAGGCCCAGCGGCAGTACTACGAAGCCAACAAAGCCAAGATCGCCGAGGGCAAGCGGCAGTACTACGAAGCCAACAAAGCCAAGATCGCCGAGGCCCAGCGGCAGTACAGAGAAGCCAACAAAGCCAAGATCGCCAGTACAGAGAAGCCAACAAAGCCAAGATCGCCGAGGCCCAGCGGCAGTACAGAGAAGCCAACAAAGCCAAGATCGCCGAGGGCAAGCGCGCAATCCACGAGCTGCGCAAATCCCTTGGGATGTCTCAGAAACAATTCGGCGCCATGCTGGGCGTCACACAGGTGACCGTCAGTCATTGGGAGAACATTGCAGAACCCAAGAACTGGCGGGAGATCTGTGAAGCCTATGCGCCGGGATAAGGAGTAACCAAGATATGAAAAAAAGCGAAGCACTGGAACTGGCCATCATTTCCGTGATTGATAACAACAGTCTGGAAGCAGCCGATATGTTCGAAGCCCTGGATGTACTCTTTGATGAGCGCCGCATTGCCAAATGGAGTGAGGCGCGGGAGGAGAACTAATGCTGCAGCACCCTGATATTACCGCCATTGAGCGGGATGGGTGGCCGAGCTGGTACCCGAAGCCAAACGACAACGAGGAGGACGAACTGTATGGAGAAGATCCACTGGAAGAAGGTCGTATCTGACCCCAACTATATCGGAGAAGCAGACTTTGCTGAGGGCGAGGAGAAAGTCCTCACCATTGGTCGAATCAACGCCGCAGAGACGGTGGAGACGGCAGAAGGCAAGTCCAAGAAAGCTGTTGTCCATTGGAAGGAACCCGGCCACAAGCCCATGATTCTAAATGTGGCCCGCTCCAAGAACATTGAGAAGGTCGCCGGCAGTCCCTACTTTGAGGACTGGCCCGGTGTGCAGGTTCAGCTGTACATCGAACACGGTATCAAGGCGTTTGGTGAGGTCGTCAGCGCAGTGCGTGTGCGTCCTCACAAGCCTCGTGTCCAGAGACAGGCACCTCTGCCGCCCTGCACCGACTGCGGGAATCCCATTGAGCCTGCCATGGGCAAGGATGCCCGGTGGCTGGCGGCATACACCACCAAGAACTACGGAGTGCCTCTGTGTGCCGGCTGTGCTCAGAAGCGCAAGGAGGCCACTGCGGAAACGCAGCAGGAAGCGGAAAGCTCTGCGGAAGTGCAGCAGACGGAAGAGCCTATCCCTGAAGTAAATCCCGATACCGGGGAGGTGCTGTGATGGGGATGGATAAGCTGCCTGAGGTCACACCGGAGAACTACTATGCCCCGGAAATGCAGATGGCCTACATGGGCTCCACGCAGTTCAAGGCATTCCAGAAGTGCGAAGCCGCCGCGCTGGCTCAGGTGCGGGGGGAGTACATTCCTCCCGCATCCACCGCACTTCTGGTGGGCGGATACATTGACGCTTACTTTTCCGATGAACTGGAAGAGTATCAGAAGCTGCACCCGGAGATCTTCAAGCGGGATGGGTCTCTGAAGTCTGAGTATCTGCATGCGCAGGATGTGATCAACCGCATGGAGGAGGATGAACTGTATTCCCTGCTAATGTCGGGAGAGAAACAGGTCATCCGCACCGGTGAGATTGCCGGAGTACCCTTCAAGATCAAGATCGACAGCCTTTTGGATGCCGATACCTGCAAGGAGATCCTCCAGCGCTTCCCCAATGCGGAGGCGGCTCTGGGAATGTGTGACGGCGCCATTGTAGACCAGAAGGCCATGGCAAGTCTGGAGTCTGTGTGGTCATCTGAGGACCGGCGCAGGATCCCATTTGTGGAGCGATTTGGTTATGACACCCAAGGTGCTATCTATCAGGCCATCGAGGGTCACATGCTGCCCTTCATCCTGGCGGTAGGTACCAAAGAATCATCTCCTGATCTGGCAGCGGCTTACATCCCGGACGGTGATCTGGATGCAAAGCTGGCAGAGGTGGAGGACAGTGCCCCCAGATACCAGGCTATCAAGGAAGGCAGGATCCAGCCCACCCGGTGTGAGCGCTGTGACTACTGCAAGGCCACCAAGCGGCTGACCGCAATCTTAGACTACAGGGAGATTTTTTGATGCTGAACAGAATTATGATCATGGGCCGTCTGACCCGAGATCCTGAGCTGCGCCACACTCAGGCCGGAGCCGCCGTGGCTTCCTTCACTCTGGCGGTGGACCGTGACTTTAAGGACAAGGAGAGCGGTGAGAAGGCCACAGACTTCATCGATGTGGTGGCTTGGCGTCAGGCCGGCGAGTTCGTCAGTCGTTATTTCACCAAGGGTCGCATGGCCGTGGTGGAGGGTCGCCTTCAGATCCGCGACTGGACCGACAAGGAGGGAAACAAGCGCCGTACTGCCGAGGTTGTGGCCGATAATGTCTATTTCGGCGATTCCAAGCGGGACGGAGATGGTGGCGGCGGATACCAGGGCGGTTACCAGCCGGCCGGGAAGCCCGTGGATGTGAGCGCCGGCGAATTTGCCGAGCTGAACGACGACGATGGCGAGCTGCCGTTCTGATTCTCTCTCGGAGCAAATTAAGGACAGGCTGACAATGGAGGATGTGGCGCGGCACTACGGCTATGAAGTGGGCCGCGCCAACTTCATGCGCTGCCCCTTTCATACCGGTGACCGCACAGCGTCCTTGAAGATCTATCCTGGCCGGGGTGGGTTCCATTGCTTTGGCTGCGGAGCCCACGGCTCGGTGATCGACTTTGTGATGCAGATGCTTGGCATCTCGTTCCAGCAGGCTGTACTGCGGCTCAATGCGGACTTTATGCTTGGCCTGACAGAGAACAAGCCCAGCAGGTCGCAGGCCTCCGAAATAGCCAGGAAACGCGCCAGAGAGGCCGAGGAATTGGCTTGTTTCCGCTCTGAGTATCAGAGCCGCACCCTGCTTCACAGGGCCATGTGGGAGGCTGTACAGGGCGGAGAGGATACCCCACTTTATTATGCCGCGCTCCGGGAACTGTCCGTACTGGATGCGTGGTTTGAAGAACACCCGTACAAATAACAAGAACCCCGGGAGGTGATAGCTTGAGTTATGAATACGAACAAGAGGACTTTTTGACGCCGGCACCTTACGAGACGCTGTACAAGCACCACAAGGAACCTTTTGTCCACGCGTCGAAGCTGGAGGAACTGGCAGCCTACGCACTCTCCAAGGGGTTCAAGGGGTTCAAGGGCATGTACAGAAAGTATGTAGAGTCCCTGAAACTCCAGAGTAATACTATCTACATCGATAACGCCACGTCCTTCTCCGGGCAGCCGTTGGAGCTGAACGCAGGTGACTGGGAGGCCGGCGACGATGGTATTTACAGAAAGAACGGCTTCAACGATGAAATGGCCTGCCCGCATCCCATTATGCCGGTTGAGCGGCTGGTGAACATCGACACCGGAGAGGAGAAGCTGAAGCTGGCGTTCCGCAAAGGCGCTGTGTGGCGCAGGATCATCGTGAGTAAGACGGTTCTGGCCAGCTCCAACAAGGTGACTGACCTTGCCGGATGTGGTGTGGCCGTGACCAGGCAGAGCGCAAGGGCGTTTATCCAGTACATCTCAGATCTTGAGAATCTGAACTATGAGACCATACCGGAGCGCAAATCCATTGGCCGGTTCGGACATATTCCGGACGAGGGATTTTCTCCCTTTGTGGATGGGCTGATCTTTGACGGCGACGCCAGCTTTTCCGCCATGTTCCAGACGGTGCGGACACAAGGTTCAGAAAAAAAGTGGCTGGAAACGGCTATTGAGGCTCGCGCCATGTCTGTGACGGCCCGGATCATCCTGGCGTCCAGCTTTGCCTCCGTTCTCCTGGAGCCTCTTAACTGCCTGCCGTTCTTCGTCCATCTATGGGGCGTGGACTCCGGTACCGGCAAGACGGTGGCTCTGATGGTGGCTGCCAGCGTGTGGGGAGACCCGGCAGTTGGCAACTACGTAAAGACCTTTGACGGCACTGTGGTTGGCATGGAAAAGACAGCGGCCTTCCTGAATAACCTGCCTCTGTGCCTGGACGAGCTGCAGCTTGCCCGTGACTTGAAGGGGCGCACCAATTTTGACGTCTACAAGCTGGCCCAGGGCGTTGGCCGCACCCGTGGCAATCGATCCGGCGGCGTAGATCTGACACCTACATGGCGCAACTGTATCCTGACCACGGGAGAGAGTCCGCTGACCAGTCAGGCCTCCGGCGCCGGTGCCGTGAACCGAGTGATCGACATTGAGTGCCGGAGCAGCCAGGCTGTCATCCGGGACGGCATGAGGATCTCCGGCGCGGTAAAGCGCAACTTTGGCTTTGCCGGGCGGAAGTTTGTGGAGATGCTGTATCAGCCCGGAGTGGTGGAGCAAGTGACCGAACGATACCAGGAACTGTTCCGGGAGCTATCTGATCGGGACACCACAGAGAAGCAGGCTATGGCCGCAGCAGCCATTATCACAGCGGATGAGCTGGCCTGTAAGTGGATTTTCGACGGCAAGCAGAAACCCATTACAGCATCTGAAATATCAGAGTTTCTGGCATCGAAGCAAACGGTCAGCGCAGGTGACCGAGCCTATAAGTACCTGTGTGACTGGGTGACCCAGAACTCCAACAAGCTGTGCCGACGGTCTGACGCCCAGGACGTGTATGGTGCGCTGGAAGATAACCGCGCCTATATCATTCGGTCGGTCTTCGAAGGCGTGCTACAGGATGCTGGCTTCTCCATGGCGGCCACGGTGTCCTACCTGCGCAACGAGAAGCTAATTGAAGTAAGAAGCAAGAACAACACCAAAGCAAAGCGCATCAACGGAATTCCCACGGAGTGCTTCTGTCTGGTTCTGCCCTGCGCAGATCTGGATGACGAGGACGATGAGGAGCAATTACCCCTGTAAACGTGTGGAAATGTGGGACTTTGTGGGGTGACCTCCCCCACACCCGCAAACCGTTGTGGCGCAAGGGTTTCAAGTATTTTTTTGACAAACGTGGGGGCGTGGTGCACATACACACAGCACATATAAACGCGTGTGTATGTGAGCGGGAGGAAAGATACATACACGCAAAATCCCAGTTAAAAAGTGAATTTTCCGCCCCACACCCCCACACCCACCCGCAAACCGTTGTGGCGCAAGGGTTTCAGCTGTGGGGAGGCTAGTCCCACGCAGTCCCACGTCCCCACAAAGAAAGGAAGATAATGGAACTTAGAGAATATCAAAAAAACTGCATTAGCACCATCGAGGAGCAACCGCCTGGCAACTACTTGGCACAGATGGCAACTGGACTTGGTAAAACGGTTACGTTTGCCAACATCCCGCGGCACGGAAACCGGATGCTGATCCTGTCACACCGGGAGGAGCTGGTGGAGCAGCCCAGGAAATACTTTGACTGTTCCTACGGCATTGAGCGTGCTGCCAACCGCAGCCACGGTGAGGAAGTGGTGAGTGCCAGCGTTCAGACATTGGTACGGCGTTTGGATGACTTTGACCCGAAGGAGTTCGGGCTGATCATCTGCGATGAGGCCCACCACGCGGCTGCCAACACCTACCGGAAGATCTTCGACCACTTCCAGCCGGAGAAGCTGATCGGTTTCACAGCCACCCCCAACCGCGGCGACAAGATCCGTCTGGACAACGTGTTCAGCAAGATCATCTTCCAGCGTGACCTGCGCTGGGGAATCCAGAACGGGTACCTGTGCGACATCTCCTGCAAAAGGGTTGATATCGGCTTTGACCTGTCCGCGGTCCATACCCGCCGGGGCGACTATGCTCCCGGAGAGTTGGAGGAGGCCATGGACGGTACCGCTGACGCCATCGCCCAGGCATACCGGGAGCTGGCGGTGGGTGCCACCCTGATCTTTGCGGTGTCCGTCCACCAATGCGAGGAGATTGCAAAGCGTATTCCCGGCGCCGTGGTAGTCACCGGCGAAACAAAGAACCGGGCAGCCATTATCGAGGCCTTCACCGCCGGAGAGATCCCCTGCATTGTCAACTGCATGGTCTTCACGGAAGGTACCGACATTCCCAGGGTGGAGACGGTGATTGTGGCCAGGCCTACCCAGTCTGAGGCCCTGTATGCCCAGATGGTTGGGCGTGGTTTGCGGCTCTATCCCGGGAAGGAAAAGCTGATCCTGGTGGATTGTGTGGGCCTCACCGGAAAGGCAAGCCTGTGTACCGCACCCTCTCTGCTGGGTCTGGACATGGCCAACGTGCCGGCACGGAAGGCTCAGGAGATTCAGGGCGACCTGTTCGAGCTGCCCATGAAGATCATATCCGCCAGCGACACGCCAGAGAGCTGGATCAAGAATATCCGAATTGTAGACCTGTGGGCACAGGAGCAGAAGTACAACACCCACGACATCAACTTCTTCAAGATGCCGGACGGTTCCCTGGTGTGTTCTGTGGCAGACGGGTCACCTCTGGTAATCCCTTGCCCTGATGCACTGGGTATGGTGAGCATGCCGAACGGAGCACGCATGAGAATGCAAGAGGCTATTGACCATGTGTATATGCGGCTTATCCGGGATTTCGCAGGATGCCGCCATTTGTGGGATTTGGAGCAAGTTCGCCGCTGGGGACGGGCGCCTGCCACAGAGAAGCAGTTGGAGATGATCCAGCGCAGGTGCAAGGGGTTCGATCCAACCGGACTGTCGAAGGGTGACGCCAGCCAGATCCTCAACCGACTGTTTAACGGCCCGAAGAACGGAAAGAAGAGTACATGAAGCTGATTGTAGCAAAGGCAGAGGACCGGGACCAGATGGTCGTGATCCTTGCTAGGAATGGCTATACCGTGCGCCAGGGCAAAGAAAAACCGCCCGGAGCTAATAAGGCGGTGTCCTATGTGGAGGTGGTTGAAGATGGCAAGAAGCTGTAACGGCCCCTCCGAGAATCAGCATCAGATGTTTGTGATTAAGTGGACACAGCAGGCGGCGATCCGGAATAAATGGCCGGAGCTGAAGCTGCTGTTCCATATCCCGAATGAGCGCCACTGCACCCCGCAGCAGGGCAAGAATCTGCAGCGGATGGGAGTCAAACGCGGTGTCCCAGACCTGTGTTTGCCCGTACCGCGGGGGGCGTACCACGGCCTTTATATCGAGATGAAGACCGAAATCGGAACCGCCACCGACGATCAGATGTGGTGGGGAGACCAGCTGAAGAACCAAGGCTACATGTGGGCGGTCTGCAACGGCTGGGAGAGTGCTGTGCGGTTGTTGGAAGCTTATTTGAGCCTGCCTGTGAGAGGTGTCCGTAATGGCTGAGTATGCATTTGAATGGGAACGCTCCGCAATGGAAGGCGGACAGATGCCTGACGGTCTCTCTGCCGCAGAGCAGAAAGCGTGGCAGGCTATGGCCTACTTGTATGCGCGGTTCCGGCTCAAGGTAATCACCCGTGAGGAGGGCCACCTTGAGAAGGGAAAAATCAAATATGCCCTGGAACAGGAAATGACATCCGACCGTGCGGCATCTGAGCTGGCTATGTGGCACGCGGATCTGCGTCGGAATATCGAGGCCGCACAGAATCGGTACATGAGAGCCAAACGCAAGATGGAGCAGTACCCAGACGACCCTTCCATGGTCGCTGCGGCACTGGAGGCTGCTGATCTGATGTGCGCAGTAGTGGATGGCCGAATCAGGGTGGTACCGAAGAAAGAGGAGAACGAAAATGCCTAACTGTAAATTTTGCAATCAGCCCGTGAAGGCTGCCAATGTATTTCATTCTGCCTGCTGGGAGACGCAGGCCATTAAGGTCGCGGAGATCTTCTGCGATGAGTATTGCCGGTTCAATCGCATGGGGCTGGATGAGGTTGAGCTGAATGAGCTGCACTGTTCTGACTGCGCGCTGGTTCGGCTGCTGAACCTGGGACTGTGAGGTGTGCTGTGGCTTACACGATTACTTATCGCAAGGCACCCCATAACCGCTTCAAGCGCGTCCACCGGAAGAACTGGGAGGGTGTGGTGAGCTGGATCCAGAACAATGGCGATGGATGCAGTATGGTCCACATTCGAAACCTGGACGAAACTGGGGAGGTGTGGGTGTGAAAATAGATGAGTTGGATCTATCCGTCAGAGCGTATAACTGCCTCATTCGTGCTGGTATTGACACTGTCGAGAAACTGATGGAGCTTTCCGATGATGACTTGGCTCGGATCCGGAATCTCAGTCAGAGGAACATCGATGAGATCCGAAGCAAAGTGGCTGGGCGTCGCCAGACCAACGCCGACCGAATTCGGGCTATGAATGACGAGGAGTTAGCCGACTTCCTTTGCTCCATTGCCTACACTGGCAACGATCCCTGGAGTGAACCATTTTGCCGGGCCTTCTGCGATAAGTGCCCGACGATCAAGGGAACGTATGTTGATACTGGCATTGAGGACGAGTTCCACGAATGCGACTTTTCTGACGGTAAGTGCCCTCATGGAAGCGACTGCGTGTGGTGGCTCCAGAAGCCTGCGGAGGCCGCCAAATGAGGATCGCCGGAGTATTGACCAGCTCCATGGTCAACGGCGACGGTGTCCGCTACGTCATATTTGCCCAGGGCTGCTTCCACGGCTGCCCTGGGTGCCAGAACCCGGAAACGCACAGCATCCACGGGGGCTATCACATCGACGTGGAGGAACTGGCCGAGGACATCAGGAAGCGAAAGTATCTGGATGGAATCACCCTTTCCGGTGGAGAGCCATTCTTGCAGCAGGAGGAGTGCTTACATCTGCTTGACCTGCTACCCGGCATAAACGTTTGGGTTTACACCGGATATGAATACGAGAACATTGAGGACGAGCCGTTGGCGCAGCGTGCAGACACGTTGGTGGTGGGTCCGTACATCGAATCTCTCCGGTGCGAGGGGAAAATGTACGGCAGCAGCAACCAGCGGATAATTAGAAAAGAGGAGTGACAATAAGTGGCTAAGCAGAGCGGATTTGCGCGGCAGCAGGATGCTGAAAAACAGGAGTATATGAACACGGCGGAGCGTATTGCTCACCAGTTCGACATGGATACCTGCCATGTGGCCTTGAACCGGTGCAAAGAAGCCTGGGGTTGGCAGCGCATCAAGGAGTTCCAGGAAGTCTGGGATGCAGTCAAGACAGAGTTCCAGCCACTGTTGACGCGAGGTCCAGAGCAGGACTATGCGGCGGAGTGCTTATACCAGGAACTGTGCCGGATTGGTGGTAAGAATCAGCGTATCCTGACCCATGACGAAAGATACCCAGACCTGCGCAAGCCCGATTACAGGGGCAGGCAGGAGAAACGCGCTGTTCACAAGCGCAAGAAGAAATAGGAGGCAATCATGGTTAAGTTTTGCGGTAACTGCGGGAACCAGGGGACCGAGCGGTGCAAGGGCTGTTCGACCACAGCAAAGCCCTACGTGGCCCCCACCAAATGGGAACCCAGGGCGGATGCGAAGGACATTGATGTCCCTACCAACCAAGAAGCAAAGGCGGACAACGGCAAGCTGGAGCTGGACTAGATCATCCGGGATATCGCCCAGGTGCCGATGTACGGCAACAAGAAGTACGGAAGCCCTGACAACTGGAAGCAGGTGGAGATGCGCCGGTATAAAAATGCTCTGTTACGTCATGCACTGGCCTTCCTTGATGATGAGGACAGTGTGGATGAGGAGAGCGGCATCGAGCATTACAAGCTCATGGCCTGCAACATGTCATTTATCTGTGCGATGAAGGCAAAGGAGGCCGGCACATGAGGATTGGTCAAGCCTGTGTGGTTCATCCCGTAACCCTGACCGGATATGATGAAGATCAGGGGAAAAATAAGACCAAAGTCGCCAAGCGAGGGAAGATCGTCTACATACACCCAAAGATGCGGTTTGTCCGTGTGGCGTTTGAGTTTCTCAGTGGCAGCATTGTTGAGAGTTTTGCGCCTGAAGAGGTGAAATGCCTTGGGCGGTAACCAATGCAAAGGATGTGGTTATTGGCACAGCCGGGGATATTGCAATTATTGCTTCGTCCACGGCCATGCAAAACCGATGGACGGAGATGTGTGCCTTGCCAGGACGGACGTGCCGCAGAAACGGATGGAGCCGCCCAGGATTAAACCGCTGCTGTCTGAGCTGGGTGAGATGAGAGTGAGCAAGTAGGTGATGTAATGGCAGAGACATTCCATGTGAGACTGAGTAGATTGCGGCGCAGGAAAGGTATGAGCCAGGAGGTTCTGGCAGGTCTAAGTGGACTTAGCAGCAGAACGGTTTTCAGGTATGAACACGGTAGCATGGAACCAAACCGAAAAGCTTTAATTGCCTTAGCCAATGCCTTGGATGTGACTATTGACTACTTGTCTTGTAGAGACGAAAACCGCTAAACTTTTTATGCTATCGCGAAATGTCTTAATAACAGTGACAGATGTGTCACATAGCGTTGTGCAAAGCTGGTGTAAAATTGAGCCTGGGTCAGTGTAATCTGGCCCAGGCTTTTTCTTTCTATCTTCCTTTATTGCCCTGGTCTCCCTACCGGGGCACATACGCCGCCGACGTTGCGAGAGACAGGGGCGGTTTTGTGTTTACTGTTCATTCGTAGACACCTCCTTACATTCCATAACGTCCGTCCCGGTGAGGATGTCGCAGCTATGCTGTGCGGAGTGCAATTCTCTCAGGCCGGGCAATATGCCGATGTAGTTCAATGGCAGAACACCAGCCTTCCAAGCTGGTTACGGCGGTTCGATCCCGCTTATCGGCTCCATCTCTGTTCAGCAGAGAATTCGGTATTGATCGGGGCGTATCCGGGGCGCTCCGGTCAAATATGCTGTCATAGCTCAGATGGTTAGAGCAGTTGATTTGTAATCATCAGGTCGGGGGTTCGAAGCCCTCTGGCAGCTCCATAGGAGTGCGCCGAAAGGCGCGGGAAAGTCCACCGCTTAAAGGTCAGGGTGGGAGGCTGCGGTGGTAAAGCGGAAAGGAGGGGTGAGCATGCCTCAGAACAGGGACAAAACAGGTCGGTTTGTGAAGGGGCAGTCGGGAAATCCCGGCGGGAGGCCCCCCAGACCGAAGGAATTACAGAATTACGCCAAACAGGCACCCAAGCGGCTGCGGGACATTGCCGATGCAAAGGATACACCGGTGAAGGTAAAGGCCGACATCGAGAAGTGGTTCTACGAGGCAGTATATGGCAAGGCAACTCAGGCAGTTGAGTTTGAAGGCGGCCCCATTGAGGTGCGCAGTCTGGATTTAAGCAAGCTCAGCGATGAGGAGCTGGTCAGGCTGATCGACCAGGCCGATGAGTAAGGGCGATAAGGAATACCTGTGCCGGGAGCTTGCCAAACGCGAGATGGCCCGGAGATCCTTCCGGCGGTACCTGTACTTTGTGCATGGAGAGAGCTGGAAGCGGACCCGGATGAGCGACTACTTGGCCGACCGGGTGCAGGAGTTTGTGGAAGCCCAGACGGGCAACGCGTTTGACATTCTGGTGATCCAGACCCCGCCCCAGCACGGAAAGAGCCTGACCATCACGGAGAGCTTCCCCAGCTGGTACCTGGGTCGCTATCCCAAGCACCGGATCATCGAGGCCAGCTACAACGAGGATACCGCCCGCAGGTTCGGGCGAAAGAACCTGGAAAAAACGGAGCAGTTTGGCCCCGGCGTGTTTGGACTGACCAAGGGCATCATCTGGACCAGTACGGAGTTTGAACTGAGCAATGGCTGGGGCCGTATGATCAGCCGCGGCATTATGTCCGGTATCACCGGCAACCCGGCAAACCTTATGCTCATTGATGACCCCATCAAGAACCGCGAGGAGGCCGACAGCGAGGCCTACCGTGAAAAGCTGTGGGGTGAGTGGCAGAATACCCTGAAGTCCCGTCTGGCGGCGGGGGCGAAGGTGATCATTATTGCCACGCCTTGGCATGAGGACGACCTGATGGCCCGTATCCAGCGCCAGGAAAAGAATGTGACGTTGCTGCGTCTGCCTATTGAGGCGGAGCAGGACGATCTTCTAGGGCGTGCGCCGGGAGAGCCGCTGGCCCCGGAGCTGGGCAAGGACAGAAAGTGGCTGGAGCAGTTCAAGGCCAGTTATGTGGGCGATCCCCGACAGGGTGGCCTGAGAGCATGGCAGGCGCTGTTCCAGTGCGCCCCCAGAGTGGAGGGCGGCAACCTTGTCCGCCGCAGCTGGTGGAGGTACTACGACCCGGCAAGGGAGCCTGTGTACGCTACGCAGCTGATCAGTGTGGACGCCGCATTCAAAGGGGCGGACAGCAACGACTTTGTAGCAATTACCGTTTGGGGCAAGGTGGGCGAGGACTACTACCTGCGCTATTGTCTGAACAAGCACCTGGACTTTACCGGGACGCTGGCGGCTATCCGTATGGTGCGAAAGCTCTATCCCCAGGCGCGCACCGTCCTCATCGAGGACAAGGCCAACGGCAGTGCCATCATCAACGTATTGCAGCGAGAGATGTTCTGCGTGCCGGTCAATCCAAAGGGTGGCAAGGTGGCGCGTGTGAACGCAATCACGGCTGCCATCGAGAGCGGTCACGTCTACCTGCCAGAGGGAGCGCCATGGGTAGGAGAGTTTGTGGAGCAGTGCACTGCATTCCCTGCGGCTCAGCATGACGACATGGTGGACAGCGCAAGCCAGGCCTTGAGCTATATGATTTTTTCCAGCGGAAACGTGCCGACCGCGCCGGATCCTGATGACCAGAAAGTGATTGAGGCGGAGCAGCGGGAGGAACGAGTATTCCTCAGCAACGACATTTACGATCTTTACTAGGGGGTCGAGACAATGATTTATGGATTTTTCGGCGCGCTGCTGGCGGTCGGTCTGCTGGTGACGGGCGGCCTATGCGGCTGGCAGGTGCACAAAGCTTTTGTGCGGTACAACAAGCCTCAGCTGCCTGACCCCGGGGAGCAGGAGCGCAGAAAGATGATCGAGCAGCAGCGGGCGTTTAACCTGTTGCAGAACTATACGGTGGAGCGTGCCTACGGCATGGGAGGTGACAGTTGATGGTTAACGATCATCCTGAGGCATGGAAGCGGTATGAGGCCGGCCGGAACTACAATAACTCCCTTGTCCCCAACCAGTACACGCTGGTGGAGACCAACACAGAGTTCTTTGTTGGCAATCAATGGCTGAATCTGCCTAACACTGCGGCCATGCGAGGACTTCCCAAGCCCACGTTCAACATCATCAAGCGTGTGGCATCCCTGTTTATTGCATCTTTGACCAGTTCCGGCGTGACCATTCGCTTTGAGCCCCTGGCCTACTACGACGGCACGGGTCAGCTGCAGAACCGGGAGAAGATGCTGGAGGGTGCAGATCCAGAGCGCGCCGCCAAGCAAAAAGGGCTAGACGCTGCGGTGTTTGCAAACGCAGAGGTAGCCAACCTGTTGGAGAAGTTCAAGTTTGACTACCGGGTGAGAGAGGCCCTGTTTGACGGCGCTCAGACCGGCGACTACTGCGCTCACTTCTACTATGATCCCGATGCCATGCCTTACGGCGGAGCATTCGGGGAACACCGTGGAGAGATCCGGATGGAACTGGTGGATGGCATCAACGTGATGTTCGGAAACCCCAACGACCGCAACGCCCAGAACCAGCCCTACATCCTGCTGGTGGGCCGCGACACGGTGGAAAACCTGCGCTGGGAGGCGGAGCGATTCCGCAAGCACAGGAAGATGTACCGCAGCGGAAAGTCCAACGAGGGAGGCATGACGCTGGAAGGCGATATCCAGCCGGATGCCGAAAATCTGTGGTTCACCGGCGTTGGCGGCAAGACAGAACTTCAGAGCGATGATGACAACGGAAAGGCTCTGTATGTGGTCATGTACACAAAGGTCACTCGCGAAGAGGTTGCAAAAGGCCCTGACGGCGAGGATCTGATGGAGGATGTCTATGACAAGCACGGCCAGCCAGTCTACGAGAAGGGCGAGAATGGCTTTGTGCTGGATGAGCTGGGACAGCCTGTCCGCAAGCGGCGCAAGGTAAAGCGGCTTGTGACCACGGTCTACGCCACCAAAGCCACGCGTGGCGGCATCATCTACGAGAATGTGGACACCGGGCTGAACCTGTATCCTGTTGCGTGGGGCAACTGGGAACACCAGAAGCACCAGTACCATGGGCGCGCTCTGGTAACCGGTCTGATCCCCAATCAGATCTTCATCAACACCATGTTCGCCACCGCCATGCGCCACATGCAGCTGATGGCCTTCCCCAAGACAGTGTACAACGCCGACCTCATCTCCCAGTGGAGCAACGAGGTGGGACAGGCCATCGCCGTTCACAGCCTTCAGCCCGGACAGGCAATCTCCAGTGTAGCAAGCACCATCCAGCCAGCCGAGATGAGCAATCAGATATTCACCCTCATCGACAAAGCGATGGCGTACACCAAGGAATGCCTGGGTGCGACCGACGCTCAGATGGGCAACGTGAAGCCTGATAACACCTCTGCGTTGATGGTATTGCAGACCAACTCTGAGGTGCCTCTGGAGAATATCCGCTCCAACCTGTATGAATGGGTGGAGGATATCGGTGCTATCCTGCTGGACATGATGGGAACCTATTACGGTTCTCGCCCGGTGGTAGTGGAGCGTGAGTTTGAGGACATCGTAATGGGACAGGGCGGAGTGCTCCAGATAGACCCCATGACAGGTCAGATCAGCACTCAGAAAATCACTCGCAAGGTGATCCAGGAGTTTGACTTTTCGCAGTTCAAGCACCTGTGGCTCAATCTGCGGGTGGATGTGGGTGCTACCACCTATTTCAGTGAGATCGCCATGACCCAGACCCTGGACAACCTGCGCAAGGACGGCACCCTGGACATCATCCAGTATCTGGAGCGCGTGCCTGATAAGCTGATTCCCAAGAAGCAGGAGCTGATTGAGGAACTTAAGAGCAAGCAGTTGGATGCAACCCCCACTGAGATGCCGCCCGCCGGAGGAAAGGGGAGACCCATTCAAGGGGGCGCTCTATCACCGGACAAGGCGGCACAGGGACTTCCGGCAATGATGGAAAACTCTCTGGAGAAGCTTCCTGATATCGCCAAGAAGACAGCCCTTGAGCAGGGAGCGAGAACGCTTGCCAAACGATAAGAATCCAACCGCCCTCACCATGGGCGTGAAAGGAGATAAATATGGAAGACACTTTGACCACTGTGAGCGCACAGGATGAAGACGTCATGCTGCCCAGCGGCTTCGGCGATGGCGACGACTTCCTGAATCCCGATT
>RHMF01000877.1_pt1 | contig 15358 bp, 16 predicted proteins | sample 5365151 | NCBI WGS metagenome assembly RHMF01 (sample SAMN10266501, study PRJNA497801) | feces metagenome | isolation source: feces | host: Bos taurus | place: China: Prairie of Fairy Mountain | collected 2017-08-14 | reverse complement strand
ATCCTCTGCCTTAGGGCTGGATCGCTAATCTGTTGAATATACTCGTTTATCGCTGCCATCAGAACACCTCAATATTATTTTACAGGATACCCACCAACAGTGGTTTCTTGGGTGATATTATACCCGAAAAACACGCTTTCTTCAATTTATTTACAAATTGTTACAGATATAACAGAACTGCAACAGACAAGCGGCTTTTTCGAAAAACGCCAGTGAGAAAATGCACCTTCGTTGTTTTTGCTCTAATTTTGCTCAAAACTTGCGTTTTTTGGCTTTTTCAATTACAAAAGAGAACCCGTTGAAACGTAGTGTTTTCAACGGGTTCCGGGTGTGGAGCATAGGGGAGTCGAACCCCTGACCTCGACAATGCGAATGTCGCGCGCTAACGAAGTATCCGTACTTACGCCCCGCTGCCTCTGGGGTATACGCAACTTCGGAAAAAGCCTGTTTCCGTCTTTGCGACTGCCCCAATGAAAATCAAAAATTATGCTGGTCTTCCAGCGCCGTCATTCTACCACATGGCGGGCTGGCTGACCAGCTTTTTTATGATGCGGAAGCGATCTTCCCATCGAAGTCCTCCACCGTCACGAAGAAGTGGATCTCGATGTTGTAGTCCCTGTCCACTGTGATCCTTTCGATCATCCGGGCCAGGATCATCTTTTTGATGTCCAGCGGGGCTCCCTCGAACTTCGCCGCCCAGTCCTGGATGTTCTTGTAGTTGGTAGCGCTGGCTGCGATCCGGATCTCCTCGTCCTCAACTTCATTCTGGCAGTCGAGGATTTCCTGTTCGGTCGCCGCCTGTGCCTGCTTGTTCTCTTCCATCATTTCCTTCAGCAGATCGGTATCGAAGGTGCTCTCACCGGTGATGGACTTCATGATCTCCGCCTTCAGGGCACCCTGATGGGCCTGAAGCTTCACCAGCCGGGCTTCCGCTGCTTTCTGCCGTGCCTTGGCGCTGTCCCGCAGCCGCTTTCTGGCGTTCTCCTTCCAGGCGCTGTCCACATCACGGCGGATGGTTGCGAAGTAGTCGTTCACCCGGATCAGAACCGCTTCCTCGATCTTTGCCGCTGAGTATACGGTCTGCCCGGTGCAGCCTTTGGCCTTGGTGGCACTGTTGTAGCAGCGGTAGATCGGGCGGTGGTACGCCTTGCCTCCGCGCTGCTTCGTGCAGTAGCCGCCGACCAGTTTGCACCCGCAGTGAGCGCAGTAGAGAATCCCGGAAAGCAGGGAGGCTCCGTACACTGACGTTTTCGTTGGCGCGTCTTCCGGCATCGCTTCATTCTCAGCCTGCCTGATTTCCCGGTACCGCGTCGGGATTCTGCCCTCGATGGCCTTCGCCACGAAGTCGAACTCCTCGTCGCTGACCAGGCGGAGCTCTTCGATCGGCTCGGAGCGGATGTCGTTCATATGCAGCCGTCCTGTGTAGATCGGATTCCGGATCAGGGTGAGTACAGTCTGCCGCGTCCAGATCTTTTTCGGATCTGGATATTTTTCATTCAGGTAGTTCGCCGTCCGCTGCGTTCCGAATCCATGGGTGGAGACCAGTTCAAAGATTTCCATGACGATGGGGCCGGTGGCTTCATCTATGGCAAGATCATACAGTTGACGATTTTTCTTCCCTACCCGGCCCTTATGCACCAGCTTGTACCCGTACGGGCACGGACCGCCGCGCCAGATACCGTCCTGGGTCATCTGCGTATGGGCTGCCTTCACGCGGATGGAGGTTTTTTCGCTCTCACCGCTGGCCGCCCAGTACCGCATGAAGTTCAGCAGCCTGTCCACCTGGTTGTCGAGCTTCTGTTCTCCCTCCCGGGTGCTCCAGACTTCGATGCCGTGTTCGATGAACCATTTGACCAGGAAAGGGGTTTCATCTTCCTTCCTGCCCAGCCGGTCAAACATGAAGACCAGAAGGACGTCAAACTGCTTCTTCTCAGCCATTTCCCGGATCTCGATGATCGCGTCACGCTTGGCGGCGGACACTTTGTACCCGGAGATGCCTTTTTCCATACGCTCTCCGACGAACACCCAGTCGTCTCGCCGACTGATGAACTCCTGGCATTCCCGGCGCTGCATGGGGATATCGTCTTGCTTATCGACCTGTCCCCTCGTCGATACTCTGTACAGACACATGACTCGTTTCATTTTCATTTCCTTCCTGTTCGAAAGCCGTCAGCAGAAGCCGGGCGATTTCCTTCCGGATTCCCGGGTCATGTTCCTTTCGGAAGAACATCTTCACGTGACAGCCGCTCGGTGACGTGTATTCACGGTCAGCCTGTACAGTCGGTAGCGCGTTATTCACATTTTCAAGGTTCGCAGGCTCTTCAGCCAGCAGCATAATCCCTCTGTCCTCCGGCGAAGTCAACTGATTTCTGCCTTCCGCTGTACTTTCTGTCATGGGCTTTCTCCAATCTAAAGGAACCGTATTGTCAGCTTCCTTCAGAACCCACAGGACAAAAAAGACCGGTTTGGCAACCAACTTTGTTAGCAAACGTAAATCTAATTTTATACGTCGGTTATAATTTCCGACAAAAGTAACGTCTAAATATTACGTTATAACCTTTTTAGAGGATTGACAATCAAAACTGTTAGCTCTACAATATTAGCTGTTAGCAGGAGCGTACGGCCTGTTAGCAAGCGCTGGCCAGCGATTAGTATCTTGGAGGACCCCTATGAATACCTATGGACTGTTTCTTACGTTTTTCCTGCTCGCCACCCGGGTTATGCCATCTCCCAGCAAATGGGTCGATTATCCGCTTGGCATGCTGTCTTGCCTTATTTTTCAGGGTGAAACTTACCAGGATTTGCTTTGCGTCGTCAGGAAAAAAGTTTTGATGTACCATGATAATGATACCCTGTACAGTGCATCTGCATTAGTTGAAGCGAAAGAATACATTACACAATGCTTTCAGTGCGATGAATTCCGACCCGCTTTGCATTTAGGATTAGCATCTTTTATTCGGATAATGGATACGATCAGCTACTATGATCCAAATGAGTATCTTTATCAGATTGAAGATGAATTTGAAAATGGAAACGAACTGATGATTCCGATTTCCGCTGTATTAACTGTTAAAGACTTTTTGGAGCTCTGTTATGACTTCTATCTTGTTGACTTAGTTAATGGGCATGACGCGTTTGTCGCACTGGCTTCCATCCAAGCCGGAATAAATGCGGGTGCTGATAATGAAGTGTGTTCACGTTTTGTTGAAAAAACAAAAGAGCTACCTGCCGTAGAAATGAAACTGTTTTACGATCCAGAGAAGACGACGTTCAATCCGACATACCGCGTCACCAGCTTTGAAGCATACATGGCACTGGAATACATGCGGATGATGGATCAAAATGTTAAGTTCCGGCGCTGCCAAAATCCTGCCTGCGGCAAGTTCTTTGTGGCTCAGCGAACGACCGCGAAATATTGTGATTTCCCTTCCCCGCAGAATGAGCTGAAGACCTGTAAGGAACTCTATCCGCAGATTGTCAGCCGGGAGAAAATGACCCGGGATGTTCTCCTGAAAAGCATTCGTGGGGCACAGAGCCGACTGTACAATGTGCGGAGACGGCATCCGGAGCAATACGAGGAAATCAATAGATTCCTGGATGAGATTGAAGCCCAGAAAGAATCGATGTCTGAAAAAGTTGTTACCGGGGAAATAACCATTACTGACTTCAACAGATGGTTGGAGTCGCTGAAAACCAAAAAAGTGAGGAATGAAAAATGAATTTCTGGAATTTTGCCATGGCGCATCCTTATGCAACAACCTTTATCGGTGCGGCAGTAGTCGCATCTGGACTGGGAGTCGGTGTATCCTTTGCAAGGAACAAGACTCCAATTATCGGCAGTTTCTCCCCGTCGTTCAGCCTTAACCTTGGGAAGCAGGAAGAAACGGCTACAGACAGGAACAACATCATTGCTAAAAAAGAGGAACTGTAAAATGCTTATTATGGGAATTAACTGGTCTCTAAGTTGGGTCCAAATCACAACGGGAACAGGAACATATACGTGCCCGATGAAAGAAGAAGCTGATGATTTTTACTTCCACTTCAAGGCACAGTGGCATAGCGTTAGCGAATATGCCCCTGAACGCTTGAGGGCAGAAATCCTTTCGCACAAACAGGGGAAGTATGAACAGCGGCAATCGATCTCCCAAGTTGAATTTGAAGATATCTGCCGTGAAGTCCTTTCAAGCCACTCGAACATAATCGATTGCTGGTTTGAAGAACCCGGTATAGTGCATGTCGTTTATCCCTCCCATTCCGGGAAGACAAAGAATGGAGCTACCCTGTATTTCGGTGAAAAAGGATATATCACCTATGCAGGATGGAAACATAATGCTGGAAGCAATGAGGGCATTTTTATCGGCGAGGAGATCAGCCGCAGGATTCAGTGTGCACTGTATGAGTAAACTTACCGTCGTTTAAACCCTGGAGCAACTAAAAAGTTCCCGGCTTGTCAGATGTCTGATAGCCGGGATATTTTCATACTTACGCCGGGTTCCGCACAGGAAGACAGACCGTCGCCCGCTGCATGTTGAAGCATAGTCCCGCCTGTCTGCCGATCGGAAGGATAATCGCGTCAAGGGTATACCGGTACCCTTTCTTCCATCCGGCTCTTCCTATGAGCCGAGCAAGATCCCGCTGCCGCGTCCGAAGCTCTATGCAGTTCGATACTTTTATGTTTGAACCCATCAGCATGAGCTGATGCCGCTTCCAAAGACCTCCACTATGTTTGTTTTTTGCAATCACACGCAAAAACAGTTGCAATTATCTTGGATCAGAGTGATTGATACAACAATTCAAACGAAAGGGGGCGTCGGAATGTGATCCGACCAGTAGAGCAATGCATGCAAAGACCAATGATGAACTTGTAGAGATGATTTATGATGGCAACGACAAAGACGATGAAGCTTTACAACAGCTTATTCACAATCTTATTCCAATGATGCTTAAGCTAGGAAGAATGTACCTTGGGAGAATACCTATCTATGATAATGATGATTATATCCAAGAAGGAAGCATTCTGATCTGGAAAAAAATCAGGGACCGAAAATGGAACCCTGGATCAGGAAGATTCGGTAATTTCTTCTATACAGCATTTCGTTTCCGCGTTCTTCATATGTATCGCACTTATGTGATGAAGAACATGATTAAAATCAATGAATCTGAAGATTACTATTATTATGGTTACAGAATCTGTACACTCGTGGTAGATGAATTTGCTATAGAGTATCGAGAGAAGCAAAAGGAAAGAAACAAAGCCTGGGCCATAAAATCAGGACGTCAAAAACCCAAATCGGACGAACCAAAGAAACCGGAGATGACACCTGAGGAAAAAGCTGAAAAGGAAAAGCAGCGCAGAAGAGAGTATTTCGCAAAGCATCGTGAAGAAATCAATGCAAGGAAACATCAATGGTACATTGAAAACCGTGAGTACGCACTCAGGTATCAGAAGGCTTATGATGCGGGCGTTCGGATCGGAAAGCATGGAATGCCTAAAGGTGGCTATGCTCTTGGTAAAGTGACAATGCATCAGGAAGAGCCAGACTCTCCGGAAGAAGAGAATTACGTTTTCTATACGATAAAGCAGCAGAAAGAAGGTTTATAAAAAATGAGATTAACCGAAGCACAGAAGCGGCGTATTGCTTTATACCGGGAACAAAATGTCGGTTATGGAGAAATTGCAAAGAAAATGGGAATATCAAAGACTACAGTGCGAGCATACTGCTCTCGACATCAATTGGATGGATTCCGGGCTGCAAATACGGCTCCAGCACAAAATGAGAAGAAGACCCCAGCACCTTCATGTGCTCCACAACAGTCGATGGAGTCAAAGGAAACTCCTGCAGAAGAAAAAAACAAGCGGGGCAAAAAAGAAATACATCCTACTGTAACATTAGTATTCGCCAAGGAACCGAATTACGAAGCTGTGGAGGAAGTTAAGAGAATACTACTGAATGCACGTCTTAGAACTGAAACTGACGTTACTCGTAAAAAGAAAAAATGATTCTGCGAAGCAGAAAGGAGACCAGACTGATGACCGATCAACAAAAAGAAGAGATTATAAAACTTCGGAGATTGAATTATGGATATAAAACCATTGCGAACAAGCTAGGGCTCTCTATTGATACCGTAAAGTCTCATTGCAAAAGGCACAACATCATGAAGGGCATACCGCCATCTGACAGTACCAGTCAGGGGCATTTTTGTTTGCAGTGCGGAAAACCAATTCTACAAGATCCTAAGCGGAAGGAAAAAAAATACTGCTCTGATGCTTGCCGGAACAAATGGTGGAACTCGCATACTGATCTTATCAAGCAAAAAAGTGGTCGCACTGTGGTCTGTGCAAAATGCGGAAAAGAGTTTTATGTCAACATGCAATCAAACCGAAAATACTGTTCACACGAATGCTATATTGATGATCGGTTTCATGGAGTTTCCACTGAGAAAGGTAATCGAACATCAAAATTGCATTCACAGACTAAGCCGGTGAAAAAAGAACAGGATAAAATAAGTGAGGCTCTATTTGTGAAGGACGACAATACTCCTACAGATAACGGGCAAATTGGGCCTCCATATATTTCTAAGGAAGAAGAACTTGATTTGCTAGATCAGATTAGAAAAATCAAATGCAAATGCAGAAAATGCAATAAAGAATACGAATTCCGTTCTGGTTTCGGTATGCGATATTGTTGTTCTCAATGCTTTGTGGACGATCATCCGGGAGCATCTTTCGACGAAATGCATAATGTGAAGTGTGATTGGCGAAAAATAGCTCAGGAGGAATTTCAAGATGTTATAAATTACGCTTTCACGAAAAGCCATGCTCAGACAATGGTCCAACGAGGCATTATCACGCTAAAGGAATATTTCGAGTTCATGATCAAAATGCTTAAAAAATACTGTCTAGATGAAGCATCACTTTTTCTGGAAGTTGAAATAGCTGAAAGCTTAAAAGCGAAGTCCATTGAACAATTATTTAATAAGTATCGGAAGTAAACAGCGGAGCAGTGTATCTCTCCCATCCGAATGAAAGGGAGTCTTCAATCCGGTTTCATTTTTTCATAGTTGGTTTCCAGAATCCTGATGATTCTTCTGAGAAAATCCACATCATAATGACTCCAACCATTATTCCAATGTGTAAAGTATCTCCACATTGAAAACAGGTAATTACCGACGATTTGCTGTGGAGCGTGCTCCAGAACGTACAGAATGTTCCGTTTCCCCTCACGGGTCCATGAACTAAGATCCTTCTTTAGCTTGACCTGCTTTGCATATTCCTCAAAGCTATTACAGCAGTCCATCTCAAAGCCCAAACCCCACATCTTTTCGGGAAACTCGTCCCAGAAATCCAGGGCATCTGTAATCATATACAGATGAAACATACCGGGCGTGTAAGTCAGTTTATCTTTATCTTTCACACCGTCCCCTCCTTCTGCAAACAGTATACCCGTCTTTATATTGTAATCGGTCGCTTCATGAGCGACAAGTAAAAAGGATGGAGCAGGAAACTGTATCCTGCTCCATATATCAAAGCCTGTCCCCGTTTCCGTTATTACGGGTGCAGTTTCTTTTGCCTCAATAGTTCATTTGACGATACTGGGGCTCAACAATTTCAGTATCAACTGCTTCGCCATCAACAGTACTGCTGCTTTCTTCCTCCTTGACTTCATTTCTTTTTTTCAGCCAGAAGTACAAAGCAAGACCAAGCACGATACCGATCACAACGCCGCTACCGGAGAATGCGCCGGAAGCCAGAGAAGACAGCCCCGAGAAGATTCCACCGATAATGGAACCAATCAGACCAAGAACTCCTCCGATGATGGCGATCGCAATCCAGCCACCAAACATCAGCGCAGGCAGGATAAAAAGGCCACCAAGGAAACTGCCGTTGCGACGATGACGATTGTCACCGAAGATCAGGTTTCCGAGAGCCAGAATCCATCCCATAGATCCTTTTGAGCAATTGCTTCGATATTTGAAAAACCTGCGTCCATGAGAATAGCTTGTGCATCTTGAAGGCTTTTCCCATTATGAGAACACAGGAACCAGGATCAAGCAGTTTTGCTGTCGCGTCCGCTGGATGCGAAAGTATAAGTATTTCAAATGCCCTCATTGCAGGACACTGCTGCGGCTGAACAGGGGCTGCGGAGAGAAGAATATCTGCTGTCCGAAATGCGGCCACCGCTTTCACGCCAGGGCTTAAAGAGACACGCCAAAGAAGGCCTCCGGCAGGAGGCTTCTTATTATTTCTGTTTCCGCAGCTTCTGGCAATACTGCGTGCATAGTTTATCGGTGCAGTTGACACATTGCAGCGCGGCGTTGGTCATCTCATAAAAACGCTCGGGGTACATCATGACACAGGCCTCCCAGACGACCCATACCGCGAAAGCAATCACCAGCAGGGATGTTGTATAAAACCCGGGGATGAGCATAAAGGGCGAAAACATCATCAGGTGATCCCAGTTGAAGATCCGGCAGGTGGTGCAGCATTTGTTTTTCATGATCAGCCGGAAGGGACACCAGACAAGCACGCAGATCAGATCGCAGACATAAAAGGCGACACAGACCAGGAACAATTCATTTCTCCCTATTACATGCGTAAAAAACAGCGCGGCCAGCACAGCGAGCACGCCGACCCAGATCATGAAAACCTTATAGGCTGCCTTCGTTGTGGTGACGATATAGTTTTTGAGCGATTCATAATGAATTGCCTGCGTGATGGGACGAAAGCGAATGGAAAAAGCTTTCTGGGAACCCAGTGCGATTTTCTTCTGTACCGGCAGAAGCTGAGCAATCATATCCGCAACCCAAATACCCCAGAGCAGATGTAGCGGAGACAAACGGTGGAAAAAAGACCACTGATCCAAAATGTCAAAGGCCTCCGGACTGGTGAAGTACAGATACACTACAAAGCCGGCCAGGATCACCCGACCGACAAGCCGCACAAAATAGCGTTTTCTGAGATCCGACATAACCGATCCTTTCCAATCATCCGAAGAATGCGGAACCGCCATGCAAGTGCACACGGTTCCGCAATCTTTTTATGCGTTCAGAATTTTCATGAACTCCTCACCGGTAATGGTTTCCTTTTCCAGCAGATATTTGGCCAGCTCATGCAGCTTGGCTTCGTTTTCCTTCAGAATCCCGTCCGCCTTGGCCCGTGCCGCGCCAACAAGCGCCACTACCTGATCATCAATCTTTTCAGCATAGGCTGCACTGCATGCCAGGCTGGTATCCCCGCCCAAATACTGATTGGTGACTGCTTCCAGCGCCACCATGCCAAAGCTTTCACTCATGCCGTAACGGGTGATCATAGCCCGGGCCAGCTTGGTCGCCTTTTCGATGTCGTTGGACGCGCCGGTGGTGATGGAGCCGAAGATCAGCTGCTCCGCCGCCTGACCGCCGGTAAGTGTAGCCAGCTTGGAAAGCAGCTCCTCCCGGCTCATCAGGTTGTGGTCCTCTTCATCAATCTGCATCGTGTATCCCAGCGCACCGCTGGTACGGGGCACAATCGTAATCTTCGTAACAGGCGCGGAGTGCGACTGCGCGGCAGCAACGAGCGCATGGCCGATTTCATGGTAGGAAACAATGCTGCGCTCGTGCTCCGAGAGCACAGCATTTTTGCGCTGATAGCCGGCGATCACTGTTTCCACGCTCTCCATCAGGTCTTCCTGCTTTACTGTGTCGCGGCCTTCACGCACGGCCCGAAGAGCCGCCTCATTGACGATGTTGGCAAGCTCCGCACCGCTCGCGCCGCTGGTTGCCCTGCCGATCTCGTTCATATTGATATCCTGCGCCATCCTGATGCCTTTGGCATGCACTTTCAGGATTGCGACTCGTCCCTGCAGATCCGGCAGTTCCACAGGAATGCGCCGGTCAAAGCGCCCCGGGCGAAGCAGAGCAGGATCGAGAGATTCCGGACGGTTGGTGGCTGCCAGAATGACTACGCCTTTTTTGCCATCGAAGCCGTCCATCTCCGTGAGCAGTTGGTTCAGCGTTTGTTCGCGCTCGTCGTTGCCGCCTATTCCGGAACCGTTGTCACGCTTTTTGCCGATGGTATCAATTTCATCAATGAATACAATGCAGGGGGCTTTTTCATTGGCTTGTTTGAACAGGTCGCGAACCTTGGCTGCCCCCATGCCTACAAACATTTCCACAAATTCCGAGCCGGAGATGGAGAAGAAGGGCACTTTAGCTTCTCCTGCTACGGCTTTTGCCAGCAGTGTTTTGCCGGTGCCGGGAGGTCCAACCAACAGCGCACCCTTCGGAAGCTTGGCACCGATGGAAGCATATTTTGCCGGATGCTCCAGAAAATCCACGATCTCCTTCAGGGCGTCCTTTGCCTCTTCCTCACCTGCCACATCCTGGAAAGTAACACCCGTTTCCTTTTGCGCTATAATTTTTGCGTTGGATTTGCCAAAGCTCATAGCGTTGATACCGCCGCCCATGTGTTTGGACATCTGGCCCATCAGCACCTTGCCCAGCAAAGAGAACAGAACGATGGGGAGAATCCAGCTGATGATGAAGCTGAGAAGAGGGCTGTTCTGCGTAGGAATCTGCGCGCCGAAGGAGACGCCTGCGCTTTCCAGCCTTTCGCGCAGGTTGTCATCCGGGAAGACAGCCGTTTTGAAGATGCCTTCCGTTCCGTTGCTGTCCTTGCCCAGGAATATCAGTTGATTGCTGTTTTCATCGAGCTGAACATCCGTGACCTGACCCGCATCAATCATTTTGAGAAAGTCGCTGTAGCCGATCTGCTGCACCTGCCGCTGAAGTAAGGAGGGGAAAACGAATGCGTTCAGCAGCATGATCACCGCGCCGGCGATGAGAATATAGTAGATGATCGGCTTGCGGTTTGGATTGTTATTCTCGATCATATGGAAGCTCCTTTCTGATTCAGGGATGAAGCGTCATCCAAGTAAATACAATGGCCGGGAGCGCCGCCAATACTGTGTTGCGCGCCATCCGCATTCTGATTCTTTTCCATTCCTCCTTAGTCAACTCGTGGAGCTTTGGCACCTTGAGCAGCGCAAGGATTATGGAGGAGGACATGAAAATGAAGTATGCGTTTACAAAAAACAGGTAAAACGCGCCGCCCAGCATTCTCCATTGAGCGTTTGCGATCGCGTAGCCGCAGGTGCACAGAGGCGGCATCAGGGCGGTGGCGATGGCTACGCCGGGTATAACAGTCCCACTTCTCTCTTTCCGCGTCTGGCCGATAATCCCAGCTAACCCGCCGCAAACGGCAATCATTATATCGTAAATCGTCGGGGATGTGCGGGCGGACAGCTCGCTTGTGACCGTTTTGATCGGTGAAAGCAGGAAATAGAGCGTAGATGCCAGGACGCTCAGGATCACCTGAAAAGCAAACCCATAAGCGGAGCGCTTGAATTGATGCGTATCCACAGAGACTGTCCCATAGGCCATGCCCAAAATGCTGCCCATCAGTGGAGAAATCAGCATGGCACCGATAATAACAGCAGTGGAGTTTGTGTTGAGACCAATCGAAGCGATCAGCATCGCCAGAATCAGGACGCAAAGGTTGGTTCCGGTAACCTTACTGCCATCCATGATTCGTTCACGTATTTCCGTATGGGTCGCCACGTCCTCCCTGAGGGAGAAAGCGCTGCTGAGCGCTGCACGGAAAGGCTTCTCCATGTAGATCATCAACTCCTGATTACCTGAAACAACCGCCGGGAGGCCGGCGGCTGAATCACACGTAACGTATTACTTCTTGAATTTGGCTTTGAAAGCTTCGAAATCAGCCTTGATTTTTGCACGATGTTTTTCAACGGCCTGTTTGTGTTCCGTTTTTTTGCTTTCGCGCAGCTGCTGATGGGCCTGTCGTTCCATTTCTTTTTCAAGTTTTTCTGCTTCCTCAACTTCCTCAGCGATCGCGGCAGCATCAAAGCGCAGCACATCTGCCTTAAACTGGCCAAAGAAAGAATCCAGCTCTGCTTCATTGTCCTCGGTGACAAGTGCAATCAGCGCGAGGCTGTGTTCATCCAGCTTCTGGGCAACCTTTTCAATCAGACTCATACTCTCTTTGGCGTCTTTGGCATCGATGACACTGCCGGCCAGAGCGCCTGTGGATCCCAGCAGGATGACCCCAATCGGCCCCCCAAGTATTCCAAGCAGGCCGCCAATGACCCCGCCCCGATGTGTGTCGTCCGTAGTATGAGCTCCGGACTGAAAACTGTCACACTCGATGATTGTTTTGCCAACGCGTTTCACCAGTGACATTTGCAGAATGCCGTAGCTATCGGAGAGCGGTTTGCGGCTGAGCATCGTGATGGCCTGATAGCCTTCACTTTCGACATCGAAGATTGCGGCAAGAATACTTTCCATGCATACCCCTCCTGTGCATTTGATTTTTTTATTGTATCACCATTTACTTTATGATACAATTGTCTTGTATCTTTGTGAAACAGGAGAGGCAGAAAATGTATCACATCGTTGAGGACCAACGAGCCCGCCGCTCAGCCAAAAGAATCGTATATGGTCTGGAGGAGAGCCTTGGATCTGTATCCATCGGTGATATGACCGTGTCCCGCCTGTGCGCTCAGTGCAGCATCAGTCGGGCAACTTTCTACCGGTTGTTTGATAATCTGACGGACGTGCTGGCCTATCGATGTGATCAGATCCTTGATGAAGCAGCCGAGAGAGTGCGGCAGAAGCCTGAATCAAGCCCGAGGGAAACCAGTATCTTTATTCTAAAAAGTTGGATGCAACATCCAGCGCTAATGAATGCGCTCATGGATGGACACTATCTGGAGGTTCTTTATCAATCCCATCTTCATCATCTGGATATGATTCGTGAATTGTTGCTGAAAGCGGGAGTGAGGAATAAGAAAACGGCGGACGCACTGGTCCTGCACCTCTGTCTCCTCCTGCCAGAGTGCCTGATCATATGGCAGAGAAACGGAGGAACGGAAACCGCCGAGGAAATATACGAGCAGACCACAAACAGTTTTAGGATTCTCTCACGGTTTCTGTAAAGGTTCAAACTGCTTTTCGAGGCAGCCTGACCGTGAATGAGGTATGGTGGAAGCGCAGGAGTATCCTGATGATTATGACGGCATTTGGGCCAGCAGTCCCGCCATCAATTGGACAAAATTTCTGATTGCCGGTTTTTGGCCGATCGCTGCAGCTAATGAATGCTATTCAGATAATTGCATACTGCTTGTTGCTGCCATCCACGCCCCATAGGTTGCGGGCATGTGCATACCAAGCATCCAACTGGCAGAATCAGCAGATTGCATCGTCAGCAAAAGTGGCGTAAAATCATTTTCCATCTGTGATAGGTTGGAAAAACTGCCCTCTGTTCCGCCTGCGGTGAAAAGATTTCCTTCAAACAGCGTCAGCATAAAATCGCTGGCCGTTACGCCATTCTCTTCTGCTGTGATGCCGGACCTGGGTGGTTCATCGCGTGGATGAGTGTTGCGCTCGAAGCTGGGTCAGGAGCCAGCTCAGCCATGGCATCGACAATCCGTTGCGTTGCAGAAACGGTATCGGACGATGCGGGAAAAGTTCCAAACTGATCCGCTCTGGCGGCATAGGCCGTCCGGGCAGCTTCCAGGAGAGCTGTGTTTTCCACAGGCAGCTCTATATCGACGCCATAGCGCTCAAAGCCCCATTGAGAAAGAGGCAGGTATGTGACAAGATCAGCCGGGTTGATGATGTTAAAAATATTACTGTAGGCTTTGTATTCTCCGCGAACCGTGCGCGGCGTGGCAAAGGTATATACGAATACACTGTTTTCACCGAAGCGATCTGTCAGCTCAGTTCCAAGCATGTTGGCTACCGCAGCCCCACGGCTGTGCCCTGTTACCAGAAAAACCGGAGATACGAGTCCGGACAGGTAATCCGCCTGTGTCGTCAGAATGTCCTCTGCAACCAGAAAGAAGTTTTCCGCATAGGGAAGATCATAATTGCCTGAGGGCATCAGATCCATATTCAGCTTCCATTCTCCGCTACCGGTACCTCGGATTGCGATGATTACCTCGGTGGTTCCGGTGTCCAGTGTACGATCATAGACAGCATAAGTGGCGACGTGACGGCCGTCATTTTCGGAGCGTTCCGCATTGAACACTCCAACCTGACGGTAACCGCCGATGCTCAGCATGCTTTCCTGCATGGATGGAGTGTAGCACAGCTCAGCGATTTGCAGGGCGTACTGTGCCAGTTCCGGATCGTAAATCGTGCTGCTCTCAGAAAAATCCGCGCAAGCGCTGAAAGGGACAAGCATCACACACAGCAAGAGAAGCAGCCATCCATGTTTCATTTCACAACTCACCTGCCTGGTATTATCTATTATACGAGAAGCCTGTGAAGGCCTTTATCGTCCGCGCAGCGCCATGGCGATCGCAAGGGAATCACAGCCCACATGGCAGGCGATGGAGCAGGAAAGCTCCTGGTATTCGACCTGATATGCCGGGAATACTTTCTGAACCCGATCGTTCCATGCGGCGGCGTCCTCCGCGTTCACAAAGGTTCCGGCCGTGCAGAGCGAGATCTCATCCGGCGGAATAAAGCGGAAGCGGTCTTCCAGATCATGCTCCATCAGCTTGATCAGTGTTTTCTGCGTGTGCTTTTCGCCACGCACGACGCATTGTGCGTCCAGCTTCCCGCCTCGGATGTTCAGCACCGGCCGCAGATTCAAGGCAGTGGCGAGGGAAGCGCCGGCCGCGGTGACCCGGTTGCTGCGCTTCAGGTATTTCAGCGTAGTGACACAGATATAGATGCTGGCATCGAAGGCACTCTTTTCCAGCGCCTGTTTGATCTCCTCACCAGTTTTGCCCTGACGGGAGAGATACAGCGCATCATAGACGCTGCTCCTCTGGGTCACGCTGATCCGGTGATTGTCCGCCACATGAACCTTTCCGTCGTAATCCTGAGCGAGCATGACGGCCATTTTGCAGGAACTGCTGAGCTCGCTGCTCATGGGGATATAGACGATCTCATCCGCGCCTTCCGCCAGGATACGATCCCACAGATCCGTTACCTCTCCCGGGGCCGGCTGCGATGTGTGCACAGCCCGATCCGCCCGGAGCGCTTCATACAGCTCCGCGTGGGTGATGTCGACCCCTTCCATGAAGCAGTGGTTATCCACAATCACCGGCATCGGCAGCACATAAATGCCGTTTTCCCGGCCTTCCTGAACGGTGATTCCGCTGTTGGTATCCGTCATGATCGCAACCATGGGATGCTCCTTCCGAAAATCGACGGCGATGCATGGCCGCACGCCGCCGGATGATCACGCCTGCTTCCGCTTCTTTGCCTGCTTCGCCCGGAGGGCCTCCTCACGCGCAGCCAGTTTTTCCTTCTTCGCAGCCCATTTTTTCGGACCGCCGCTCTGCTCCCA
>RHMF01001781.1_pt1 | contig 15376 bp, 15 predicted proteins | sample 5365151 | NCBI WGS metagenome assembly RHMF01 (sample SAMN10266501, study PRJNA497801) | feces metagenome | isolation source: feces | host: Bos taurus | place: China: Prairie of Fairy Mountain | collected 2017-08-14 | reverse complement strand
GAAATACTACTATATATTCGTTTACATTTCAATGTTTTGATTATGATATGAACGGATTATAAGAAATTTTAGTATTTTTGCTATTGACTTGTTGCGTCTTGGGTGGTAATATCATCAAGCGGCTTGCGAAAACACCTTGCAAGCGCAATTAGTGAATATGGATGATTAGCTCAGCTGGCAGAGCACCTGACTCTTAATCAGGGTGTCCAGGGTTCGAGCCCCTGATCATCCACCAGAAGCCTCCGGGAAACCGGAGGTTTTGCTTTGTCCGAAAAGTTGAAATTTCAACGTTCAGGGGTTCTGCTCCGCCATATTCGCTCTATAGATAGGGTGTCCTTAGAAGTGTTACACTGTTGCAAAAAGTGTTACACTCCCGGCGGCGCTATGACCGCCGGGATTATTACTCTTATGCCAGTGCTCTTTCGAGAAGTTGTTTCTTCTCTGCATCCGGTGTCCGATCGAAACAGTAGTTGAAATAAGTAGTTCTTTCATCTGCATGCCCTGCATATGAGCGAACTGTATTGATGTTGATTCCTGCATCGATCAAAGACGAGATATAGGTCTTTCTTGAACTGTGAGATGGCCTGTAGAGAATATCTGCGCTTTTGCAGTATTTCTTCAAGAGAGCATTTACTTCACGATATTCCAAAGGCTTTTCCGTGATAGAGAATATATACTCGCTTTTACAGTCGTGCTCTTCCTGATATCTCCGTGCTATCTCCACGAGCTCCAGAGCGCCATCAGTGTAAGAATGACCTCCCTGTCTTCATGGCTCTTGGTGTGTTCCACGACCTTATCAGTATCCTTCTGCAGCATTCTGCTGACGCTCAGGATCCCGTTCTCAATATCTGAGAACTTCAGAGCACACAGCTCCCCTATTCTTACTCCGGTGAAGAACTGGAACATCATTGCCAGTGGCGCCAGCTTGTACACCAGTCTGGTGCTGAACTCGAAATCGTTCCATGCTTTCTGGAAAAGGATTATTACCTCGTCCTTGGTGTACACCTGCGTGCTGTCCTTCTTCTTGCGAACCTTACGGAACATCCTCCGGCCATCAACATTGACCTTCCGGAACTGATTGTCATCAATGATCTCAAGATCTACCGCATAGTCCAGACACTGTCTCATGATCAAGGACATGTTGTAGTACTGGGTCTTGGTCATATCATGTTCTCTGATAAGAGAATGCGCCCATTCATCCAACTCGAGCTTTTTCAGATCGCGGATAGGTTTGTCCACTATGGAAGAGTCCTTATAGAACCTATTCCACTCTGACTCTATCCTCGGGATATATGTCTCGGCATTATGAAGTGCCTTGTACTTTAACCATTTCGGATAGAGCTCGCGGAGAGTCATTCTGATTCTTGTAAGTCTCTCATCAGTTCTGAGGTAATACTCTACAATAGCATCTTCCAGCTTTTCCTTCGTAGACTTTACTATTTGTCTTCGTCCTGTTTTTGCAGTTTCGTCTTTCACCCTTGTTCTCCACCTGCCGTCGTTACCCTGGCTGATGGAAAATGGATGATCATCTAATATTTTCTTCCTTTCTATGTCTACCATCATTTCTCTGACGCCGTCCAAGTCAATACTACCATCGGCGTTACGATACTGTAAACAATCGTCCGGGGACTTTGTGATGAATTCCAGAACTTCTGCATCCGCAGGTCTTAATGCAAGTCTTAGCGTGTCGGTCGTGACAGCTGTGACAGCTTTAGTCGGTGCGCTCGTCAATACTGTCACCACCGTCACAGCTGTCACAGAGTTCAAAGGATAGCATTCTTCCCTCAGCATGTGTTCTGCTGTATTTGTATACTATTCCTTCGTCAAGCAGGAGACTGCTTTTATACTGATTGACATACTTTGTAATGACGTTGGCGCCGACCGACTGATCGCCAAGTTCTTCAAGTAATTCAGTAGCTGAGCCTCTCCAGAAGTGTCGTTCTCTGATAAAGTCCACCAGTTTATGCATGATCTCAGGGGTATTCGCAGCTGCGATCTCTTCCTGAGTCCTGACGCTGACCAGTCCCCACTTACAGTCATTGAATTCCATGACGACTTCCAGAGGCTGAATGTCTCTGCCCTTGATGTGAAGCGTTCCTCTGTTGCTGTACTCATTCTCTCTGTCAAGAAGCAACATTGTATCAACAGCACCATTCAAGCCTTTGGTGCCGTTTAGTCTGTTGAATATGTTGTGCGCATCTCCCTGCTTTCTGGTGTGGTGTACAACGAACACTGACAGTTTATGTTTCCGGCCAAAGTCCTTGAGTATCATAACGTCAGCGTAATCATTTGCGTAGCTGACCTCCTTGCCGTTGCCACGGATAAGCTGAAGTGTGTCAATGATGATGACATTAATATCAGGCTCTTTTTCAAGAAGGACTTCAAGCTGCTCCATGAGACCGTCATCCAGAGTCCCGCTCTGGATGCCAAGCAACAGCCTGCCATAACCGACCTCATTTATGAGATTGAAGAGTCTTCTCTGGAGCCTGACATAAGTGTCTTCAAGGCTCAGATAAAGAACCTTTCCCTGCTTGACAGGATGTCCGAGGAAATCCTGACCTGTGGCTATGCATATTGCCATATGAAGCATCATCCAGCTCTTGCCGGACTTTTCATCGCCGGCAAGCACGTTTACACCACCCGGGATCAGATCTTCAACGATGAATCCCGGATCATTGAGCGGAGTAAGCAGCAGTTCCTGCGCATCTACTAGTTTTAATGGTTTATACATAATGAAACCTCCATTTTTTTGCAAAACAAAAAGACCCCCGTTAGGGAGTCGAGATATAACGTGTTCAATTCTTTCTTAGTGATAACATATTAGAATCCGAAGTTGAGGCCGGAGGAATCCTGATACATCTTGCCAAGCTTTTTAATTCGCTTGACTACGGCACTGTGTGTCTTGTAGCCAAGCCTATCCGCAATCTCCTGATTGGTGTAGCCTTCTGCTCTCATCTGTAATATCTGCTTGTCCTTATCTTTGATCTTGGACAGAAACTTGTTTACATCAACTCTCGCTTCGACCTCTTCTTCGAATGAGCTGATAGGGTCGGGGATCTCCCATTCTATGTCGTCATAATACTGCTTACAGTGTTCCTGATATCCCTCAAAGGATATCTGCGGATGTTTCGTCCTCGTGTGATACCACTTACGAACGAAGTCTATCTTTTGGTTGCTCTCACGGTAATCGAAGTCCTCAAAACATCTGAACTCTTTTGCAGTATCAATGATTGGCTGAAGATTGTTCGACTGCACAGCCCACGGCACTGCTACCGAGAGCAGATAACTCACGGCCTCCCATGACATGAAATTGAATTCATAATCATATTCGCCGCTTGCCAGTAGCTCTTCTATTGTCGGCATATATCCGCATTCCTGCAAAGCCCGGACCCATATGCCCGGGCGGTGTGCAAGTTTCCAGGACGGCTCATCACCCGAGAATATTTCCATATACGGGATCTCGGGACATAGGAAAGGCCATACCATATATGCATAGGCATCCGAGAGGACCAGATTAAAAAGGTCACTCTCAACCGTAGCGATCGCAGCCTCATCTTTCCAAAGCTCACCAATAGTACGCGGGATGCTGTAAATGTCAGCGCCGCATTTTTGCAGGATATCTTCCGGTATGAAATAAAACGCAGGGATCCATGCCGCATTCCTAAGCGGCGTGACGGATCCGCCTTTGCGTTCTTTCTTGATGAGCTGTGTCTGTACTACAGTGCGTAATTCTGCCATCTGTATGACCTCATTCCAATATGCGAACTGTTGTTCTGATCACATTTTACTGAGACCATTGTCCGTTTTTTGTCCCTCCTACTCTCTTCTCGGAACATTTTGCATCCAGTCAGGCCGATATTATTCAGCCTGTTCAGCGAACATGTCGTTCAGCACTGTATGGAGTTCCTTCGCCTCATCCTCTGTCAGGGTCACTCCCCTGAGTGGGATACCTTCAGGCGACCAGCTCCTGAGGTCATACTTCGGTTCCTTTCCATTCCAGGATATAAAGTTCAGTTCCTTTCTGAATCCTGTTTCCGAACCACTAATCAATGCGATCTTCTTGATTACTTCTAATGTCATATTCAAATTCTCCTTTCATAAAATAAGCAGCCTTTACAGCTGCAGGTTGTAATAAATATTGTGCTGTAGCTTGTTTTGTTCATCGCTCGAGGTCCCGTCCTTTCTTCGTAAGCTTGCGCATCGCACGCTGCTTATCGCGCTCGGCTATCTGCCGTTCTCTCTCGGCCTGCTCACGGGCAGCCTTATCCCTAAAGAGATCCTTCAGCTTGTTGACGAATGCAGTGACCAGATCAGGGAAGTGCTCCATCGCATCAAGGAACGGTCTCGTCTTCTCGGTCAGTTCCTCATACTTGTCCCTCAGGTTCTCATACCTGGTGGCGTAGCGGTTGAACCCGTCGCGGTAGTACTCGATCGTCCGATGCATGTCCCAGATGGTCGAGCGACTCGTCAGACCTTCCTTGGCCAGGGCAGTGAGGTCGTTGTAGTCCTTGTCGGACAGTACGACCTTGCCTGTGATATTCTTCTTTCCTAGGCTGTCTATCTCCTCGATCTTCCGCTTGGCTTCAAGTGCAGGTTCATAGTCAAGTTTCGCCTGCTCAATGCGGCCTTCGATCTCAGCGAGTCTCTCGCGATCTTTCTCGATCTTGAACTGCAGCGTGTCAAGGTGCACCGCAGTGCTGCCACGCTCTCCGCGCTCAAAGCCGGTGAAGCCGTGACTGACCATGTGGTCGTACACTTCATCCTGCAGTATGCTGTAGGACTTCCTGAACTTCGGCTTACCATTCTTCCTCAGCACGATCTCGCCATGCTCATCTCTCTCCGGGATGTCTGATGCCCACTTCTTTGAGTGGCTCACCTGATGGATCACTTCCTTCACGGTTCCTCTCAGCTCCGGATCCTTGCATCTCTTGCTCCACCTGATCTCTTTCTCTACGACAGGGATCACCATGGCGTGCAGGTGGTAGTGATACACATCCTTGCCGAGTCTCTCGCTGACCTCAGTGTTCAGCTCATCAGCATGCATGACTGCGGAGACAATGTGTTCGGCTCCGAACTTCTTCTCTATGAAGTGATAGGCTTCCTCGTAGAATCTCTTCGCGTACTCGTAGCCTCCGTGGTCCTCGAAGTACTGCGTGTTGACATCGATGATGATCTCATCGAGCAAGGTAGCATCCTCCCTCAGGCCTCTGGTGGAGATCACTCCCTCGGCCTCGAGTCTCCTGAAGATCTCAGTGTAGGTCTCATCACCGGGATCCCTGAAGTGGATGTTGTACCTGCTCATCTCAGTAATAACGTTCTCATTTCCATAGGACTCATTCCTGCGCTCGTTGTGTCTGTATATCTTGTCAAGACCTGAAGCTTTATACTGCACTACTCTCGCGCAGGACATGTCCGGCTTCTGTGTTGCCATGCTTTTTCCTCCTTTCTCTCAGCGGGGCGAAGCCGGTTACACAACATTCCTGCTGAATGTGTGTAACCCACTATGACACTTTCAGCTTCGCTGCAAAGATGTCGTGGGCAAGGCTTTCCCCCTTGACTCCCTGCGGGACCGAAAAGGAGGAGCCATGCAGGTGCCAGCACCTTGGTTGCTCCTCCTCGCTCGCGTGAACGCTCACGCAAATCTCTCCTGAAATCAGTCGAGATCTCTTTCTGGTCCCGACCCCGTTGCAATAAAAAAGACCGCAGCGGCGGACTAAAAAAGTTGTAATAACGAATCATTTTTTCTGTTTCCTCCTCTTTGAGTTGTACTCGGGACATGAAACGATGACGGCGCGGAAGCTCTGCTTACAATCGCGATCGCATTTTCTGCAGAGCTCGTTGTACGAGATCCGGCTATTCTCATCGAGGAAGAAGCCCCAGTCTTCCTTTTCCTGCTTTGACATTCGAGGCATTTTTCTCACCGCCTTTCTCCCATAAGGGAATGCTTCGAATAGAAATAACTTGCAATAAAAAAGAACGTCCACCTCCCGGAGCAATAAAAGTGTATGATTCCGGGGTGAAAATGGACGTTTTTCTTCGCTGCAACGTGATTAATAATGATTACTGATAACTGATAGTTGATATCTTGCATCAATTCAGAGGCTAATTTCGAAGAAGAAATATCTCTCTAATATATAACGACAATCTCATAGCCATAATGTTCCTATAAAATCAACTTTATTCATAAAGGTTTTGCACCCGATATCTAGCAGCGATCAAAGGTATCGCCTCTAATAAATAACGTCAATTCATTAGTATTATTGTTCCTATAAATCTCATTATTTTTACAATTTTCTTTCGTCAAATTCTTGATTATTGTAATAGCAGCTCATGATGATAAAAAACTCTAATGCTTAGCCTCCGTGATACGTCTATTCTGTACAAAACGATCGGATGGCTTCTGCATCGCAGTACCCTTTTTTATAAAGCATGTCTATCGCTTTCTTATCACGTGTAAGTGTTTTCATGGCACCTATATCATCAGGCGCGACTATCAGCACTCTTCCTTTCTTCTCATATTGCTTTGAAAGCCAAAGCTGCGTGTTATATCTGAGCGCCCTTTTTCTCAAAGCGCGTGCAGCCTCAGGATATCCCCACTTTATTATTTCCGCCGGCAGTTCATCCCTTGTTGCCGTTCTTTCGTAGTCTTTTGGCCTTGTAAGCACAATAACCACCTTATCGCAGCCCTCTTCAAAGCATTTCTCCAGAGGAACCGGATCGGCTATTCCACCGTCATAATAAGGTATGCCATCTATCTTATATGGTTGGTTGGCAGCCGGAACACAACTCGATGCCGTTATAATGCCATAGTCATCCTGATGCATGTCATGTTTGGTAAAATAGTGAGGTCTGCCGGTGAAAGCGTCTGTAGCAACCACAACAAACTCTGCAGGATTATTCATTGCAGCCTCAAAGTCAAAAGGATATTCTCCCCCTCTATTTGACAATTCTCCATATATGTATTCGAAATTGACAATGTTCCGTGTTTTTGCAAAATTCTGTAAGCTTATACTCTCCTTGCGAAGATTATAATCCGTATAGTACACGTAATTTCGGCCGCGCTGGCCAGCCAGATATGATGCGAGATTCGCACTGCCTGCAGATACTCCGACACAATAATCGAAGTGTATATTATTGTCCATACACCAGTCGAACACCCCGGCTCCGTATGCGCCTCTTAAGCCTCCGCCTACGTCAATAACACCTGTCATACGATCACCTCAAATGTGCTCAAATGCCGCAAGCTCCGGATGATTTTGTTTTTCTTCGGAATAGTTACCGTACTCGCGTTCAGGATGGCTGTGAGTATTCCAGTATTCTTCTGCCACCGGAGCCCAGGTCTCTGCGTAAGCGTCACACTTCCCGCAAAGATGCCCGACTGATTCCGGTGATTCAAGATTGGTCTGATGAGCACCCGTTTCCTCTATGATCTGTCTCAGATACTGTGGATTCTCAAGCATAGGGCATGGTCTCAGGTGATTGCGGTTGAACGGCTGCCCCTCATGATACTTCTTAAAGAGCGGACTCTGAAGCATCTCCAGGATAGATTTATCCTTAATATTGGAGTCAGAGAAATGTATAAACACACATGGTTCTGCATCACCATTCGAGTTGATATGGAAATAATTCCTTCCGCCCGCGATACAACCTCCTACGAACTCCCCGTCATTCTGAAAATCCATAGGATAAAACGGTATATCTGACTCTGAAGACCGGATAAAACGTATCCTGTCTATCATTGCCAGACGCTGCTCGGCTGTCGGCATAAGCTCCGGCACGGCATTGTTTCCGACAGGCATGTAATGGAAATAGAAGCCGAAATGAGCTCCCTTTGAAGCTATTAACCTCAGGAATTCGTCGCTTGTCACAGCCTCGATGTTGTCTCTTGTATAACAAATTGAAGTACCGAAAACGATGCCATGATCCCTAAGAAGGTTCATCGCTTTCATCACTGCATCATAATGACCTATACCTCTTCTGGCATCGTTTGTCTCAGGTGTCCCTTCGATCGAAACCATGAAGGTCAGGTTCCCGAGTTCCTTCACCTGTTCGCAGACTTCCTCCGTTATAAGCGTTGAGTTTGTATATGCAGCAAAGAAACAATCGCTGTGCTTCCTGCAAAGCTCGATGACCTCATCCTTCTTCACCATAGGCTCGCCGCCCGTCAGCATGTATAGATGTACTCCAAGCTCCTTGCCTTGAGTCACTATACGGTCCATCTCTTCAAAAGTAAGACTGGCCTTGTGACCGTAGGTACCCGACCAGCAGCCGACACAGTGCATGTTGCATGCCATAGTCGGATCGAACAGTATGAGCCATGGTATATTGCAGCCGTACTTTTCTCTGTTCTTTCTTATAGTCTTGGTACCCTTTAGCGCAGCTTCGAACCCAAGCGTCATTATCATCTTTTTCGCATAATCCGGGTCAGCATCATCTAGTATTGCATTCAGGAATTGCATGGTGCGGCTTTCAGGATCACAAATATCCTGTTTCAGTCTTTCTATCCGTTCATCAGACACATCCTTATAAAAGAAAGGTATCGTATCTGCGATCTTCTGTAACGTACTGATGCGCTCTGCCGGGTCTGCAATACTGTTATAGTAGTGATCTACAAGAGCCTGTACTGCTGCACGTTCCACCGTCCTTACAATAGAACTCATTTTTTGTCTCCTTGTAATTATTCCACAGATGTTGAATATTCATTAGTTATGAATTATACTGCGTTGCAGGAGCAGTTCAATTGCCAGTTGCATCCGAAGTGATGATAATTCAACGTTTTGGAAAGAAGTGAGGAACAATGGACCGAAGGATAGTCAAAACACGCGAAGCAATACACAAAGCTTACATGGAGTACGTCACTGAGAAAGGCTCTTCACGGATAAGCATTTCTGAACTTTCCAGGCGTGCGAACATAGACAGAAAAACATTTTACCTGCATTACGATTCACCCGATGAAGTGCTCATTGAGTATGTAGAGGAAAGATTCAGCATGATCGTCGCTGTAATGGAAGAAAGTAATTATTTCGAAGACCCTTTTAATGTTGAAAAGCTTATTGACATTATTGACAGGTTTTATAAAGAAGAGGAAGAATTGCTTCTGGCAGTCGCAGAAAGTGATGCGTATGATGATTTATGGAGAAAGATACATGACATCCTGGCAGATAAAGCAATAGCACTCTATGCTCCGCTTGTAAATATTGATACCAGCGAGATAGGTGCCTTTTATGATTTTTTCAGTGCCGGCGTAATAGATGTTTATCGCAGATGGGCACATGGAGAATACAGTTATGATCTTCGTCACTTAGTCGAAATGATAGGAAATGCCGCTAAGACCGGCCTCTACCCTTATTTGATTGGCAGATAGTTTCAATTACAGCAAGGCTGTTTTGTTACCAGAAAGCTTTTGGCCTATTATTAGTACTTCTCAAAACTCTTCAGTTCAAGCGAGAAGTCCTCGAGGAAGTATTCCTCTATGCTGTCTCTCATCGGCATCGTCTGCTTTATCTTGATAGCTCCCTGCTGACATTTGGTCTTGCATATGCCGCAGCCTACGCAGTAGTTCTGATCGATCTCTATCACGCCATCCTCTCCAAGCGACAGTGCGTCCTGCGGGCACCTTGCCGACAGACACTCTCCGCATCCAATGCACTTCGATCTGTCAGGCACTGCCGTCCAGCCTACCGGATGGAAACGATCTTTTATCTCGCGTGATGCATTTCTCGAAAGGTTAAATGCTACACAGCAGCACGGACAGCAGAAACAAATCTCGAGGAACTTATCCATATCGTCATTTCGTATGCCCCAGATGAGCTGCTCGATTTCGACCCAGAGTGACTGGCAGGTCAAACCGTATTCAGCTGCCCTGTCTACTCTGGCACAGGCCTCCTCATATGTCACCTGTTTAGCCAGACCGTTCCTGACTACCTGTTCACCTATCTTGCCGATGAACAGACACGCCAGATCATGCGGATAATCTTTGCAGTCCTTGGCGTCTCTGCACAGGCAGCGGTTCATCGCAGCTATATAATCCGCTTTAGCCAATGCCTGTTTTACAAGATCCATTGGAATGACCACCTTCTCAGCAGCCTCTGTAAGATCGACATTGAGCGGCATCACGAGTCCCGTCGTGTTCTTCTCTTTGTCCGGCGAGAACATCATGACCTTTTTGTAAAGTCTGCTCTTGAAGCCTTCCTTCTTCATCCATGCAGAACCCGCAACGATCAGGTTAAAGACTTTCAGCACCAGCTTCCAGTTCCAGTCATGCGCACATACATGGGTCTTCAGAAAGTTGAAGATTCCAAGACCGTTAGGTCTGTTCTCGAAATTCTTGTAACCCATGTGCAGGTTGTCGAAGCGCTCCTGATTGAATGCTATGACATTGCCGTGATCGTCGATATAATTTCTTGAATACTGATCTCTCATGATACCCCTCCTGCCCACTATGCCTGCTCAGCAACAAAGCCTATCTCCTTGATCTTGAATTCCGTGCCTCCCAGGATCGTCTTGTTTCGCGAGCCGCACTTCGGGCATTTCCCTTCATTGCGCATCACATTGTACATAGCGCTGCAGTCCCTGCACAGCGCCTCTCCCGTTACGGATATGATGTTGAGCTCAGAACCCTCAAACACAGGCCGGTCTTCAATAACTATCGGATAATACTTATGAAAAAACACAGGAAGATAACCGCTCAGTTCGCCCACCTCGAGCGTGAGGTAGGCGATCCTTGCGATGTTGTTTTCCTGTGCTGTTTTTTCGGCAATATCTACCGCTTCTTTAAGTACGCTGATCTCGTGCATATCTGCGTTCCGATGTTGCCTTCCTTTGCGTTAAGCCTTTACTTTTCTGGCGATTATGCGACCAATCTTCTTGCCCTCTTCCTTGATGACCTTCGGTACGATCTTCTCGTATGGAACGCCCCATACCTCCTGGACCTTGTCGAGATGGATCGCGTCGAACTTGCACTGTACTGTACAGAGTCCACAGCCAATGCATATCTTCTGGTCTACCTGAGCGGCTCCGCAGCTGAGACATCTTGCTGTCTCCGTCTTCACCTGCTCTTCAGTGAATGTCTTACGCTCGTCCTTGAAAGTACGCACCTTTGTCGGGTCGATCTCATATCTCTCGCGGCCGCTGCGATCATAGCTTGAAACAACGATGTTGTCCTTGTCGATGTAGTGGAAGTTGTCGCGTCTTACACGTCCGAGCGTCAGGCTGTGGCCTTCCCATACGTATCTGTGCAGGGATTCGGCTGCTTCCTTGCCTGCTGCGATCGCGTCGATAACGAATTTCTGGCCTGTATAGATGTCTCCTCCGACGAACACATCAGGCTCTGCTGTCTGGTAAGTCCAGCTGTCAGCCTCAGCGAGTCCTCTGCCGGATATCTTCACCTTGCTTCCTTCTGCCAGCTTGCCCCAGTCAGGCCTCTGTCCGATGCAGAAGAGTACTGTGGTGCATCCGGCCTCTTCGGTTACTGCGTCATCAAACTTCGGGTCGAATCTGCCCTCTGCATTTTTGACACTTGTACACTTGCGGAATTTGATGCCGGCGCATTTGCCGTTCTTTGTCGTGATCTCCGTCTGGCCCCAGCCCGCGTGGATCTCGATGCCGTCCTCTTCGCACTCGTGCTGATCTTCAGGACCCATCGGCATCTCGTCATACGACTCGAGGCAGTACAGCAGCACCTTGTCTGCGCCGCATCTCACGGCCGTCCTTGCAACATCGGCACCGATGTTTCCGCCGCCTATGACGACTACATTGCCTTTGAGCTTTACATCTTCACCACCGTTGATCCTCTTCATGAAGTCTATGCCGGCCATAACGCCTTCAGCGTCTCCACCCGGTATACCGAGTGAGCCGCCGTTCTGGAGGCCGATGGCTACGTAGAAGCCCTTATAGCCTTCAGCGCGAAGCTGGTCGAGCGTGACATCCTTGCCAACCTCAACTCCGCATTTTATCTCAACCCCGAGAGCTCTGATGACATCTATCTCAGCTTCCACAACATCCTTTTCAAGTCTGAATGAAGGGATGCCATAGACCATCATGCCGCCCGGCTTGTCCTGCTTTTCGAACACGGTCACATCGTGGCCCCAGACCGCCAGATAGTATGCCGCGGAAAGTCCCGCCGGACCTGATCCTATGACGGCCACCTTGTGTCCCTCGTTGAACCTCTTCTCAGGGATGTATCTGTTTTCTGCCTTCAGTTCCTGATCGGCGATGAACTTCTTGACCTCGTCGATTGCCACAGGCTCATCTATATCACCTCTGGTGCAGACCTGCTCGCAGAACCTTGCGCAGACGCGTCCGCACATTGCCGGGAACGGATTCTCTTTCTTTATCAACTCGAGGGCTTCTCTGTACTTGCCCTCGCTCGCTTTCTTGAGGTAGCCCTGTACCGCGATGTGAGCCGGGCAGTTGGATTTGCATGGAGCGGTTCCTGTCTCAGGGACAACATTGTCTCTCTCTGTCAGGAAGGCATCGCCGTTCCAGTACTTAGGCGGCATTACCACGAAATCGCTTGATACCTTTGCAGGAGCGATCTCCACCGGCTTCTTCTGGCAGAGCTTCTGGCCGAGCCTTACTGCGTTCTGCGGGCAGACCTCCACGCAGCCGCCGCACGCCACGCAGTGTGACGGATCTACACTGGCTCTGAAATTGGAGCTCGAAAGGTCAGGTGACGATGTATACCAGCTGGTCTTGAGTGCCATGCAGGTATCCCACTTGCAGTTGCAGATGAAGAGCGAGAAGTCAGGTCCGTCGATATGCGACAGCTGATGCACGTAGCCGAGTTCTTCAGCTCGTCTCAGTATCTTTTCCGCTTCTTCTCTTGTTATTCTCCTGGCTTTGCCTACACGGATGCATGACTCCGCATAGTTGCCCAGATTGATGCACCACTCGCCCTCAAGGTCAGCGGTTCCTTCTCCAACCATGCGGCGCAGTTTGCGGCATTCGCACGGCGCGATGCCGATGCTGTCACCGGCCTTATCCAGCCAGTACGATACCTCCTCGAATTTGGCAGCGTGTGAATTGCCTTTAATGGATTCCTCGACAGGTATGGTCCTCATCAGGGCAACGCCCATGTATGAGCCCCATGTAATCTTCTTCTGAAGATCAAGGATGTAATTGAGGAAAGCCGGAGCAGTCTCAGGATAGCGGTCCGTGCGCTCCTTTGTCATTACAGTGCTTTCCATGGCTCCCGGCGCGAATACCGGCAGCTGCACCTTGTCTTCTTCACCCGGGCTGTTGCAGTACTCCAGCAGACCGATATAGCAAAGATCATATGCCTTTTTAGCGGTCTCCTCGACTGACAGTTTCTGCAGCTTCGCAAGCTCAGCGATCGTGTACGGTTTGCGGAGCTTCATCTTCAGCGCAAAGTCCACCTGCTCGTCAGTGAGCTGGCGGTCGAAGAAGATATACTCCCACGAGTTCTCATCCGGTACCGGATTGAACATGTTGATATGCCTGACAAGTCTTATCAGGTTTTTACGAGGTTTCGGGCTTTTTTCCCGTTCGTATGCCTCAAGGCATCGCTTCTCGCCTTCGGTCAATTCATGCGGTGTTCTGAACATATCTTTCTCCCTCTCTGTTATCCCCCTCCGGGGGGGGCATACATTACTACTGAAATCATTTTACCGCCGGTGTATAATACAGACAACCGACAAAAACCGACAAAAGTCTATTAGAGAAAATGGTGCAATAATGAACAAGAATGACGTCCGTTATCTGGCAACTGAAGAAAAGATCCGCAATACCCTTTTCAGACTCCTTTCTGCTAAAAGCATCGACAGGATATCCACGGGAAAGATCATCGCTGAGGCCGGGATACACAAGAGCACCTTCTACTCTCATTACCCGGACAAGTACGCATTGCTTGAAGGGCTTGAGACAGAACTGGTTGCCATCCTCTCTCCTTGTCTAGAAAAAATCTTTATCAATATGTTTTCCGCGGACTACAATACGGCTGACCTGAGTGGTCTCTATTCAGAACTGGCCGCAACTATATTCAGGTATTCCCGCGAATTCAGTGTATTGGTCAACAATTCACAGTACAGCAATCTCCCTTTGAGATTATCTGAAAAGATAAATGAGATATGGTCGACAAAGGGGTTCAGCAGTCCCGATAATGTCTATCACAGTTATCTGACAAACGTGATCGCTTTTATCATGGTCGGCGCAATAGAAAAATGGGTCAGGCGTGGATGCACTGACCCGATAGAAATATTTGATACTCTGGCTAACGCTACCGGATCGTGGATCAAAGGTGCGTACAGCCTTCTATAGGAGAAGTTGAGTACTTTTTGAGTACTGGATGAGGATGATGTCGCTGAACCTCCTCTCTTTACTGGGTTTCAGGCTCGCTGTTCAGTTTTCGAGCCCCTGATCATCCACCACAGTCCTCCGAGAAATCGGAGGTTTTTATTGTCTGAGTGCATCAAAAAAGCGGGCAACTATGATAGCCCGCTTCAGAAACCGGAATTAGTAATCGAGTAACCTTCCATAGTCATTCCACTCTCCGTAAAGATGGCCTTTTTTTGTCTCTGCTATGAGATGTGTCAATGCTTTTTGATAAGTTTCCGGGCTGCGCACTTTATAGAAAGCCACATTATATGCTCGTATACGCTGGTATAACGGAGGAAATGACCGGAATGCTTTATACACTCTGGCTGCCTTGAGCGCCTTCTCAACATCAGGATCGATACGAAAACTCCTTGGCCCCATAGCAGGTAATACCTTTCTGCCTGCTTCGGTCATCAGGCCAAGCTTTTCCAATCGCCGGACCCGTTCCTTATTCAGCTCGGTCCAGCGGCTGTTCTTACGTCTGGGGCTGAAGCGAAACCAGGTTATACCATCAACATTCTTTCCACCACCGTCGATCCAGCCGAAACAAAGAGCTTCTTCAACAGCATCAATATAGTAAAGTACATGTTCATTTCCGGGTTTCCCCATTTTGCAGATAACGTAAACCTCGTTGTCCGTATCATGGTGTTTCTCCAGATATTCACGGAATTCTATTCGAGAATTGCAATTCAGCATGTTCATACAATATTTCCTTAATGAACAAATTCTATTTTTTCTCCTAAAGTTAGCGATAATCAGCGAAACTGAAATCTTACAGATCCAATTGCATAAAAACCGCATTGTGTGCCGGGTTATCATTATATTTTTCTATGTAGTAGAACCCATATTGTTCATATAGATTGATTGCGGGGGACATAAATGGGAACGTATCAAGCCGCATATACTTATAACCAATATCCCTGGCGTCTGCGATCATCTGATCCATTAATAATCTGCTGATGTGCTGTCCACGAAACTCAGGACGTACATAAAGCCTTTTAATTTCACAGTAACTATCATCATTACGGGTCAAGCCTGCACA
>RHMF01000614.1_pt1 | contig 15376 bp, 13 predicted proteins | sample 5365151 | NCBI WGS metagenome assembly RHMF01 (sample SAMN10266501, study PRJNA497801) | feces metagenome | isolation source: feces | host: Bos taurus | place: China: Prairie of Fairy Mountain | collected 2017-08-14 | reverse complement strand
CACACCCAGGGGGCCGTAGTCCCAGGAGTTGGCCAGGCCGCCGTAGATTTCGGAGCCTGCGTAGACATAACCGCGGTTCTTGCACAGATTTACGATCATATCCAGAGTCTTTTCGCTGTTTTTCATGATATTTCCTCCCTATTATGGGTTAATAGTCTGGAGATTTCATTATACAGATGTTCCCATCACAAATCAAGTGGTAGATTAGGCAAAAGTCTCCCCAATTTGGGGAGACTTTTATACAAATCCACTATTATTTTACCAATTCAGTCCGCCACCAGGTCAGATCCCAGCTCTTCGGCCATCAAATCGTGGCAATATTGGGCGATTTCCACGGTTTTCTTCACCTTCACGGTCTCGGCGGGGATCACTTCCAGCACCTTCAGTTCCACCTTGGTGCCGCGGCCCCGGAGCAGCCGGCTCACCACATCCTTGGTGTTCTTCAGCACGCAGACCACCACGGGAACATTTGCCTTCTGGGCGATCTTGAAGACGCCGGGCTTAAAATGGTGGAGCCTGCCGTCTTCCGTGAGAATGCCACCCTCAGGAAAGATGGCCACATTCGCCTTGTCCTCCTTGAGGATCTGGATACACTTCAGGATGGTTTTCAGCGCTTCCCGGTCGTTCTCCCGGTTGATCAGCTGGCAGAGGAGCTTGTGCATCATGGGGCCGATGACAAACATATCCCGGTTTTCCCGCTTGGACACGAAGGCCATGCCGTACTTGCCGAAGACCCGCATCAAAATCACCGGGTCGGAATCGTTGCAATGGTTGCACACCAGCAGAAACCTGCCCTGCTGCGGCACCTTTTCCAGGCCTTCCTTTTTGATCCGGATCCGCAGGATAGGCAGCACAGATTCCAGAATCAGATCCGTTACCTTTTTATAATGGGGATCGATCTCCTCCTGGGGCGCATCCCAGTCGACCTTGCGGCACAGATACAATAAATAAAGGAACATCAGAAGGGACAGCAGCAAAAAGCATCCCACGAAGCCGCCCAGGGCAGCCCAGAAGCCTGCATTCCGGTAAAGCAGCACCGCCGGCACCAGGGACTGCAGAAAAAACGCAATAATCAGCATCTATTATCCTCCAAATTTCGATTCACACGTCTTATTATATCTTGCCCGGGCCGGAAGCACAAGATTATTTTCGCTGCATTTCATTTTTTCTCCTGAGGGGTGGAAATTCTGTCCGGGTATGGTATACTATTATATATTATGGTAACCAATCCCCCTTTCAGGAGGTCTCCTAAATGGATCACAAAACTTCCCGGCTGCTGGGAACCGCACTGATTTCCGGCGCGCTGTGCTGCCTGCTTCGCCTGGTACTCTACCGCACCGGCTTTGATGAAAAGAATATTCTCTCCGCCTCCCACCCCCTGCATCTGATCTGCCTGGGGCTGACCGCGCTGACGGTGCTTTCTCTGCTGCGCCAGGTGCTTCCCTTAAAGGGCAGTGTGGATCCCGCCGTGGTTTTCCCGGCCAGTCCCCTGCGTTCTCTGGGTATTTTCTGCGCCGGCTGTCTGCTCTCTCTCCACGGCATCACCCTGACGGAAAATTTATATGCCACCCTGGACTATCTCCGGCTGGCGCTTGCTCTAATCAGCGCGCTTTCCATGCTGATCTGCGCCCTGCCCCTGAACCGATTCCGGCAGGTGCAGACCTTCTGCCGGGGCATCATTGCGCTGTTTTTCTGCATCGAAATGCTCAGCCGCTATCGGGGCTGGAGCGGCAATCCTCAGCTGCCGGACTATATGTTTCAGGTGCTGGCCTGCGTGGCGCTGACCCTTTGCAGTTACCACCGGCTGGCCTTCGATACCGGCCTGGGCAATCGCTGGATCCTGCTGCTTTGCGGCCTGACGGCTCTGCAGCTGAGCCTGCTCTGCGCAGCCGGGCCGGAGACCCCCATTTTCTATCTGGCCGGAACACTCTGGGCCGGCGGCTGTCTGTGCAGCGCCCAGCCGGAAGAGGAGGCACAGCACGATGTTTCTGCCTGATTACGTAAAGACATGCATCGACGCCCTGGAAAATGCCGGATTTCAGGCCTGGGCCGTTGGCGGCTGCGTCCGGGATTCCATTCTTGGCCTGGCCCCCAATGACTATGACCTCTGCACCGACGCGCTGCCCGGACAGACAGAAGCGGTATTTTCCGGCCGCGATCTGATCCTGGCGGGCAAAAAGCACGGCACCGTGGGCGTGATTCTGGAAGACCATGTAGTGGAGATCACCACCTTCCGCACCGAGGGTAATTACCTGGACAACCGCCATCCGGAATGGGTGGAATTTGTGCCGGACATCCGGCAGGATCTGGCCCGGCGGGATTTTACCGTCAACGCCATGGCCTGGTCGCCCACAAGGGGCTTTTCCGATCCCTTCGGCGGCCGGGAGGATCTGAATAATCACATTCTCCGGGCGGTGGGCGATCCGGAACAGCGGTTCCGGGAGGATTCCCTGCGAATTTTGCGGGGCGCCAGATTCGCCGTGAAATACCGGCTGGATCCCGACCCGGATACAGAAAAAGCCATGGCCGAGCTGGCGCCGCTGATGGATAATCTGGCCCGGGAGCGGGTTTGGGAAGAATTATGTAAACTTCTTCTGCTGGCGGATGCCGATGATCTGAAGCGGTTCGCCCCGGTGATCACCCAGGTAGTTCCGGAGCTGCAGCACCAGCCGGGGTACGATCAGGGTACCCACTACCACAAATTCGATCTTTTCACCCACACCGCCCTGGTCACCGCCGCTATGCCCCGGAACCTGCCCCTGCGCTGGGCGGCGCTGCTCCACGACATTGGCAAACCCGCCACCCGCACAGAGGGTGACGACGGCCAGGCTCACTACCACGGCCATGCCCAGATCAGTGCCCAGATGGCCGACGCCTGCCTGCTGCGCCTGAAAGCCCCCACGGCGCTGCGGGAACGGGCCGTGACGCTGGTTGACCGGCACATGCTCTGGTTCGAGATCGACAAAAAAGTGATCCGCCGGTGGATCAGCCGGTTGGGGTTTGCATTATTTGAAGAACTGCTGACCCTCCAGACGGCGGATTCCATGGCCACCGGCACCGCCGGGCCGGAGGAAATCGCCCATTTTGAAGCCATCCGCCGCCTGGCGGAGGAAATCCGGCAGGAAGAGTCCTGCCTGACCTTAAAGGATCTGGCGATCAACGGCAACGACTTAAAGGCCCTGGGTCTGCAGGGCCGGGCCATCGGTCAGACCCTGAACAAGCTCCTCGCTTCCGTGCTGGAAGAGGAGCTTCCCAACGAGAAAGAAGCGCTGATCCGGCGCGTGAAGGAGGAACATCCATGAAAATTGCCATCGTCACCGGCGCCAGCTCCGGTATGGGCCGGGAATTTGTTCTGCAGCTGGAGCAGTATGTTCCCGTGGAAGAAATCTGGGTCATCGCCCGGCGCCGGGAAGCTCTGGAAGCCCTGACCGGTCTGACGGTTGCTAAAATCCGCCCCGTCTGCCTGGATCTGTGCCGGGAAGACAGCTTCACCGACCTGGCAAAGCTGCTGGAAGCGGAAAAACCCGATGTGAAGCTGCTGGTGAATGCCGCCGGTTTCGGCAAATTCGGCTCCCATCACCGAATCAACCTGGAGGACGAGCTGCGGATGATCGACCTGAACAGCCGTGCGCTGGTGGCCGTGACCCGGATCGTGCTGCCCTACATGCACCCCGGCAGCCATGTGCTGCAGCTGGACAGTCTATCTGCCTTCCAGCCGGTGCCGTATCTGGCCACCTATGCCGCCACCAAGGCCTTTGTCCTCAGCTACAGCCGGGCCATGAACCGGGAGCTGCGGCCCCGGGGCATCCGGATGATGGCCATGAACCCCGGCTGGGTGAAGACGGAATTTTTTGACCACGCCATGAAATCCGACACGGAAAGCGAAGTGCAGTATTTCAGCCATCTGTACGAAGCAAAGGATGTGGTGGCCTCCGGTCTGAAGGCCCTTTACGAAAGCCGCAGGGATTTCATCGTCCACGGGCTGCCCTTCTCCGCCCAGACCCTGATGGTGAAATTCGTTCCCCACCGGTTCGTGATGGACATCTGGCAGGCGCAGCAGAAAAAGGCCAAGAACAACACCGGCCTGACAACCAAATAAACGTCAATCGCCCCGACGCAGGTCGGGGCGATTGTTCTTTGTCATAAATTACCGCTTCATACCCAAATGGAACAGGCCCAGGACGCCGGGGCCGGTATGGGCGCCCAGAATAGGCCCCACATAGCCGATGTGGATATTCTGCACCCCGTAGTCCCGGCGCAGAATTTCAGCCAGCGCTTCCGCATCCGCCAGGCAGTCGCCGTGGGCGATGGTCACCAGTTCCTCGTGGTCTGCATTTCGGCTTTCGGCAAACTTTTTCGCCAGCATCCGGATGGATGCTTTCCTGCCCCGAACCTTGGCATCGCTCACCAGCTTGCCCTCCTCCGTCACCCGGATGATGGGCTTGATGTCCAGCATGGTTCCCAGCAGCGCGCCGGCGCCGCTGAGCCGTCCGCTGCGGCGCAGATGGCTCAAGTCGTCCACCGTCACCCAATGGCAGACCCGGACGGCCTGCTCCCGGAGCCATTTGGCATTTTCCTCCAGGCTCACGCCGGCAGAACGCATTTTGCAGGCATGCCACAGAAGCAGCCCTTCGCCCAGGGAGCCGCTGCGGGAATCCACCACCCAGATTTTCCGGTCGGGATAGGTTCCCTTCAGGTCCCGGGCGGCGATGACGGCGGACTGCATCGTGCCGGAAATGCCGGAGGACACGGCCAGCACCAGCAGATCCTGCCCCGCTGCCAGCCAGGGCTCCATGGCCCGCGCCCAGCTGTCCGGATTCAGCGCGGAGGTGGTTGCCACCAGGCCGCCGCGCATCTGCTCATAAAAATCCTTCAGTTCCGCTTCCGTGGAAAAATGGCTGTGGCTGATGCCGTCCCACATAACCTCCAGGGATACGGCGGTAACCCCCAGACTGCGGTATTCCGCCTCCGTAAAGTCGCAGCAGGAATCGGTGATGATCTGATAATCCATATAGATTGCTCCGTTTCACAAGATAGCTCCATCTTATTCAAAAACGGTGTAAATGTCACCCCACTCCTTTTCCCCCTGGTTCTCCTCCGGGTAGGATAGACCACTCTACCAATGGTAGATTTGCCCATAATCAGGGCTTGACGGCGGCAGCTATGAGCAAGTATAATAAAAAAGGAATGAAATTTCCAAAGTTTTTAGGAATTTTGCACGAACGCACAATAGATACACCATTCATCACCCACCCCATCGCAATTCGGAGGTTCTCTATGAAAATTCTTGTATGTGTCAAGCAGGTGCCCGGCTCCAGCAATGTGGAAGTGGATCCGGTCACCGGCGTGCTGAAGCGAAGCGGCATCCCCAGCAAGTGCAATCCCTACGATTTATATGCCATTGAAGCCGCCCTGGCTCTGGCGGAGCGGTTCGGCGGCAGTGTGGAAAGTCTGACCATGGGTCCGCCCCAGGCGGAGGCCGTGATCCAGGAGACGGTGTGCATGGGCGCCGCCGGCGGCACCGTGCTGACAGACCGGAAATTTGCCGGCGCCGATGTGCTGGCCACCGCCTACACCCTCTCCCAGGGCATCCGCAAATGCGGCGAATTTGACCTGATCCTCTGCGGCAAGCAGACCACCGACGGCGACACCGCCCAGGTGGGCGCGGAGGTGGCCGAATACTTAGGTCTGCCTCATGTGGCAAACGTGACCTCCGTGGAGGATCTCCGGGACGGTGTTCTCCATCTGACCGCCAACCTGGATGACAAAGTGGTGAAGCAGGCTGTGCAGCTTCCCTGCCTGATCTGTGTGGACGGCGACATCAATACCCCCCGGCTGCCCTCCTACAAGATCCGCAAGCAGCTGACCGCCGACACGGTAAATTTTTTGACCTTCGCCGACTTTGAAGACCAGGATCCCAACCACTACGGCCTTTCCGGCTCCGCCACCCAGGTGGAGCGGATCTTCCCCCCGGAAAAGGTGGCGGAGATGCAGACCATCACCGGCAGCAGCGAAACCCAGGCCCAGGCGCTGTATCAGCTGCTGCTGGACAAGAAAATGCTGTAAGGAGGGTGCGTTATGGGCAATCTGATCATTCATCACAACCGCGTCACCCCGGAAGCTGCCGAAAAACTGGTGCAGCTGTGTCCCTTCGGCGCCATCTCCTACGAAAACGGCAGGCTGGACATCTCCGACTGCTGCAAAATGTGCAAGATGTGTGTCCGCAAGGGCGGCGGCATCGTGGAATACCGGGAAGATGTCACCGGCATCGACAAATCCCAGTGGAAGGGCATCTGCGTCTACGCCGACTGCACCGGCGGCAAGCTCCACCGGGTCACCTTCGAGCTGTGCGGCAAGGCAAGGGAGCTGGCCAAGGTCACCGGCCATCCCATTTATGCCCTGCTCATCGGCCATGATGTGGGCCATTGCGCGGAGCTTCTGCGGCACTATGGTGTGGACAAGGTTTTCGTCTACGATCATCCGAAGCTGGCGGATTTCCGCATCGAACCCTACACCGCAGCCTTCTGTGATTTCATCGAAAAAGAGAAGCCCTCCTCCATTCTGGTGGGCGCCACGGGCCTTGGCCGCCAGCTGGCACCCCGGGTGGCCGCCCGGTGCCGCACCGGCCTGACCGCCGACTGCACCGTGCTGGAAATGAAGGAAAATACCGACCTGGTACAGATTCGTCCCGCCTTCGGCGGCAACATCATGGCCCAGATCGTCACACCCAACACCCGGCCCCAGTTCTGCACCGTCCGCTACAAGGTCTTTGCCGAACCTAAGCCCAGCGAAGTCCCCGGCGGCGAGATCGTGACCATGGATGTCAGTGCGGAAATGCTCCACAGCCGCATCCGGGTGGAAAGCACCCTGGAAAAGCCCAAAGATATTGACATTTCCGAAGCAGATGTGATCGTCGCCGTGGGCCGGGGCGCATCCGGTGATGCCATGCGGGGCTACGCCCGGGAGCTGGCCGACCTGCTGGGCGGCATGGTAGCCTGCACCCGGCCCCTGGTGGAAGGGAATGTTTTCGACGCCAAGCGGCAGATCGGCCTCTCCGGAAGAACCGTGAAGCCCAAGCTGATCATCACCCTGGGCATCTCCGGCGCTGTCCAGTTTGCCGCGGGTATGAAAGGCTCCGAGTGCATCGTTGCCATCAATTCCGACGCATCCGCGCCGATTTTTGATGTGGCCCACTACTGCATCGTGGGCGATGTGAACGAGATCGTACCCAAGCTGATTGCCAAGATCAAGGGGGTGTCCTGATGTATAATAAGGTAACCGCGGCGGATATTGCCGTTTTACAGAGCATCGTCGGTAACGATATGGTCTTCACCGGGGATGCCATCAACCCCGACTACGCCCACGACGAGCTGGGCGGCATTGAACGGATGCCGGAGGTGCTGGTTCGGGTTCGCTCCGCGGAGGAAATTTCCGCCATCATGCGCCATGCCTATGAACGCACCATCCCCGTCACTGTCCGGGGCAGCGGCACCGGCCTGGTGGGCGCGGCGGTGCCCATCCATGGGGGAATCCTGCTGGAAACCACCAAAATGAACAAGATCCTCAAGCTGGACGAGAATAATCTCACCGTCACCGTCCAGCCCGGCGTGCTGCTGATGGAGCTGGCCGCCTTCGCAGAAGAACATGACTTCCTCTATCCCCCGGATCCCGGCGAAAAGAGCGCTACCATCGGCGGCAACATCTCCACCAACGCCGGCGGCATGCGGGCGGTGAAGTACGGCGTCACCCGGGACTATGTCCGCAGCCTGACGGTGGTGCTGCCCAACGGTGAAATCCAGACCTTCGGCGCGGCAGTGGCGAAAAATTCCTCCGGCTACAGCCTGAAGGATCTGATCATCGGTTCCGAAGGCACTCTGGCAGTGATCTGCGAAGCCGTGCTGAAGCTGGTGCCCCTGCCCAAGGTATCCGTCAGCCTGCTGGTGCCCTTCCCGGATATGAAAACCGCCATTGAGGCCGTGCCCCATATCATCCGCTCCAAGGTCACCCCCACCGCCATCGAATACATGTCCCGGGACACCATCCTCTTCTCCGAAAGCTACCTGGGCAAGCGCTTCCCGGACACCAAAAACGATGCCTATATTCTGCTTACCTTCGACGGCAACTCCCAGGCCCAGGTGGAGCAGGACATGGGCGTTGTGGCGGAGCTGTGCCTGGGTATCGGCGCGCTGGATGCCTACATTGTGGATACCGAAGAGCGGAAAAAGTCCGTCTGGTCTGCCCGGGGCGCATTCCTGGAAGCCATCAAGGCCTCCACCACGGAAATGGACGAATGTGACGTGGTGGTTCCCGGCGACAAGGTGGATACCTTTATCAAATACACCCACCAGCTGGCGGCGGAATTCAATGTCCGCATCCCCAGCTTCGGCCATGCCGGCGACGGCAACCTCCACGTTTACATCTGCCGGGATGCATTGAATGATGAAGACTGGGAGAAGACCCTGGCCGCCATCTTCGATAAGATGTACGAAAAGGCTGTGGAGCTGGGCGGCCTGGTTTCCGGCGAGCATGGCATCGGCTATGCCAAGAAGGATTTCCTCCGCCGCCAGTACGGCGAGATCCCCATGGGCCTGATGCAGGGCATCAAGCAGGTCTTTGACCCGAAGATGATCCTGAATCCCGGCAAGGTCTGCTTCTGAAAAAGGAGGCTGCCATGACTATTTCCATTCCCTACGGACGCACCCATCTGTCCGCGGACATTCCCGAAAGCCGATTGACCGCGGTTCTGCGCAGCCGGCTGGAGGAATACCGCCCCGCCCTGAGTGAACGGGAACTGGTGGAGGCTGCGCTGCAAAATCCCATCGGCTCAGAAAAACTGGAAACGCTGGTGCAGGGAAAGAAGCACATCGTCCTCATCGCCAGCGACCACACCCGCCCCGTTCCCAGTAAAATTCTGGTGCCGCCCATGCTCTCGGCCATCCGCCGGGGCAATCCGGAGGCGGACATCACCATCCTCATCGCCACCGGCTGCCACCGGGGCACCACAAAAGAAGAGCTGATTGAAAAATTCGGCCCGGAGATCGTGGAAACAGAGAAAATCCGCATCCACGACTGCGCGGACGAAGAAAACATGGTCACCATCGGCACCCTGCCCTCCGGGGGCGCCCTACGGATCAACCGTATCGCCGCGGAAGCGGACCTTCTGATCAGCGAAGGCTTCATCGAACCCCATTTCTTCGCCGGTTTCTCCGGGGGCAGAAAGAGCGTCCTCCCCGGCATCGCTGCCCGGGAGACGGTTTACTGGAATCACAACGCGGAGTTCATTGCCAGCCCCTATGCCCGCACCGGTATTCTGGAGGGCAATCCCATCCACCGGGATATGATCTATGCTGCCCGTGCGGCGAAGCTGGCCTTCATCTGCAACGTGGTCATCAACGCAAAGCACGAAATTGTGGGCGCTTTCGCCGGTGACTGCGGACAGGCCCACCTGGCCGGTGCAGAATTCCTCAAGGGACTGTGCCAATGCGATGCCGCCCCGGCGGACATCGTCATCACCAGCAACAACGGCTACCCTCTGGATCAGAACATCTACCAGGCAGTGAAGGGGATGACCGCGGGAGAGGCAACCTGCAGGGATGGCGGCGTGATCATCATGTCCGCCGCCTGCGGCGACGGCCACGGAGGTGAAGCCTTCAAAAACACCATGACCCAGAATCTGACCCCCGCCCAAATTTCCGCCCGGATCGAGGCCACCCCAAAATGCGACACGCTGGCCGATCAGTGGGAGAGTCAGATCCTGGCCCGGATTTTGTCCAAATTCCGGGTGGTGCTGATCTCCCAATGCGACCCCGACCTTGTCCGGGCCATGAAGATGCACCCGGCATCGGATCTACAGCAGGCGCTGACCCTTGCGGAGGCGCTGCTGGGCAGGGAGGGCAGCGTGACCGTGATTCCCGAGGGAATCTCCACCATCATAACCTGAGCAAAAGGACTCCGCATAAGCGGAGTCCTTTCTGTTTTCCCGGCGCAGCCAGAATAGAAAATGCATATTTCTGCATATATTCCACCGGCGCACACTTGTCCATGCTGAAATCTGCAAAATTTGTGGTTAAAATGCACAAAAGATTTTACTGCATTTAGCTGCTAATATGCATTGTGGCTGAATATTCTTCTTTAACTATGTATATTTATGCATAAATGTTGACATTTAGTGAATAAGGATGTATAATCCGTGCATAACAAATTCACACAACCGGAGGCACTGGTTATGAAAAAGGAAAACATCAAAAAAGTCGTTCTCGCTTACTCCGGAGGTCTGGATACCTCCATCATCATTCCCTGGCTGAAGGAAAACTACAATAACTGCGAAGTCATCGCCGTTTCCGGCAACGTCGGCCAGGCCGACGAGCTGGAAGGCCTGGAGGAAAAGGCCCTGAAAACCGGCGCTTCCAAGCTGTATGTGCTGGATCTGACCGATGACTATGTGGACAACTACATCATGCCCTGCCTGAAGGCCGGCGCTGTCTACGAGGAGTACCTGCTGGGCACCTCCCATGCCCGTCCCTGCATCGCCAAGGGTCTGGTGGAAGTGGCGCTGGCTGAGGGTGCCGACGCCATCTGCCACGGCTGCACCGGCAAGGGCAACGACCAGGTTCGCTTCGAGCTGACCATCAAGCACTTCGCCCCCGATATGCACATCATCGCCCCCTGGCGTGAATGGAACATCAAGTCCAGAGAGGAAGAAATCGACTACGCCGAGGCTCATAACGTTCCCCTGAAGATCAACCGGGAGACCAACTACTCCAAGGACAAGAATCTGTGGCACCTGAGCCACGAGGGTCTGGATCTGGAAGATCCCGGCAACGAGCCTCTGTACGAGAAGGAAGGCTTCCTGGAGATGGGTGTTTCCCCCATCCAGGCTCCCGATGTTCCCACCTACATCACCCTGGACTTTGTGCAGGGTATCCCCGTGGCACTGAACGGCGAGCAGATGAGCGCCAAGAACATCATCCTGAAGCTGAACGAGATCGGCGGTGCCAACGGCATCGGCCTGCTGGACATCGTGGAAAACCGTCTGGTTGGCATCAAGTGCCGCGGCGTCTATGAAACCCCCGGCGGCTCCATCCTCTACAAGGCCCACAGCGTGCTGGAATCCATCTGCCTGGACAAGATGACCCTCCACGAAAAGCAGCGTCTGGCTGTTACCTATGCCGAGCTGGTTTACAACGGCCAGTGGTTCACCCCCCTGCGGGAGGCTCTGGCAGCCTTCGTGGACAAGACCCAGGAGAATGTCACCGGTCAGGTGAAGCTGAAGCTGTACAAGGGCAACATGATCAATGCCGGTGTCTGGAGTCCCTACTCTCTGTACTCCGAGGAGATCGCCACCTTCGGTGAGAGCGACTACAACCAGAAGGACGCCGAGGGCTTCATCAACCTCTACGGTCTGCCCATCAAGGTCAAGGCCATGGTTGACGCAATGAACAAGAAGTAAGGAGAATTTCTCATGGCAAAGATGTGGGCGGGACGCACCGACGGAACAACTGAACAAATTGCGGATGATTTCAATTCCTCCATCCATTTTGACAGCCGTATGTACCGCCAGGACATCACCGGCTCCATGATCCACGCGGCCATGCTGGCCAAACAGGGCATCATTTCGGAAACCGATGCGGACACTCTGGTGGCCGGTCTGGATGGAATCCTCAGCGACCTGGATTCCGGCGCGCTGGAATTCGACATGACCTGCGAAGACATCCACATGTTTGTGGAGCAGGTGCTCACCCAGCGATTGGGCGAAGTGGGCAAGAAGCTCCACACCGCCCGGAGCCGCAATGACCAGGTGGCGCTGGACATCCGGATGTACTTAAGAGATGAGATCGACGAGATTGTTGGGCTGACCAAGGCTCTGATCGCCGCCGTAACCGACAAGGCTGAAACATACCACGATGCCATCATGCCCGGCTACACCCATCTGCAGCGGGCGCAGCCCATCACCTTCGGCCACCATCTCATGGCCTACGCCATGATGCTGCTGCGGGATGTGGAGCGCCTGGGGGATACCCGACGACGGATGAATTTCAGCCCCATCGGCTGCTGCGCCCTGGCCGGCACCACCTACGAAACCGACCGACGGTTCGAGGCGGAAAAGCTGGGCTTTGACGGCATCTGCCTGAACTCCCTGGACGGTGTGTCCGACCGGGACTTCTGCGTGGAGCTGATGAGCGCCATTTCCCTTCTCATGATGCACCTGAGCCGGTTCTCTGAGGAGATCATCCTCTGGTCAAGCTGGGAATTTAAGTTCGTGGAGCTTTCGGACGCCTACACCACCGGCTCCTCCATCATGCCCCAGAAGAAAAACCCGGATATGGCCGAGCTGGTTCGGGGCAAGACCGGAAGAGTCTACGGCGATCTGATGGCCCTGCTCACCACCCTGAAGGGCCTGCCCCTGGCCTACAACAAGGACATGCAGGAGGATAAGGAAGCCGTCTTCGATGCCTGCGACACCGTAAAAATGTGTCTGAAGGTCTTTACCGGTATGATCGCTACCCTGAAGGCCAACAGAGCCTCTATGAAGCGGGCAGCCCAGAAGGGCTTCATCAATGCCACCGACCTGGCAGACTACCTGGTGAAGAAAGGCATGCCCTTCCGCAGCGCCTATAAAATCTCCGGCACTTTGGTAGCCCACTGTATTCAGAACAACACGGTTCTGGAGGAGCTGCCCATATCCGTCTATCAATCTTACAGCGAGCTTTTCGAAGCAGACCTGTACGAGCATATTGATCTTGTGACCTGCGTGGAAAAGCGGATCAGCGAGGGCGGCACCTCCACCGCTTCCGTAAAGGCTCAGATCGCCTGGGTGAAAGCCCAACTGTAATAGAAGAAAGGAACGAAGATTATGAAAAAGTTTTTTGCCGTTCTGATGATCGCCGTTATGCTGCTCTCCTGCCTGACCGCCTGCGGCGGCAAGGAAGCCGAGTCCGGCGCCCCCAAGCTGTCCATCGCCACCAGCCCCGATTTCCCTCCCTTTGAATCCCTGGGCGAAAACGGCGAGGTCTTCGGCATCGAGATCGACATTCTGAACCTGATCTGCGCCGAGCTGGGCATGGAGCTGGAGATCAACCAGATGGACTTCGACTCCGTCCTCCCCGGTGTGCAGGCCGGTAAGTTCGACCTGGGCGTTTCCGGTATCTCCGTCACTCCCGAGCGTGAGGAGAACACCCTGTTCACCATCCCCTACTGCATGGCTGCTCAGGCCATTGTGGTTCTGAAGGATTCCCCCATCACCTGCAAGGCTGACCTGGAGGGCAAGTCCATCGCCGTCCAGACCGGCACTACTGCCGAGGAATTCTGCATGGGCGCAGGCTACACCGTCAACGCCTACACCGCCAACGCCGACGCCCAGGAGGCCCTGATCTCCGGCAAGGTGGATGCCTGGGTCATCGACGACCTGACCGCCGCCGAGATGGTGAAGCTGTACAACGAGGAAAATGGTGAGGCCCTGGTGGTTCTGTCCGAGGCCATGACCTCCGAGCCCTACGCCTTCGCCCTGAAGCTGGGCAGTGACGAGCTGGCTGCCTCCATCAACGGTGTTCTGGAGAAGCTGCTGGCCGAGGGCAAGATCGCTGAGATCTTCGCCAAGCACAACGCCCCCTACACCGCTCCCTAAATAAAAATCTGACGAAAGGATGTGGCGCCGCCGCATCCTTTCCGTGGTATAAAGGAAAGGAAACCTAGGCTGTGAATATGCTGAGTGCGATCCTGAACTGGGTCGAAAAACTGGAAAAAACCTTTTTGAAGAACGATAACTACAAGCTGATTTTTGAGGGTCTGGGCAATACGGTGCTGATCACCGCCGGCGCGCTGGTCATCGGCGTTCTCATTGGCCTGATCATTGCGGCGGTGAAATACCTGGCGGAGGACAGCCGGGGCATGAAGCCCCTGGCGCTGCTCTGCGACGGCTATGTCAACGTGATCCGGGGCATCCCGGTGACGGTGCTGCTGCTGATTTTCTACTACCTGATCATGCGCTCCTCCACCAACGGCGTTCTGGTTGCCACCATCACCTTCGGCATCAACTCCGGCGCCTACATGGCGGAGCTGATCCGCTCCGGCATCAACGCCGTGGACAAGGGCCAGATGGAGGCGGGCCGGTGCCTGGGCATGAGCAAGCTGCAAACCATGGCGAAGATCATCCTGCCCCAGGCGGTGCGCTATGTGCTGCCCGCTGTGGGCAATGAGTTCATCGCCCTGCTGAAGGAAACCAGCGTTGCCGGTTATGTGGCGGTGGTGGATCTGACCCGGGCAGGCAACCTGATCCGCAACAACACCTTCGACGCCTTCAATCCCCTGATGGTGGTGGCGCTTACCTATCTGGTGATGGTTCTGGGCCTGACCTGGCTGCTGGGCAAGGCGGAAAAGCATCTGGCAAAGGAGAATAAGTAATGGATCTGAAAAACAAATCCTTTTTAAAGCTTCTGGATCTGACCCCCGCGGAAATCACCGGTCTGCTTGACCTGGCCGCGGATTTCAAGGCAAAGAAAAAAGCCGGCATCCCTCACAAGGTCTGCGAAGGCAAGAATATTGTGCTGCTGTTCGAAAAGGACTCCACCCGCACCCGCTGCGCCTTCGAGGTGGCAGGCCGCGACCTGGGCATGGGCGTCACCTACTTAGGTCCCACCGGCTCCCAGATGGGCAAGAAGGAATCCATCGCCGACACCGCCCGGGTTCTGGGCCGGATGTACGACGGCATCGAATACCGGGGCTTCGGTCAGGAAATCGTGGAGGATCTGGCAAAATTCGCCGGGGTTCCTGTGTGGAACGGTCTGACCAACGAATTCCACCCCACCCAGATTCTGGCGGATTTTCTCACCATTCAGGAGCATTTTGGCGACCTGAAGGGCAAAAAATTAGTCTACTGCGGCGATGCCCGGTACAATATGGGCAATTCTCTCATGGTTGGCTGCGCCAAGATGGGCATGCACTTCGTGGCCTGCACCGCGGAGGCTTATTTCCCGGACCAGGGGCTGATCGACCGGTGTCAGGCCATCGCCAAGGAAACCGGCGCGGTGCTGGAATTCCTTTCCGATCCCATTGCCGCCACCAGGGGCGCCCATGTGATCTACACCGATGTGTGGGTGTCCATGGGTGAGCCGGACAGCGTCTGGGCAGAGCGGATCGAAGCCCTGAAGCCCTACCAGGTGACCATGGAAATGATGGAAAACGCAGGCGAGCAGTGCTTATTTATGCACTGTCTCCCCGCCTTCCACGATTTGAACACCGTCATCGGCAGGCAGATTCACGAAAAGTTCGGCCTGACCGCCATGGAGGTCACCGATGAGGTCTTTGAAAGCAGCCGGAGCATCGTCTTCGACGAAGCGGAAAACCGGATGCACACCATCAAGGCCGTCATGGCCGCCAC
>RHMF01000613.1_pt1 | contig 15384 bp, 10 predicted proteins | sample 5365151 | NCBI WGS metagenome assembly RHMF01 (sample SAMN10266501, study PRJNA497801) | feces metagenome | isolation source: feces | host: Bos taurus | place: China: Prairie of Fairy Mountain | collected 2017-08-14 | reverse complement strand
GGGAACAAACACTGGAAGTTATAATACAACAGTAACAACCCTTGCTCCTAACACTACTTATTACGTTAGGACGTATGCAAAAAAAGGTTCATCGGCTACAGCAGATACTGTTTATTCTTCAACTATTATGAGCTTCACTACTCCGCCTGCTACTCCGCCTTCGTTTTCTACTCCAACGGTTTCTAATATCGGTTTGATGGAAGCAACTTTCTCGGGAGAGATTACTGCAAAGAACGATGCGACAGTGCAAACTAATAAGGGTTTTGTTTATTCTACAAGTCCTAATCCTACTTATTATGATAACAGAGCTACATCTGGAGGATCTGCATCTTCGTTTCCTCATGCTCTTAGTGCGAATGTGACCAATCTTTTGTCGGGTACAACTTACTATGTTAGGTCTTATGCCGTCATAAAGTATGGTTCGACATACGATACAGTGTATTCAGCTCAGACAAGCTTTACAACACAACACGCTTGTGGTAATATACCATTCGGAACTACTTTCTCAGAAATCGGAATCAACGAAGCAACAGTTCATTTCAGCAAAGGATTGGGACAAAATCAATGGGAAGTTGAATATGGCTTTGCAGGACACACTGCAGGTGAAGGAGAATCAGTCATAACTACAGATACCGTAGTTACGCTTACAAACCTTGAGGGTGGACGTTCTTATTCTGTATTCGTAAGAGGCGTATGTGGTGATTTGTATAGCGAATGGTCTGACATAAGAACCTTTACTACTGTTGCGCCTCCTTGTGCTGCTGTCAGCGGTATTCACACTAGAGAAATAGGTTACTCTTCTGTCAAAATAGAATGGACTCCGGGTAGCATGAGTCAGTCTTTGTGGGAGGTTATATTCGCAAAAGCAAATGAGCAATTGCCTACAACAGGAGTTTTAATCGAAGGTTCTCCAATGTTTTCTCCTATTGGACTGACACCACAAACAGAATACAAAGTAAAGATTCGTGCATTGTGTGGAGAATTTGAAAGTAATTGGAGTGAAGAATTTCATTTCAATACAATTCAACAAGGAATTGATGATGTAGAATCAAAGAATATTTCATTGTATCCAAATCCTACCACAGGCATTGTCAAGTTCCAAGCTCAAGATGTCTCAGTTGAGGGCTGGAGAATCAGCGATAATCAAGGTAGAATTTTAGATGAAGGAACTATTTTGCCTGAAGAATATAATTTTGGCGAAAGAAAAGGAGTTTACTTCTTGCTTATAGTGACACCAAACGGTCATCAAATAGAAAAAATCATAGTACAATAAACTTATAAATTAAAAAACAAAGTACAGATGTTAGCAAACATACTTTTACAAATACAACAAGCCGGAACGGAAGTTGCAACACAAGCTGCTGAAACCACAGCTAAACTTAACGTTTTCTCATTAGCAGTTAAAGGAGGCTGGATTATGATAGTTCTTGCCATTGTTTCGATAGTGGCAATCTACATATTCGTAGAACGATACATAGCTTTGAAGAAAGCACTTCAAGAAGACAAAAACTTTATGGATAACGTGAGAGAATGTATCCATAAAGGAGATTTGGCAGGTGCGAAAAGACTAACCGAAAACAATGATTCGCCAATCGGAAGAATGATTGCAAAAGGATTATCTCGCCTTGGAAGACCATTAAACGACATAAACCAAGCGATAGAAAACGTAGGTAAATTAGAGGTTGCAAGATTGGAGAACGGAGTTTCAATGGTTGGAACGATAGCTGCCTTAGGCCCTTCACTAGGATTTCTAGGCACTGTTACAGGTATGGTAAAGGCTTTCTTCGATATGAGTACCGCTGGAAACAATATTGATATCCAGTTGCTGTCTGGAGGAATCTACGAAGCAATGGTAACAACCGTTGGCGGTTTAATTGTAGGTATTATCGCGAATTTTCTTTACAGTATATTGGTAGGAAAAATCAACAAAATAGTTTTTATGCTTGAGGCAAGAACTATGGAGTTTATGGACTTGTTGCACGAACCTGCTCAATAGAATCATCATGATACAAACACGAAACAAAATAGACCCGAACTTTAATTCGTCTTCAATGTCGGATTTAGTCTTTTTGCTGTTGATATTCTTTATGCTTACATCAACGCTTATAAGTCCTAATGCGATAAAGTTGCTTTTGCCAAAAAGCACAAGCGGACAAACTATGGCGAAACAAAATGTTACGGTTTCTATTGATGAAAACAATCAATTCTTTGTTGAAAACAATCCGATAAGTGAAGAAGAACTTCCTGTAATTATTGGAAATCTTTTGAACGAAGTTACAGACGGAACAGTAAAACTTCACTCTGATGCATCGGTTGCTGTACAGTATGTGGTGAAAGTAATAGATGCTGTAAACAAAGTAAATGCTAGCCAAGGGAAAAAGCACAAGGTCATATTAGCTACTGAAGCTGCAAAATAGAATGGACATAAGAGAAAAAGATACTAAACGAAAAATAATCGGATTCGCTGCTTCCATAGTCTTTCATGGCGTGGTTGTGGCTCTGCTTTTAGTTCTTGGTCTTAAATATCCAGATCCGCCACCTCCTGAATTAGGAGTTGAAATGGACTTAGGGGAATTTAGCGACATAGGAACAGACATGGAGCATGCAGCAGAAGGAGGCGAAGATGTGTCTAATAGTGATGTTGTGCCAGATGATAACAACGGAGAAGTAACTCAAGATGTTGAGGACGTACCTCTTGTAAGCAAAAAGACAGAACAAAAAAAGGAGAAACCAAAACAAAAGGTTGAACAAGAGAAACCCAAAACTGAAGAGCCACAAATAAATCAAAACGCTTTATTCTCAAAAGGCAAAGTAAAAAAAGGTAGTGGTAGCGATACCGGAGTAGGAAATGGTGATGGCAAAGGTAGCGGTGGAGACGGAGAAGGCAGCGGTACATCATTCTCTCTTGCAGGAAGAGGTGCCAAAAACTTAGGAAAGCCAAGTTCTTCTACCGAAAAAGTCGGCAATATAGTTGTTGAGATAAAGGTAGATCAAAATGGAAATGTCGTAGAGGCCAAAGGAGGAGCGCGAGGCACCACTATATGGGATTCAAACTTGTTTAGAAAATGTGAACAAGCAGCAAAAAAATCGCAATTCACCAAAAACCCAGACGCACCTGAAGTTCAAAAAGGTACAATTACCTATATATTCAGATAAAACAAACACATAGTTCACGCTTTTTATGAAAATACTTCACACTTCCGACATTCACATCGGCAAGAAGCTTTATGCCTACCAGCGAAATGAGGAACAAGCAGCTTTCTTGCAAGAATTAGCCCAAGTTTGCAAAGAAGAAGAAATTGATGTCGTACTAATAGCAGGAGATTTGTTCGATACATTCAATCCATCTGTCAATTCGATGACACTATTGTATGATTCACTTTACGAAATCTCCGAAAACGGCAAACGGCCTATCATTGCAATAGCAGGAAATCACGATTCGGCAGACAGAATCGACATGCCAGATTGCTTTGCAAAGAAAAACGGAATATTCTTTCTTGGAAACTACGGAGCTTATCAAGAATCAGGAAAGATAAATGAAAATATTACAATAGAAAAATCGGGAGCGAACTACATTCAATTCAAACTACCAAAATACAACTACCCTCTTCAATTGATTGCAACACCATTTGTAAACGAGCAACGTTTGAAAGAACACTTTGACATCGACAATCAAGAACAAGCTTTAAGGGATTATCTTCAAAATATTTGGCAACAAGCCATAGAAACCTTCAAAGACGAAGAAGGCGTAAAGGTTTTGATGACTCACCTTTTTGTCATCAATGACGAAAACGACACTCGCCAAGAACCAGAGGACGAAAACGCAATAAACGTTGGAGGATTGTCTGCAATATATAGCGAAAATATTCCAACAGAAATTCAATACACCGCACTCGGACACCTTCACCGTTGTCAGAAAGTAGGAGATAGAGAAATATGGTACAGTGGCAGTCCATTGGCTTATAGTTTCAACGAAGAGGATCAAAACAAATACTTCCTTATAGTCGAAATAGAACCTAACAACAAACCAATTGTTCATAAACGAAAGATTGAAAGCGGCAAGAGAGTCAAAAATTTAGTTGCACATGGTTTCGAAGAAGCATTGCAATTGTTGAAACAGCATCAAGACTATTGGGTATTACTACACCTAATCACCGAACAAGCAATTTCTTACGAAGAAACAACCACCCTACATTCTGCACATGAACACCTCTTACAAATAATCCCAGAAATAGTATCAAGAAACGAACAATCAGAACAAAGAAGCAAAATAATCGATGCGAAATACAATCCGATAGAACTTTTCAAAGAATACTACAAAAGCACACATGCCAATCAAGAACCAAACAACACACTTATCGATTTGTTTCAAGAAATAATCAATCACAAAAATGAAGCCAATTAAACTAAGTATTGAAGGAGTCTTTTCCTATCGCGAAAAACAGATAATTGATTTCGAAAAATTATCAAAAGGAGATATATTTGGCATCTTTGGGAAAACAGGAAGCGGAAAGTCGTCTATCATAGAGGCAATCATATTTGCGTTATACCAAAAGCTAGATAAAATCAGCGGAAGGCAGGTTGATTTGATTAACTTGCAGAGTGAGCGTGCTATAATAGAATTTGAATTTGAATCTTTCGGAAAACGATACCTTGCAACTTCTATTTTGAAACGCACTAAGAGCGGTCATAACAACAACAGTACATTTTACATTCAAGAAGAAGGAGAATGGCGTGCTCTAAACAGCGAAACAGATGCCGAAAGCATAATTGGACTATCTTATGATAACTTTTGTCGAATTGTAATCATACCTCAAGGGAAGTTTCAGGAGTTTTTCTCACTCACACCCTCGCAAAGAACAGACATGCTCAAAGAAATATTTCCTCTATTGAACGATTACGACTTGATGAATTCTCTTAAGGATTTGAAAGAACAAACAAATACACAAATCAATCTTGAAGAAGGACAACTGAAACAATTAGAGGCTTATACCAATGAAGGTTTAGAGCAGCGAGAACAAAACTTAGATTCTATAAAACAAAAATACAGCAAGCAAGAAAGCGAACATAAAACCCAAGAAGAACAACTTAAAATCACAAAACAGTTGTTCGATGACTTCAAACGCTTTAACGAAATATGTACTCAAAAAAATATTCTTGAAAAAGAAGAAAACAATATAGGCAATCTTAAAAAAGAATTAGAAGAATATGAAATTGCCTTAAACAAATTCCAATTACCTTTGGCTAAATTCAACAAGGTGGAAAGCGATATAAAGACTGAAGAAAGCAAAAAGTCTGATTATCAAACTCAGTTAAACGAAACGAAAAATAAATCCGAAATTGCGAAAAAAGCTTTGGAAGTCTTGCTGGAGGAAAGCAAGAAAAACGCTGAGGCAATGCAAGAGATAGAGAAGATAAATGCCTTGTTGGAATTGCAAAACATCGAATCGCAACAATCGAAGAAAAAAACAGATCTTTCAAAAGCAATAGAAAACAAACAAAAAGGCGAAAAACTGACTAAGGAAAAGGAAAAAGAAAAATCTTGCTTGGAAACAGAAATCCAAAACAAAGAAAGTCAAAGGCTAAACCTTGAAGAATTTAGCAGTTTTAGGAATTGGTTTTTTCAGAAAGAGAATTTGGAGTCTTCAATACAAAGACTAAGGGGCGAAATAGAAGATTTGAAAAAACAAAAACAAGACATTCTTAGCTCAATCGGTATCTTGGTGGATTCAGACTATGAATCGATATTAGGAGATATGTTTTCAAGTTTAGAAAACAACATTTTGGAAGCAGAAAACAAACGTTCCACCTACTTAATCGAACAAGCATTATGTCAATATTCCAAAGATTTGACTGAAAACAAGCCTTGCCCATTGTGCGGTAGCCTTTCACATCCTTCGCCAGCAAATTTGACAGATGTAGATTCGCATTTGATGCAAATAAATAAAGAGCTTAAAAACCTTAATTCAAAAAAGGACTCGTTGAAATCAAGTAAGCTTGATTTGGATTCTTTGAATAAACAAATCATTAGCAAAGAGAAAGATATAGATACCTTATCTGTGGATATTGAATCTCACTCTAAGCAATTTGTATGGGAGAAATATCGCAATCTTTCTTCGGAACAGATTAGGGAAATAGAACAAAAAGATGCTCTTTTGCAGAATGAAATAGGCGAATTAAGAAAAGAAGAAAACAAGGTTTCAAATGAGTACAGCCGCTATTTGAGACGATTAACCGAACTTGAGGGCGAAATAAATAATATCAAAACCGAGCTTGCTCGATATGAGGGAATGAGTAAGCCACTCTCCGAAAAAATAGACTCCGATTTCAAAGAAAAATACTCAAATCATGATGCGGAATCCTTAATCAAGATTCGCTCCCAACGAAACGAAGAAATAGAAAAACGAAACGAAGAAACAGAAAAACGAAACGAAGAGTTAATTTCCTTAAATCAAGAGTTAGTTCGCTTGGAAACTAACTTAGGAAATTGCGAGGAAAATTTGAGCAAATGGAGGCAAGAATTTGAGAAATATGACAATGCTTTAAGAAATGCAATCGCAGAAAGCAGCTTTGAGAACTTGGAGCAGGTGAAATCAGTCTTGAAAAAGAACATAGAGATTGAAGTTGCGAGAAAGCGTATTGAGGATTTCTTGCAACAAAAAAGCAGATTGGAAAGTGCTTATAGTGAATTGCAAGACAAAATCGCTGAAAAACAAGAACCAAGCATAGAAGAAATCAAAGCAAGTGAAGAAATTGTTAATCAAAGTAATGCTTTGTTGAAATCATTGCTCGAAGAAAAGGGCAAAATCGAAGGTGAGATAAACGATTTCAAAGAAAAACTTTCTGAGAAACAAAGTGTGCAAGAACGATTCGACAAATTGGCAATACGTCTTGAGGCAATGAAAGAATTAGACAAAATGTTGAAAGGCGATAAATTTGTTCAATTCATATCAAGTATTTATTTGGAGCAGTTGTGTTCAAAAGCCAATGAACGCTTACGTATAATCAGTCAAAACAAATTTGAAATCCGTTATTCCGAAAAGAACTTTGAGATAATTGATTACTTGAATGGAGCTAAAAGTCGTTCGATTAAAACCCTCAGTGGCGGGCAAATGTTTCAGGCATCTTTGTGTATGGCATTAGCTTTGGTCGATACAATTCGCTTAAACTCCAATTCAAATCAAGAGTTCTTCTTTATAGATGAAGGATTCGGAACTCAAGACAACGAATGTTTGGATTTGATATTTGAATCCTTAAAATTACTACGACAAGAAAACAAAACAGTGGGCTTAATCAGTCATAACGAAAACATAAAAGAAAAGATATCGGGCAGTATCACCGTAGAACTTCAACAAAACAAAGGAAGCGTGATACGAACAAATTATCCTTAAAAGCAAAACAAGAAATAAATGTATCAAAAATAATTTGTATCTTTGCCTTCTTAAAGATTTATTAGTCTAATCACAAAAAAAATAACAACAATGAAAAAACACATTTTTTTATTTACGCTTTTGGTATTAAGCGTATTGTCAATTCAATTGAATGCACAACAAGGTAAATGGGTTGGAACAGTGAAATACCAACTTACTTGGACAGGAGACATTCCTGCAGAGGCTCAATTACCAACCGAATGGGAAACAAAAATTTTCGAAAACAAAACAAAGAGCATGTCTTTCATGTGGGCGATGAGCGGATTGCCTGCAACAGAATTGACAGATGCTGCAAGAAAAACCGTAACCTTTATGTTCGATTTCTCAATGATACCTATGGAAGAGCTAAACGGCAAATGGTTCATTAGAAAGAAACTTACAGATGAGGATTTCGCAGATATAACATACAAAGAAACCGGAAACACAAAAGAAATCGCAGGAAAGAAAGTTAAAGAATTCGTTTGCACAAGCAAAGACAAAGAAGGCGTGGAAGTAAGCGAAACAATATGGGCTTGCGAAGAAATGGGACCATCATCAGACATGATGTTGTATCCTGGATTGAAAGCTATGCCATTCGAATACAAAATAGACTTGTCAGAAAGCATCTCTTGCAGCTTCAAAGTTGTTGAATTAACAGAAGGAAAGGTTAAAAACACAGAACTAATCTTGGAAGCAGGATACGAAGAGCTTACTGAAGAAGAATTCATGGAAAAATTGCAATCTGCAATGGGCGGAGAAGCAGGTGGTGAAGAAGAATTCTAAAAAATCATATTGATAAATGAGCGAAACAAAGCAGACAGAAAAGAAAAGCAGAACAAAGAAATCGAAAAGCCAAAACAAAAACGGCTTTATCGCATTTTGCAGTAGAGTTATTCATTCGGAACAATTCCCCAAGGCAATGGGAGTTTGTTTGGGTATATTGACTATATTCTGTTTTGTCTGCTTTGTTTCTTTTTTTTGGAGCTGGTCTGAGGACTACACAAAGATGCAATCGCTGTCACCAATCAAACTTTTGATAGGCGAACAAGACATTGCAAACTGGGGAGGTCCGCTTGGAGCCTTCCTTTCCTATGTTTTCATAAGGCATACCTTTGGTATAGCATCATTTGGCTTCATAATACTGCTCTCTCTTGCGGTATTATATCTGTTTAAGTTGAAAACAATAAATTTTGTCAAATGGATAATTAGCGTATCTGTGATAATGCTATGGCTATCCGTCGTTTTCGGATTCTGTGTCAACGTACTAAACATTGAAATACTTGATGTCTTTGCAGGCACAGTAGGAATGGCAGTAAACTATTGGCTTATCGGCATAATAGGAGAAGTAGGTGCTACTTTGTTTCTTTTAGCCTTTACCATAGTTTTTCCAATGCTTTTGTTCAATGTAAGATATAGATTCATACTTTCTTGGTTCAAAGCCATAAACCAACAAAACGTTGAACGTAAACAAAGAAAAGCAATCCTCCAACAAGAGAAAGAAATTGCCAAAAGAGAAAAAGAAGCATTCAAAGCAGAAGAGAAAAGAGAGAAGATTGAATTTGACAACACTCAAGAAAACATACACGAAACAATAACACCAAACCCACAAACTCAAACTACACAGCACGAACACGAAACACTATCAAAAGAAGACGAAATCGCACTCACAACCTTTGAATTCAAAGACCTATCTACAGGAACTTCAAAGACAATTAACACAAACGAAAATTCCGAATCAGTAGAATTTGAAGTAGAGATAAGCAATCAAGACAAACACATAGCAGAAGAAGAAATTGAAGAAGACGATGAGCCAAAAGAGCATTTTGGAATCGATGAACCCTACGATCCAAAATTAGATTTAGCATCATTCATACTTCCATCTGCCGACATGCTTATTGACTACGAGAAGAAAAATAAAACAAGCGACGAAGCCGAACTCTTAGCCAACAAAGACAAAATCGTATCTACGCTAAGAAATTTCAGCATCGACATCGTTAAAATCAAAGCAACCCCCGGACCAACCGTAACATTGTACGAAGTAGTCCCAGCTTCGGGAACAAAAATCAGCAAGATAAAGAACCTTGAAGACGACATAGCGTTAAGCCTTTCAGCATTAGGCATACGTATTATTGCACCTATTCCAGGCAAAGGAACAATCGGTATTGAGGTACCAAATTCCACACCTCAAATTGTTTCGATGAAAACCATGCTAACCTCGCATCAATTCCTCGAAAACAACTATGAGCTACCCGTTGCCATAGGAAAAACAATCTCTTCTGAACCATTCGTAACCGATTTGGTCAAGATGCCACACTTACTTATGGCAGGAGCAACCGGACAAGGAAAATCAGTAGGACTAAACGCCATAATAGCATCACTACTTTTCAAAAAGCACCCAAGCGAACTAAAATTCGTTATGGTCGATCCAAAGAAAGTGGAGCTATCCCTTTATTCTAAAATCGAAAGACACTACTTGGCAAAACTACCTGACAGTGAAGAAGCCATAATAACAGATGTCAAGAAAGTAGTTCGCACACTTAACTCGCTCTGTATTGAAATGGATCAACGCTATGAGCTATTGAAGACAGCAGGATGCAAAAAGATCACAGAGTATAACGCAAAATTCTGCTCAAGACGCCTTTTGCCGACAAGCGGACACCGATTCCTTCCGTACATTGTTTTAGTCATCGATGAGTTTGCAGACCTTATCATGACAGCAGGAAAAGAGGTCGAGCTACCTATTGCACGCCTTGCCCAGTTAGCAAGAGCTGTCGGCATACATCTTATAATCGCAACACAAAGACCAACAGTTAATATCATCACAGGAACAATCAAAGCCAACTTCCCTGCAAGAATAGCCTTCAAAGTAAGTAGCAAGATGGACTCTCGAACAATCCTTGATGCAGGAGGAGCAGAACGATTGATAGGACGAGGAGATATGTTGATTTCATTAGGAAGCGACTTGATAAGACTTCAATGTGCCTTGATAGACACCGAAGAAATCGAACAGCTTGCAGAGTTTATCGGTTCACAAAGAGGATTCAATGAAACCTTCCTTTTGCCTGAATATCTTGATGAGGAATCTGAGCCAAGCAAAGAAGTTGATATGCGACAATTAGACGAAAAGTTCGAAGAATCAGCCCGCCTTGTAGTCTTACATCAGCACGGAAGCACATCTTTGATTCAAAGAAAACTATCCTTAGGCTACAATAGAGCAGGAAAAATCATCGATCAGCTTGAAGCAGCCGGCATAGTAGGACCATTCGAAGGAAGTAAGGCAAGAAAGGTACTTATAAAGACCGAAGTCGAACTTGAAGAAGTCCTAAACGAATACGCAAGAAAATAAACACCCTTTTTGTTATGAAAAGAACACTACTTGCAATGCTGTTGTTAATATCGGCAACACTTGCATTCGGACAAAAAACCAAAGTAAACGGAGTTGTAATCGATGAAACAGCACAAAGAATAGTAGATGCTATATCGGCAAATATCGAAAAGGAAAGCCCCTTGCGAATGGATTTTGTGATGACAACCAAGAACAAAGGCAAGCAAATCGACAGCCAAAAAGGCACATTCCTATCCCATGGAGCCAAATTCAGACTCCTATCCACTGACTACGAGGACTACTCCGACGGAAAAAATCTTTGGCACTTTGTAAAAGCTAATCAAGAAGTCGAATTGACAGGCTTAGACAGCGAAAGCAATGTCTTTAACATAATAAACATGATAAAAAGCTATGCAAAAGACTACCGCCCTAAGCTTATCAGAGAAGAGAATCGTGGCAATGCCGTTTTCAATGTAATAGACCTTGTTCCAAAAGGCAAATCAGCCATAGCCAAAATAAGAATCGTTGCCAACAAAAACAGCAATCGCATCTGCGAAATGAGCATACAAATCAGAGAAGGCAACACCTACACCTATACAATCAGCAAATACGAAACCAAAGTTAAAACACAAGACAGCGACTTCGTATTTCCAAGCAGCAAATACCCAAATATCGAAATCATAGACCTAAGATAAAAGCCTTAAATCTTCGCAAAACCGCAAAAGGAATTCAATCTTAGACACGCTTATTTCAAAACAAAGGCTACCAAATCAAAAGGGAAAATCACATATCTGCCGATTTATTATGGCATATTTTGATAGCCAATAATCCAAACCGTATTTTAAGCTTCGAGAATCCCTTATTCATCACAATAACCTAAAACATAAAAGAAAAGGAGTATAACTTAACAAAGCCATACTCCTTCATTGTTTTCAGATATTTTGAAAAGGAAATAAAAAAAACATTATTGCTTTACAATCTTTCGCATTATCGCTTTATCCTTTAAGTGCAATAGCAAGTAGTAAGTGCCAATTGGCAACGATTCAATGTTTATGTTGTTTGCATTTTCAAAACTCATAAGCATTCTTCCGTTCAAATCCATTACCTCAATCTTTTCAATCATCATATTGAAAGAAAGATTAGCCTTAGTAGGATTTGGATAAATCGAAACCTCTACACCTTCCACCTCCAGCAAAGAAGCATTTACTGAAAGATTTAGCGTAATTGTACTATCGCAACCAAATTCGCTTTGTAATGTTTGAACGTATGTGCCTGTTTCACTTTCGTTAAAACCATTCTCTGTGTAAGTTTCACCTGCATTGATTGTAGCATCTATCACCTCATTGTAAACAGGCGCTATGCTAAGAGTTAATTCAACAATACTATCGCAGCCGTTTGCGGTTTGTAAAGTGTGAGTATAAACACCTGCTTCATTAATCTCAAATCCGTTTTCGTTGTATGAACTTCCCTCACATATTGTTGCAGTGATAGAAGACTTCAATTCAACTTGTGCAAAGACAGCAGTAATTTCAGTATTGCCTGTTAGAGTAAGCACCCTTGGGTTTTCAGTATTTCCATCGCTCCAACTAACAAATTCATAGCAATTATTGGCAGTTGCAGTAAGTGTTGCAGCATCGCAATCGCTCACAACATCAACACTACCCCAAGTACTATCATTTGCAGAAGCGTTTATAGTGTATGCGATTTCAGTAATTCTACCCGCAAACAATTGTCCCCACAAATTAGAAGCATCAGAATAAGTGTCAAATGTGCCACAAGGAACACTCAAACTTGCAGTACTGATTACAGAACTTGGGAACACATAGCTATTTTCAAGAGTTGGAGGCACTGTTCCCATACAGATAATGTTTTGTATGCTGGAACAATCATAAAAAGTACCATCACTAAGTTCTGTAATACCGCTTCCGATAGTAACAGAGCTCAAAGAAGCACAATTATAGAAGACTTCCCAACCCAAAGACGTAACACTGTTTGGGATAACTATTGAAGTCAAAGCTGTGGCATAGTAAAACGCATAACTCTCTATTGAAGTTATTGTATTCGGCATTTCGACTGAAGTTAGGTTTGTGCACCAATAAAAAGCGTCTTCCCCAATACAAGTAACATTATACGTCATTCCGTTGTAATCAACTGTTGAAGGCACAACAACAGATGTTGCAGATTGGCTACAACTTCTTACTTTTACATCATTACCTGTTGTTGGCTTATAGGTTAAATCCCCTACTACGAATGTATTTTGTGCAAAAAGCACGTTTACTCCTAATATTATGCTGACTAATAAAAGTATTCTTTTCATCTTATTCAAATCTTAATTATGTTTTACAAAAATTGTTTCTTCTTATTTTACGATTAGCTTTTGAGTATTTACTGTTTTACCATTTATGATTCTAACATAGTAAACTCCCGATTGCATATTTGAGGTGTTCAATTCATAATTACCCTCAACAATCTCATCACTCAAAACTATGCGTCCTTGCATATCACAAACAATCAGTTTTACTGAATCTGTGAAACCTCCTAAACTTATGTTTGCTATTTCGTTTGCAGGATTTGGATATATCTTTACTGATATTGAATTTGCTATTTCATCTCTCAAAGCAGAGTTTTCATCATCATTACCTTCTTCATTATTGTCATCATCATCTGATTCAGCTTCGCTATAATAAGTAAATGCGTCTATAGAAAAGTAAGCTGGAACGTTGATTCCATAACCTGAGTCATCGTTTGAAGAAAGTGTGAAAACCACTTTATGACATAAACCCAAAGAAGACAAATCCATATATTTCCATTCTGCAACTATACCATTTGTATCAGCCAATGGATAAGACACAGTGTTAGTTATATTTCCGTTTTCATCATATCCGCTTGCTATAATGTTCAAATAGTATGATGCTTGTGGGAAGTTGGCAGACTCCATATAGCTATAAGCCGAAGAAGAGTTGTTTACATACACACCAATTGGGCTAAAAGTTGTGTTATCCGGTCTTTTTATCACATTATGTTCCGGAGTTCCTCCCCAATCACTATAATATCCAACCATGTAAGTACTTTCTGGGCCTTCCAATCCCATCAATGATTGCGCCGAATAGTAACCTTGATTTGTTGTATGGTTAGATGGGCCAAATCCACAAGCGAAACTACCACCATATAAGCCCAATGCCTCAAAATGTAATCCGCCACTCAAATACGAAAGTCTGTAATTACCCTCTGAATCTATTGTTCCATTAACATTGCTTACCAATTCGTGTGAATCAACTGCTGTAAGCAAGCCTTCAAAGTCTGCTATTTGATAATTACTCTTTTGATTTATCACTCCAACTCCTGTTAGGTCAAATCCAGCTGCCCAACCTCCTGATAGTGCATCATAGATTACATTGCCGTTTGCGTCAGTATCAACTCCCGAAACCACATCTACCAAACGCACAAACCTAACATTGTTTCTATCAAAGAACTCATCGTCCTCTATCTCTTCCAAATCGAATGGCGTTCCCCAGCCAACTTCATATTTTCCTGCCAAGTTATTCATCAACTCAGGCGAAAGAGCAGAACTTGTAGTGTAGCTTGTAGCGGGAAAACGATAAAAATGAGCACCATCACTACTTACTTCTACAAATGCAATCTCAAGATAAGTTGCACTGAAACCATTTTCAAACACACAGAAATCATAACCCTCTCCGTCTTCTATTGGAGCTTGAAATGTAATCAAGGCAATTCCGCCCTCTCCCAATGAAATTGCAGTGGTAGTTGTTCCATCTGGAAGTCCTTGTGCCATGTATGGCTCTCCGTAATATGCTAATTCTGTTGTAACATTTTGTTGATGTCCTCTTTGGACTTCAACTCCAAACGCCCAAGACTGAATTCTTGGATCGGAAAGACTGATTGCTTGGCAACCATCGGTACCAACAGCTCCGTCAAATTGAGCAAATATTGATACAACTGCAAATAACGCAGCTACACATAAGATAATTCTTTTCATTCTCTATTGTTTTAAGTTGTTAATTCAAAACATAGAGCTTCAAAAAAAGTAAGACAAATTCGATGAAAACAAAAAAACTGCATCTCATGTCTAAAGCTCTTTCCTCGAAAGCTCAAAACTTACAACAAAAGGCAGGTCTTCTGACTCGTTCAACACCGATAAGCCTTCCCATCGTACTTTCCGACAGTGGCAAAAGAGGTATCGGTATCCTTATGTGAACTCACAGCAGCGGGACTGTTTGGGATTCTCACCCAATTCCCTTTTAATCTCTGCATAAGAGAACCCTTTGCGGCTGCAAAATTAGAAAGAAAAAATATTACAATAAAATTAAAAATTAGTTTTTTTAATATTATACCACATAAACACCTATTTCACAAAAACTTATCAAGTCAAGAAAATTCAAAGACTTATACTTGATTCTCTATTATTTAAGTTGGCTTTAATAAATCTTCGTTTTAATTTTCTAAAACAAAGTTTTAAGAAATTATTTCTTCGTTTTAGTGATGCGAAACGGCGTTTTAATTGAGGGAAATAAGGAATCATTTTTGGGAAGTCTAACAATAAAAAAAGGAGGAGTCGATTTGACTCCTCCTTTGCTTTGTGTTATTGATCTATAATTACTTTACAATCAACTTTTGTGTGTTTACTGTGTT
>RHMF01000772.1_pt1 | contig 15395 bp, 16 predicted proteins | sample 5365151 | NCBI WGS metagenome assembly RHMF01 (sample SAMN10266501, study PRJNA497801) | feces metagenome | isolation source: feces | host: Bos taurus | place: China: Prairie of Fairy Mountain | collected 2017-08-14 | reverse complement strand
ATCATACACAAGACCCGGCAGAAATCTGCCGGGTCTAAAATTATGTTAACTTATATATATGGAATCAAACTCTTATTTTTCAAGAGAAATTGAAAATATATGAAAACGATTTCCAATATCTTATTATGTTTTATGTTAACCTCTCTTTATATGAAAAACCCGGCAGAACTGCGTCTGCCGGGTTCTTTTTATCGCACAAAACGAGTGGTCAGCGTGACGGTCTCCCGATCCCCGGGAGCAATGATCCAGGCAGCCGGCTTTTCCTGCCAGCACTTGGCGCCGCCTTCCGGACTGGGCAGGCTGAGCCAGGGCTCGATGCATACGAATCGGGGCGTGCCGGGCTTGCTCCAGATCAGCGTATAGGGGAAGCCGGCGATGGTGCATTCCACGCCACGGCCGGTGCCTTTTTCGTAGATGCCCAGCGTCTTGGACTGCAGGTTGACCATGCAATGGCTATCGTTGGCAAACAGCTGCTCATCGATGGCAAGGGTTCGAATGTTGCTGCCCAGTCGGTAGCTCTGGTCGGTCACCAGGCCGTGGGGCAGGCAGCTGAGGCAGACGGGGGACTCAGCCTGGGAAAAACGCAGCTCATAGTCGCTGTAGGTGTGGTTTCCATCAAAGGGAATGGCAAAGGCCGGGTGGTAGCCGATGCCGCAGTGCATGGTATCCTCGTCCCGGTTTTCCACTGTCAGGCTGTGGTGCAGCCGGTCGCCCTGGATGCGGAAGGTGGAAATCAGTCGGAAACGATAGGGCCAGCGGGCCAGGGTAGTGTCGTTTTCTGTCAGTTCCAGCACCAGGGTGTCCTCCGTCCTGCGGACAAAGCGGTGCTCCAGCTCCCGGGCAAAGCCATGCTGCTTGGCAGGGAAGGTGCGGCCCTTGGCTTCGATCACATTCTCCACCACTTTTCCCGTGTGGGGGAAGAGGATGGGGGCATGGTAACCCCAGACCGCAGGATCGGCCTGCCAGATATGCTCCGCGCCGTCGCACTTGCGCACCACGCTGCACACCTGAGCGCCCCATTCAGTAACGGTGACCTTCAGATATTCATTTTCCAGAATGTATTTCATAGAAATTTTACCTTTCAAATTTCCATTGATCGCTCCGTTCAATACCTTCTCCCTGAGGAGAAGGTCTACGGCTTCGCCGATGTCATTTTGTATACAAAATGCCCGGGCGATCGATGATCGCCCCTACAACATGATTGGAAGAAGAAACACCAATTTATGTCATGATCAAAAAGTAGGCCAGTACGCCGGTGCCAAGGACGATGCGGTAGATGCCGAAGGGAGCAAACGAGCGTTTGCGAACAAAGTCCATCAGCACCCGGATCACCAGCAGACTCACCACAAAGGAAACAATGCAGCCAGTAATCAGAATGCCCATCTCCGTTTTGCTGGGGGACATGCCGTCCATAACGTATTTCACAAGCTTCAGTGCGCTGGCGCCCAGCATGGTGGGAATAGCCAGGAAGAAGCTGAATTCCGCGCCGGCGGGCCGGGATACGCCCAGCAGCAGCGCACCCAAAATGGTGGCGCCGGAGCGGGAAGTTCCGGGGATCAGGCTCAGGCACTGGAAGGCGCCAATGAGCAAAGCAGTACGGTAATCGATGGCATAGACATCTTCGATCCGGATGGTCTTGTTTTGCTTTTCCACGAACAGGAAGGCGATACCATACACAATCAGCATCACCGCCACCACCTCATAACGGTAGAGGGTAGCGTCCATCCAGTCGTCCAGAAGGATGCCGATGACAGCACTGGGCAGCACTGCCGCCACCACCTTGAACCACAGCGACCAGGTCTTTTTCTTTTCTTCCACGTTTTTTTGCCGGGAGAAGGGCCATAATTTATGGAAAAACAGCACAATCACCGCCAAAATGGCGCCTAACTGGATCACCACCTGGAACATCTCATAAAAATCCTCCGTCACATCCAGGCGGATGAATTCCTCCAGCAGGATCAGATGGCCTGTGGAAGATACCGGCAGCCATTCTGTGATGCCCTCGACGATGCCAAAGAGGATCGCTTTTAGAATTTCGATCATGTATAACCTCCTTTGATACGGTAAATGGTTGTTTATCGTGGGGCGGGGGCTTGCCCCCGCCCTACAATGCAATCACCCTGTAAACAACCATTTATATTGGATATTTCTTTCATGGTACTATAGATCGGATCAATTTGCAAGAAAAACTTGTCTGTTCACAAATTACCCCTGCAGTCTTAACAATTTATTCACTATAAATGCCAAAAATAGGATATAATAGAGTAAAATACCCGAATTCTAACCAAGGAGGCATTTTACATGGCAATCTCTGTTTTGATCGTTGAGGACGACCGCAACATTGCAGAACTCCTGCAGATGTATCTGGAAAAGGAAGGCTACGCCGTTACCACCGCATCCGATGGCGGCCAGGGCCTGAACAAATTCCGCGCCATCCAGCCCGACCTGGTGCTGCTGGATGTGATGATGCCTGTGATGGACGGCTGGAGCGTATGCAAGGCCATCCGTGCAGAAGCTTCCACCCCCGTGATCATGCTCACCGCCAAGGGTGAGACCGAGGACAAGGTGGTGGGTCTGCGCACCGGCGCCGACGACTATATCACCAAGCCCTTCGAAATGAAGGAAGTGCTGGCCCGCATCGAGGCTGTTCTGCGCCGCAGCAGCGGCATCACCGCCGAGAAGAAGGCCCGCCGTCTGAGTTTTGACAAGCTGAGTATCGACATGGATGCTTTCGAGCTGATCGTGGACGGCAAGAAGATCGACACCCCTCCCAAGGAAATGGAGCTGCTGTTCTACCTGGCCTCCTCTCCCAACCGGGTCTACACCCGCAACCAGCTGCTGGACGAGGTGTGGGGCTTTGACTATTTCGGCGACAGCCGTACGGTGGACGTCCATGTCAAGCGCCTGCGTGAGAAGCTGGAAGGCATCAGCGACAGCTGGAGCCTGAAGACCGTCTGGGGCGTTGGCTACAAGTTCGAGGTCGTCTAAGACATGAAACTGGGATCCAGAAGATTTTTGCCCACGGTGGTGTGCATCTTTCTGGTGGCACTGCTGTCCCTGGGACTGCTTCTTCAGTCGCTGGTCAAGTCCCAGCTGAGCAAAAACGCCTATCAGCGGCTGGACAACAACGCTGCTGTGCTGTCGGAACTGGCCTCTTCCTATTACAACGACGGCACCATCTCCAACCTGCAGTTTATCCTGAACCTGGATCTGACTGCCCGGGTCTCCGGCACCGATGCTTTGATCTGTGACGAGAGCGGCCGCATCACCCTTTGTTCCGATTCTCCCAATGGCTGCAGCCACCAGGGCTATACCCTCACCGAAGGCTATCGGGAGCGCATCATCCGCGAAGGCGGCAGCCTGGATGAGTGCGTTCTGACCAATGTATATGACGACGAGCGCTATATTTGCGCCCGGCCGGTCTATGATCCGTCCACCGGTCAGGTGGCTGGCTTTGTGGTGGTTTCCCTGCCGGTGGCAGATACCATGGGCAATCTGGCGGTTTTTTCCAATTATGTGATGATCAGTATGATCGTCGTGCTGATGCTTGTGATGCTTCTGATGCTGGTCTACTACAAGCGTAAGGACAATCCTCTGCGTCAGCTGTCCCATGCCGCCCGTTCCTTCGGCCACGGCAATCTGGACGCCCGTGTAAATCTGGACGGCGATTATCACCGGGATGTGGAAGAGCTGGCCCTGGCATTCAACAACATGGCCGACTCCCTGCAGAAAAGTGAATACAGCCGCCAGGAATTCGTGGCCAACGTGTCCCACGAGCTGAAGACGCCCATGACCACCATCGGCGGCTACATCGACGGCATCCTGGACGGCACCATTCCGGAAGGCAAGCAGCGGCACTATATGCAGATCGTTTCCGCCGAGACCAAGCGGCTCAGCCGCCTGGTGCGCAGCATGCTGGACATCTCCCAGCTGCAGGGCGAAGGCGGTATTCCGGAAGAAAAAATGTCCCGCTTCGATGTGGAGGAATGCGCCGGTCAGATGCTCATCACCTTTGAGCAGAAGATTCTGTCCAAGAGCATCAATGTGGAAGTGGAAATGCCGGAATATCCGGTGTACACCATGGCCAACCGGGACTATATTTCCCAGGTCATCTACAATCTGCTGGACAATGCGGTGAAATTCTGTCCCCAGGACGGTACGCTGTGGCTGACGGTTCGTCAGGATGACACCAAGGCCTACATTTCCATTGCCAATCAGGGCGAGACCATCCCTCCGGAAGAATTGAGCCTGCTGTTCGACCGCTTCCATAAGATCGACAAGAGCCGCACCCAGAACCGGGACGGCTGGGGTCTGGGTCTTTACATCGTCAAGACCATCATCGGCCTCCACGGTCAGGACATTTCCGTCACCAGTGCGGACAACAAAACCGAATTTACCTTTACACTGCCTCTGGTGGACTGATCCGCCGGGCGGTGACGCCATTCCCTTTCTGAGGTAATCCTATGAGTGAGCATAAGCATTTTGAAACTGAATACGGCGAGATCCACGACAGCGGCACCTATCAGACCGGTTCTGTGAAAGGACCCCGGGGCGGCGGCGTGATCCTTGCCATCCTGCTGGCAGTACTGGTGTTTCTGATCGGCTTTTTCAGCGCCATCGGCCTGGTGAATGTGCGGCAGATGATGCAGCAGCCGGCTCCCACCATGCCCCTTTCCAAGGATACTCTGCCCGCTCCCTCCCAGGAGGATCCCCTGCACACCCACGATGCGCCCATCCCCAGCATCCCCCAGCAGGCGGTGATGCTCGCTTTGGATACTGCGGACCCCTACTTCTCCCAGGAAGCCTCCCAGCAGCTGACGGCCAAACAGATTTTGGAGCAGAATGAGGCCTCCCTGGTGCGGGTGTATTGTCTGACCCATTTCAACAGCACCGTGGAAGGCATCGGCGTGATCATGACCTCCGATGGCTATATTCTGACCAACGCCCACCTTGTGGATGCCGCCAGCCGGGTGCTGGTGGAGCTGCACGACGGCCAGATGCTGCGGGCAGCGGTGGTGGGTACGGATCCGTTTACGGATGTGGCCATTTTGTATGTGAATCGCCAGGATCTGATCCCTGCCCGGTTCTGCATGACCTCCAATCTCCAGATCACAGAGCCCATCTATGCGGTGGAGCGGCCCCTTTACGGATCCCAGACCCTGCAGATCCGCACCACCGGCGTATTCAGCGTGGGCCGCAAGCTGTCGCTGAATCTGAATTCTCTGTCCCTGGTGCAGACCTTCCACGGCGCGGACCACGGTCCGGTGTTCAACAGCCAGGGTCAGGTCATCGGCCTGCAGGCAGGCCGCATCGCAGGCTATTTTGACTCTGAGGACACCGAAGGTCTGGGCCTGATCATCCCCAGTGATGAGATCTATCATGTGGTCCGGCAGCTGACTGACAAGGGTCACATCTCCGGACGGCCCCATCTGGGTCTGGAGGTGGAAGCCATTTCCCCGCTGTATCAGAGCTATTGGGATCTGCCCGGCGGCATGATGGTGATCCGGGTGATCCCCGGCAGCACCGCCCAGGAACAGGGCCTGCAGCCCGGCGACATTCTGCTGGCGCTGGACGGCCAGAGCATCACCAGCCGGGATGATCTGTATCAGCTGCTTTACAGCAAGGAAATGGGTCAGCAGGTCACAGCCGTGATCTACCGGGACCACAGAAAATTCACCGTAAGGCTCACCGTGCAGGAATTGCTCCAGGCCGCGCCTTGACCCATGATCCCAGCGGGGCAGCCACTTCTGCCCCGCTTTTTTCAGGAGGAATATGTATGGATTCTGTTTTTCAGACTCAGGTCACTCTGACGGACCTGCATTGTGATTGCTTTGGCAGGCTGAAGCCTGCTTCCATTCTGTTTTTTGTGCAGGAGGCCGCCGGCGGTCACTGCAAGCAGCTGCAGCTGGACTGGCACACCCTGGCGCAGAAGAATTTGTTCTGGGCCATCATCCGCCACCGGGTGCAGATCAGCCGTGTGCCCACCGTGGGTGAGACCATCCTCCTGCAGACCTGGCCCATGCCCACCACCCGGGTGGCCTTCCCCCGTAGCGTGGTGGCCTATGATGCCGATGGAAACGAACTGTTCCGCTCCGTCAGCATTTGGGTGCTGATGGACCTTCAGAAGCGCAGCATGGTGCTGCCTGCCAAGAGCGGCATTCTGGTACCCGGTGTCCTGCGGGGCAACGAACTGCCCGCTCCTGCCTCTCTGACGCCTATGGAGCTGCAGAATACCACCCAGCGGATGGTCTGCTTCACGGACCTGGACATCAACGGCCATATGAACAATGCCCGGTATCTGGATTGGGTGTCGGATCTGCTGCCTGCCAGCTTCCACCGCCACCATCATGTGCGGGATATGACCCTGGGATACCTCAGCGAAGCCCGGGAAGGACAGCTGCTGCAGCTGCAGTTCCAGGCCGAAGAAAACGGCACCTTCGACCTGGAGATCCGCCGCCGGGAGGGCGATCAGGAGCATCGCATCTTCTGCGCCAAAATCCAGTACGAAACCATGTAATTCTGTCAACCAAAACTCCTCCACAGTCCTTTTTCGGGCTGTGGAGATTTTTGACGTTTTTTGGAAAAATCCTTGATTATCAATGCCTTCTCCTGTGGAAAAACCTGTGGATAATGTGGATAACCCTGGGTCAGATCCGGATTTTGGCCGGTTTTTAACTGATTTATGTAAACTCAGCATTATTTTTCCCCATGGATAACTGTCCATATAAGGTGTGCAAAAACCAAGGAAAACAGGGACAAATGTCCGCTGAATATTGACCAATCCTCCTGCCTATGGTATACTGTAGACACAAGAATATAAAGGAGGGATTCGTCATGAATTGGGAAGCAACCATTTGGCTGGTCCTGACGGTGATCCTGCTCATCGTAGAGGCTGTATGCCCGTATCATCTGGTGTGTATCTGGTTTGCCGTGGGCAGCGCCGTGGCCATGATCACAGCCCTGTTCGGTGTACCGGTCTGGGTGCAGGGTTTGGTATTTTTGGTGGTGTCCTGCGGCCTTCTGGCGGCTATGGTGCCATGGGTCAAAAAGGTACTGAATCCAAAAATCGAAAAAACCAATGTGGACAGCGTCATCGGCAGCCGGGGCTATGTCACGGAATCCATCGACAATCTGCGCTCTGCAGGTCAGGTGAAGCTGGGTGGCATGGTCTGGACCGCCCGCAGCCGGGACGGCCAAACCATTGAAGAAGGCCGGCTGGTGCAGGTGGAACGCATTGAAGGCGTGAAAGTATTTGTATATCCGGTGCAGGAAGAGGAATAATTCCTGAGAAACCCGTCAAAAACTACATCATTCTGTTCAGGAGGATAATTTATGGAATACATTATTGCAGGTATTGTGCTCATTCTGATCCTGGTGATCACCAGCATCTCCATCGTGCAGCAGTCCAAAGCCTATGTCATCGAACGACTGGGCGCCTTCCGTCATGTATGGGGCGTGGGCATGCACATCAAAGCACCCTTTATTGACCGCATCGCCAAGAAAGTGAGCCTGAAGGAGCAGGTGCTGGATTACCCGCCCCAGGCCGTCATCACCAAGGACAATGTCACCATGCAGATCGACACCGTGGTCTATTTTCAGATCACCGATCCCAAGCTGTATACCTACGGCGTGGAGCATCCCATGCTGGCCATGGAGACCCTGACCGCCACCACGCTGCGTAACATCATCGGCGACCTGGAGCTGGATGAGACCCTGACCAGCCGCGATGTGATCAACACCAAAATGCGCTCCATTCTGGACGAGGCCACCGACCCCTGGGGCATCAAGGTCAACCGTGTGGAGCTGAAGAACATTCTGCCGCCTGTGGATATTCAGAACTCCATGGAAAAGCAGATGAAGGCCGAGCGTGACCGCCGTCAGGCCATTTTGCAGGCAGAAGGTCAGAAGAAATCCGCCATCCTCATTGCCGAAGGTGAGCGGGAATCGGCTATTTTGAAGGCTGACGCAGAGAAGCAGGCGGCGATCCTGCGGGCTGAGGCCGAGCAGCAGGCCGCTATTTTGAAGGCTGACGGCGAAGCCCAGGCCATTCTGGCGGTGCAGAAGGCTCTGGCAGACTCTCTGGAGCTGCTGAATGAAAAGGCACCCAACGACCAGGTCATCAAACTCAAGGCAATCGAGGCCATGCAGCACATTGCCAACGGCCAGGCCACCAAGATCATCATCCCCTCTGAAATGCAGGGCATGGTGGGTCTTGCCAAGGGCGTTGTGGAGAGTGTGAAGGAGTAAAACTTGGGGAGGGAAATCCCTCCCCGGTGTCCAAAAAAAGGAGGTTCAACCATGCAAGAAACGAAAGAACGTTCCCAATGGCTGCAGCTTCTGTTTTACATACAACTGGTGAATATCGGTCTGAGCTGCATCAGCCGGCTGTCCACGGTGCTGCCGGTACTGGGTCTTGCGGTGCGGATTCACCGGATCCAGCCGCTGCTGGATCTGTCGGTGGTGTTCTGTCTGTTCCTGCTGCCCTGGTATTATCGCCTCAGCGCCATTTGTAAGGCGGTGTGGCTGCTTGTAAGCCTGTATCCCCGGTGGCTGCCCAAACTGCTTCAGATTCTTGAAAAAGGGAACTACGCCTCTGTGGCGGTTCCCCTGGGGTATTTGGTGCTGGTTCTTTCCGTGGCGGCGCTTTTCCTGGAATGCAGAAGTCATGGCAGGGCCGTGCCTTCGCTGAAGGGAAAGTGGATGCTGCTGTTTGGCCTTTCCGCAGGCATTTCACTGCTGAGTCAGTTGACACTGGAGCTGGTTGGCGACAGATTCAACCAAATGATGCTCGAGGGCATCACCTGGGGCATACAGGCTTATAATATGACCACTTTACTGCTGGGTCTGGGTGTATCTGTGTTTTATCTGTTACTGTTGTATCAAACGGTCAACATGGCAACAAAAGAGGAAGGCAATTATGGCAATTAAGGAAGATCGTTTTAAGAAGATCATCGTAGACGGCGGCGGATTCACGGAAAACTCCATGCAGATCTATGTGGACCGCAAGACCGGCGTCAACTATCTGTTCAGCCAGTGCGGCAATGCCGGCGGACTGTGCGTACTGGTGGACCGGGACGGCAAACCCATCGTCTCCCCCCTGCCGGTGGAGGACTGAAGGATGAATCGTGGTTTTTATGTTCTGATGAGCCTGCTTAACTATGTGGCCATCGGTGTTTTGACCTATGTTCTTCAGCCCAATAAACTGGCTGTGGGCATTATGTTGGTCATCGGCTGCTCCGTTTCTCTGTTTTTGGGCTATTGTCTGCGTTGCCGGCACTGCGGCACCTGGTTTCGAAAAGGGATGCTTTTTGCCGATTATTGTCCCAGTTGCGGTAAATCGTTGTATTAAGAAAATATCCCCCACCGGGGCTGCTGTTGCAGCTCCGGTTTTTTTATGAGAGAAACGGTTGGTGATGGTATTTGCGGCAGAGCAACACAAAACAACCATCTGCATGAATAGGGAGAAAAACCAAATAATTCTTTATTTATAATGTATATCGACAATTTTCTCTTGTAATCCTGTGGAAAATGTGATAAAATTCAAAGTGAGATATTGTGGGGAAGCCTTACTTTTTTCCCTTTTTTACCAAAAGATCCATCCAAGAAAGGAGATGCGTTTTTATGTATTCATCCGCCTATGTTTGGGCGAAAGTTTTGGGTTATATGGAAGAGCAGCTGGGCGCTGTGACCATTTCCACATGGTTTGACGATGCTGAGGTCGTGGAACTGACAGACGATCATCTGATCCTGCACACCTCCTCGGAATTCCGCCGGGAGATCATTGTCAAGCGCTGCGCCGTGTATATTCAGGAGGCCCTGAAGCAGATCTTCAATTCCGATGCCAAGCTCATTGTCTTCGGTGATGAGGAGCTGGACTCCTATCGCAAGAAGGGCAAAAATATCAGCTCCATGGAGTTTAACCCCCAGTTTAATTTTGAGAACTTTGTGGTCGGCCCTTCCAACCGATTCGCCCACAGCGCCGCCATCGCCGTCAGTAACCACCCCGGTGATGTGTATAACCCTTTGTTCATCTACGGCCCTCCCGGTGTGGGTAAGACCCATCTTCTGTATGCCATCGCCAATGGCTTCCGCAAGAAAAAGCCGGACGCCAACATCGTCTACATCAAGGGCGATCAGTTCACCATCGAACTGATCCAGGCCATTCAGACCGGCAAGAACATCGAATTCCGCTCCAAATACCGGGAAGCGGACCTGTTCCTCATTGATGACGTGCAGTTCATCGCCGGCAAGGAAAGTACCCAGGAAGAATTTTTCCATACCTTCAACAAGCTCTATGAAGAAAATAAGCAGATCGTCATGACCTCCGACCGGAAGCCCAGCGATATGCTGACTTTGGAAGACCGGCTGAAGTCCCGCTTTGAGTGGGGTCTGCTTGCCGACATCCAGCCGCCGGATTACGAGACCCGTATGGCCATTTTGAAAAACAAGGCCAACCACATGGGTCTGGATCTAAAAGAGGATGTGCTCAATTACATCGCCATCAACATCACCAACAACGTCCGTCAGATCGAAGGCACGGTCAAGAAGATCATGGCCTATCGGGAGCTGGATAACATGCCCATGGACCTGGTGAGCATTTCCCGGGCCATTGATGACATGTTCAAAAACGAGGGCAACGCCCTGCCCACTCCGGCGCTCATCATCTCCCAGGTCTGCAAATTCTACAATGTGGACGAGGTGGAGCTGCGCGGCAGCAACCGCCAGCGTGGCATCGCAGAGCCCCGGCAGGTGGCCATGTATCTGGTGCGGAAGCTGACCAATCTGAGTCTGCCGGACATCGGCTTGCAGTTTGGCAAGGATCACACCACAGCGCTTTACAACATCCGCAAGGTGGAGTCGGCGCTGAAAGACGGCAATACCGACCTGCAGAACACCATCCGGGACATCACCGCCAACATCAACAGTCTCCTGTAAAGATTTTCACAGAGGCTGTGGAATGTGGAAAGAAAAGCTGTGTAAAACTACACGGAAAAAAGTCTTTCACACGCCCTGTGGAAAAGTCCTTACTTTTCCACACAGTGGGTGTGGAAAAAAAGTCATTGATACATAAGGACTTTTTCCACTTTTCCACATAATTTTCCACTACTAACACTATTACTACCTAACTTATATACGGATATATATATTATTTATTTCTTTACAAGAAAGGGAGCATGGATATGCGTTTTACCTGTGAAAAAAGTATGCTGGCTGCGGGCCTGAATATTGCCGGCCGCACCGTTGCTCAGAAGAGCAGCCTTTCCGTCATCGAAGGCATCCTCTGCCGGGCCGGCCACGGCCTGAGCCTGACGGGCTATAATATGGAGACCGCCATTACCCATACCGTGGAGGCCGAGATCTCCGAGGTGGGTCAGTGCATTCTGCCTGCCCGTCTGTTCGGCGACATCATCCGCCGTCTGCCGGAGGGCCCCGTCACCGTTTCCGTGGACGACAGCTTCAAGGTATCCATCAAGGCCGGCTATGCCGCCTTCACCATTTCCGCCGAGTCTGCCGAGGATTACCCCGAGCTGCCCGATGTCAACTCCGGCCGCGCTGTCCGCATCCCTCAGAATAAGCTGAAGGAGCTGATTTCCGGCACCATTTTTGCCGTGTCCGAAAATCAGGGCCGTCCCATCCATACCGGCGTCAAGTTTGAGGTGGAAGACAATGCCATTTCCGCCATTGCTGTCGACGGCTTCCGCCTGGCCCGCCGCACCTGGCATCCGGAGGAGTCCATCGGCCGCCAGCTGAATTTTGTGGTGCCCGCTGCCGGTCTGAAGGAAGTGGAAAAGATCCTGGTGGACACCGAGGAAGAGGCTGCCTTCACCCTGGGCCCCAAGCATATTCTGTTCGAAGTGGGCGCTACCACCCTGGTCTGCCGTCTGCTGGAGGGCGATTTCCTGGATTGGCGCCGTGTGGTGCCCACCGGTTGCCCCATCAAGCTGGCTGCCCATGTTTCTGACCTGAGCAGCTCCATCGAGCGCGTGGGTCTGATCGTTTCTGAAAAGTACAAGAGCCCGGTGCGCTGCGTCTTCTCTGACAATGTACTGCAGCTGCGCACCAACACCACCATCGGCGAGGCCCAGGACCGCTGCTCCATCGCCGGTGACGGCAAGGATCTGGAGATCGGCTTCAATGTGCGCTATCTTGCCGATGCGCTGCGGGTGATCCCCTCTGAAGAGGTGTGCCTGGAGCTGACCAATAACCTCAGCCCCATCGTGCTGACCCCCGTGGAGGAGAAGTATGACTTCTCTTACATGATCCTGCCGGTGAGAATTAAGAATAGTTAAGAAATGTAGGGCGGGAGCAAGCCCCCGCCCTACGAAAAAGTATTTGAGGTTTTTTATGAAAGTTGTAGTCAAAAAGAAAGACACTGCTACCCATGTGGTGATCACCACGGAGTACATCAAGCTGCAGGATGCCATGAAATTTGCCAATGCGGTCTACTCCGGCGGTGAGGCCAAGACCCTCATCCAGGAGGGTGAAGTGAAGGTCAACGGGGAAGTTTGCACCATGCGGGGCAAAAAGCTGCGTGACGGCGACCGTTTCAGCTTCATGGGCAGCCAATATGTGATCGAATATGCAGCTGAATGAGCTTTATCTGGAAAATTTCCGCAACTATGAGGCGCTTTCCCTTTCCTTTGACCCCGGTGTGAATCTGATCGTGGGTCAGAACGCCCAGGGTAAGACCAATCTTTTGGAGGCCATCGCCTATCTTGGCTCGGGAAAAAGCTTCCGGGCCATGAAAACCGGAGAAATGCTGCGGTTTGGGGCGGAGCATGCGGAGCTTTCCGGCAAGGTTTTTTCCCAGCAGCGGCAGCAGGAGCTGCGTTGGCTGCTGTTTGCCGGCTCCCGTCCCCGGCAGCTGTGGCGCAACGGCGCGAAGAAGAAGACCGCCGGAGAAATTGCCGGGGTGCTTCCTGTGGTGCTGTTCTGCCCGGAGGATCTGATGGTGCTGAAAACCGGCGCGGCCCCCCGCCGCCGGTTGGGCGATCATGCCATCGGCGCGCTGCGGCCCAATTATGAGGCAGCGCTGACGGAGTATAACCGGATTTTGGAGCAAAAAAGCCGGATTTTGAAGGATCATCGGGACAACCCCGCCTTGCTGGAGATCCTTCCGGAGTATAATGCCCGCCTGTGCCAGGTGGGTGCGCTGCTGATCAGCTACCGGGCCCGGTTCTATGAAAGCCTGGGCAAGGCCGCGGCGGTGTACCATGGGCAGTTTTCCGGTGGCTGCGAGGATTTTGCTCTGGAGTATAAGACGGTTTCCACCGTCACCGATCCCTTTGCGCCCGTGGCGGCGCTGACCGGGCAGCTGCAGGAGCATCTGCAGAGCCACTACCGGGCGGAGCTGGACAGCGGACTGTGTCTGACCGGCCCCCATAAGGATGATTTTGATGTTTCCCTTTCCGGCATTTCTCTGAAAAGCTTCGGCTCTCAGGGACAGACCCGCACCGCCGCCATCAGCCTGAAGCTGGCCCAGCGGGAACTGATGAAAAAGGAAATGGGCGAAGAGCCGGTGCTGCTATTGGACGATGTTTTGTCCGAGCTGGATCCGGGGCGGCAGGATTTTGTGCTGAACCAGATCGAAAGCGGCCAGGTGTTCATCACCTGCTGCGAACCGGGCAGGTTTACCAAATTGGGTAAGACCGTTGAAATTTGTAAAGGCAATGTTATTTAATGCAGAATGCATAGTGCAGAATGCAAAATAATGGTATGCCTACGGCATGATTGAATAATTTTCGCGTAAGCGATCCTATAATTCTGCATTTTGCATTATCCGGAGGATTTTATGTCTGACGAAACGAAAGTAATGAATGAATACGGCGGAGAGCAGATCCAGGTTTTGGAAGGCCTGGAGGCGGTGCGCAAGCGCCCCGGTATGTACATCGGCTCTACCTCCAGCAGTGGTCTGCACCATCTGGTGTATGAGATCGTGGACAACTCCATCGACGAGGCGCTGGCCGGCTACTGCAAGCATATTTCCGTGACCATCAACCCCGGTGATTCCATCACCGTCACCGACGATGGCCGTGGTATTCCCTCCCGTGGATATCCAGCCCCAGACCGGCAAGCCCGCACTGGAGGTCGTGTTCACCGTGCTGCATGCCGGTGGTAAGTTCGGCGGTGGCGGCTATAAGGTCTCCGGCGGTCTGCACGGCGTGGGCGCTTCTGTTGTCAACGCCCTTTCCCAGTGGCTGCAGGTCCGGGTCCATAAAAATGGCAATATTTATGAGATGAAATTTGCCCGTGGCGCCATCACCCAGGAAATGAAGATCGTGGGTAAGACCGACAAAACCGGCACCGAGGTCACCTTCCAGCCGGATCCGGAGATGTTCGACTCCCTGGAATACGACTATGAGACCCTGCATACCCGTATGCGGGAGAAGGCCTTCCTGACGGCCGGTCTGACCATTTCCATCACCGACGACCGTGGCCAGGAGCCTGTGGGCGAGACCATGTGCTACGAGGGCGGCATCCGGGAATTTGCCACCTTCTGCAACCGCAACAAGACCCCCATCCATTCCGACGTGATCTACATGGCCGGCATGAAGGGTGAGGCTTCTGCCGAGATCGCCATTCAGTATAACGATGGCTACAATGAATTTTTGCTGTCCTTTGCCAACGAGGTCAATACCCCCGAGGGCGGTATGCATGAGACCGGTTTCAAGACCGCGCTGACCCGTGTGCTGAACAACTACGGCACCAAAGCCGGCATCATCAAGGGCGATGACAAGGTTTCCGGTGAAGACTGCCGGGAGGGCATCACTGCCATCATCTCCGTCAAGCTGACCGATGCCCAGTTTGAAGGTCAGACCAAGGCAAAGCTGGGCAATGCCTACATCCGCACCCTGGTGGATCAGATCGTGAATGATCAGCTGGCCACCTACTTTGAAGAGCATCCTCAGACCGCCAAAATCATCCTGGAAAAGGCTATGATGGCAAACCGGGCCAGAGAAGCTGCCCGCAAGGCCAGAGACAATGCCCGCCGCAAGACCGGCCTGGAAAGTGGCGGTATGCCGGACAAGCTGAAGGACTGCAATGAAAAAGATCCCGCCCTTTGCGAAATTTACATCGTCGAGGGTGACTCCGCAGCCGGCTCTGCCAACCAGGGCAGAGACTCCCGCTTCCAGGCGATCCTGCCTATGTGGGGCAAGATGCTCAACGTGGAAAAGGCAAGAGTGGACCGGATCTACGGCAACGACAAGCTCTCTCCCCTGATCTCCGCCCTGGGCGGCGGCATCGGTGAAGATTTTGACATCGAAAAGCTGCGCTATCACAAGATCGTCATCATGAGCGATGCTGACGTGGACGGCGCCCACATCCGCACCCTGCTGCTGACCTTCTTCTTCCGCTATATGCGGCCGCTGATCGAGCATGGCTTCGTTTATTCC
>RHMF01000611.1_pt1 | contig 15400 bp, 12 predicted proteins | sample 5365151 | NCBI WGS metagenome assembly RHMF01 (sample SAMN10266501, study PRJNA497801) | feces metagenome | isolation source: feces | host: Bos taurus | place: China: Prairie of Fairy Mountain | collected 2017-08-14 | reverse complement strand
CTTACGCAAATAATATGAAGAAAATTTAAGAGTAAAGTTTTTGCAAAGGAAAATAGCGAAAACCCCACAAAGAATAAGTTCTACAAGATAGGTTATTGCCAAACGCAAAAGAGCAGCATCAGCATTGGCAGCAGTATAAAGAAGAATAATTGCTAAACCGTTTGCAAAAAAGAAACGAATTAAATTAAACGCTTGAATATTCTTTATTTTCTCTGCTGCAACGAAGTAATAAGTCAAAAGATTGGAAAGAACCATCGATGCCATCGCCACAAAGAGATAAGGACGATAAGTATCGTAAGAAAAACCACTTACATCGTTATTGCGATTGATAAAAGAAAAGAAATATTCATCAATCCCCGTAAAAGAAAGCAAAGAAAAAATAACAATAAGCCCAACAACAAGCGTAAGACTCAAAGTAAAAAGCATACTACCCTGAGCTTTCTTATCGTTTTTTGTATCAGCAAAAAGTTTAGGTACAGAAGCATGAAAACCAAGTGTAAAAACCAAACTCATTGCCATAGCAAAACTATAAAGATAACCATAAACCCCAAACTCTTCACGAGTCATAAGATGAAGAAAAACTGGTATTAGCAAGAAATTAGCACCTCTTACCAACACATCAGTTGAAAAAAGCGAAAGAAAACGTCTTAACGCTACTTTATTTCTATACGTTTCAATACTTTTTTCCCAAAACGATTGTTTATTTCCTCGCATATATTTCCTCTCATCATCATTAACTCACTACGAAGTGCAGGAGCATTCACACAAACAAAGAGAACCTTGTCGTAAACATAGATTTTCTTAGTTAATTTCTTAATAAAATCACCCGTAATCTCTTCCCACACCTTAATAATCTCCTCTTGATTAAAATCAGTTGGTACTCCAAGCGATTCTAAAAAGCGTTCCATTACATTTATAATAGGTTGCTCACTTGCTTCACTTAGACCTCTTGGTTTTATGTAATAATCCTTGTTCATAATTTAAAGATTTTAGTCTTGTCTTTCAATGCTTCACCAATCATTTTCTCAACTCTTTCAAGATGAGTATCGGTAATAAAAACCTGACCAAAGCGACCATCTTCCAACAATGCTAAGATTCTACTCACCCTTTCAAAATCAAATTTATCAAAAATATCATCTAATAAAAGAATAGGTTTCACACCCATATTCTTTTGAAGAAAATCAAATTGTGCAAGCTTTAACGCAAGGAGAAAAGTTTTTTGTTGACCTTGCGAAGCATGAGTTTTAATAGGCATTTGTTTAAGAGAAAAAATCAAATCATCTTTATGAACCCCTACGGTTGTAAATCCAACTATTTTATCCTTTTCTCTATTTTCTTTAAGCAAAGAAAGCAAATCTCCCTCAAAAGTTAAATACTCCAAGTTCACCTCTTCTTTATTTTGAGAAATGAATTGATAAAAGTTATTCATCGGTTGAACAAACTCTGAGAAAAATTCCTTTCTTTTCTCTTGAATCAACTTTCCATAAGAGGCAATTTGCTCTTCCCAAATCAAGAGATTTACTTCATCAACATAATTATATATCTGAAAAGCTTTCAACAATTTATTTCTTTGTTGTATTGCTTTATTATAACGAATAAGATTTTGAAGATAAATCTTATCTTGTTGCGAAATAATAATATCTATGAATTTTCTTCTCACCTCACTTCCACCCGTAATCAAGATATGATCATTTGGAGCAATCATCACTGTTGGTATTTTACCAATATGCTCCGAAAGACGTGTGTATGCTTTACCTGAATGTTTAATTTGTTTTTTTCCTTCTTTTTTTAACGTACAAGAAATCCTCTCTTCCACACCATTAAGAGAATAATCTCCATGTAAAGCAAAGAAATCTTGTTCATACCTGATAGAATGAAAATCATTGTTATTGAAAAAACTCTTACAAAAGCTTAAATAATAAATAGCATCAAGCACATTTGTTTTGCCAACTCCATTATTGCCAACAAAACAATTGATTTGTGAAAAAGAAAACTCCTTTTCTTCTATGTTTTTAAAGTTAGATATTTTCAGTTCTCGCAAGTACATAATCTCTTATCTCCTCCATAAGCCACATAGGTGTTGATGTAGCTCCTGAAATTCCTATTCTACTATATTTTTTCATTTCTTCAATATCAATATCCTCTTTTTCGGAAATGAAATATGTTTCTTTTTTGTGCCCCTTACAAAAATCAAAAAGATAATTCCCATTGCTTGAATGCTTACCGCTTACAAACAAAAGTGCATCAACACTATCAGCAAAAGATAGTAAGGTTTTTGTTCTTGAAGCCATTCTTTTACAAATACTATCCGTAGGATAAAACTCCTTATTGCCTACTTGCAACATTTTTTCTCTAATAATATTTGTTATCTCTTCAAACTCTTCTTTGTTTTTTGTTGTTTGCGAGAAAAGATATATTGTTTTAGTAAAATCTAAGGCTTCAATATCCTTTTCACTACTAATAACTATTGCCGTATTTTCACTTTGTCCACAAAGTCCTATCACTTCTGCATGACCCTGTTTTCCGAAAATAACTATTTGACTTCTACTTTTATCCATAGAATCGTAAGCCTTTTTCACATCTTTCTGCAATTTAAGCACAATAGGGCAAGTAGCATCAAAAAGTTCTATGTTATTTTTTTTCGCAACCTCGTATGTTGAAGGCGGCTCTCCGTGAGCTCTTATCATAACTCTACAATCCCTTATTTTTTCTAAATCAGAGACATTTATAATTTCAAGTCCAAGCTTTTCAAGCCTATTGATTTCCATAGAATTATGCACTAATTCTCCAAGGCAATAAAGTTTACCAAACTCTTTTAGACAATTCTCGCTCATCTTTATTGCACTTGTTACTCCAAAACAAAAGCCTGCTTCTTTTTCTATTAAAACTTCCATAACAAAAAAGGGAATTTTATTTGCAAAGGTAAATATTTTTGTAATTTTGGCGACTAAAAAACACTAATAATGATTGAATTTAAAGCCATAAAACCTACAGATAGAAAAATTTTTGAACAATTTTACACTTTTAAAACTATTCAAAACGCTGAAAGTTCTTTTGCTAATCTTTGTGCTTACGCATTTATTTATAATGGAGAATGGGCAATAATTGATGATTGTTTAGTTACAAGAATACATTTTGAGAAAAACAAAAACATTTGCTATCACTACCCGATAGGAAATGGTTGTAAAGAAACAATTATTGAAAAACTAATAAATCTTTCAAAAGAAAACAATCAAAAAATGTGTGTAATTTGTGAGAGAAAAGAAAAGAAACCTTGCTTTGAAGAACTTTTTGAAATAAAAGAAGAAAGAGACTTTTTTGATTATCTCTACCTTAGAGAAGACCTTGCAACACTAAAAGGGAAAAAACTACAACCTAAAAGAAATCACATCAACAAATTTATTAATAAATACAACTGGAAGTTTGAAGAAATAAACTCCTCAAACTCCGAAGAGTGTATTTCTTTACTTAAACTATGGCAAGAAAGAGCAATTGAGAAGAATCCGGAATTAAAAACCGATTATGAAAAAGAAAAAAGAGTGATTGAGTATTTTTTCTCTAACTTTGAGGACTTGGATTTGTATGCAGGAGCAATTAGAGTTGAAGAAAAAATAGTAGCATTCTCTATTGGAAGTAAAATAAACGACAATACTTTTGATATACATATTGAAAAAGCAGACAAAGATTATGAAGGAGCCTTTGCAATCATAAATAGAGAAATGGCTATTCATATAGATAAAAATTATATCTACATAAATAGAGAAGAAGATTTAGGAATTGAAGGCCTAAGAAAAGCAAAACTAAGCTATAACCCAATAAAATTAATTGAAAAATATTTTGCAATACTAAAATGAATAGCATAAAACAACAAGCAAAAGAGCTTTGGAATAAAACTTTTGGCGATTCTTTTGAATACATAGATAAGTTTTTTAATCTATACTTTAAAGAAGGAAATTTCTTTCACTTAGAAGAAAACGGAAAGCTATTATCTATGCTTTTTGCAACGCATCATAGGCTAAAAATAAATGATAATATTCTACCGATTGCTTACATAGGAAGCGTTTGTACGGTAGAAAGCCACAGAAATCAAGGCTTGGCAAATCTTCTTATGCAAAAAGCCGAAAAAGAATTAAGAAATCTTGGAAAGCAAGCCGTAATTTTAATTGCAGCACACGAAGGATTAGTTCCTTTTTATGAAAAAATGGGATATAAACTCTGTGGAATAGAGGGTATAAACAAAACTTATTTCAAAGAAATAGAAAACAAAAAAGATTTATCTCAATATAGTATTAAAACAACAAAAAAGTTTGATTTTGAACTTATAAATAATGTTCAACAAAATAGAAATAACTGCATAATTCACAACGAATCAACCCTTAAACTATACACTATTACTGATTATGATATAATAAACCTTTACAAAGACAAGAAAATCATTGCTCAATGCGTAGCAATAACCGATTGGAATACAATAGAAGTTTTGGATTGTTTTTGTTTTGAAGAACAAACTGCCGAATTATTTGCTCAAAAACTATCTATTGAATACAAAAAAGACGTTATTTTAAAGTATTTTCCTAATGAAAATTCAGAAATTGCTTCAACAATAGAAATGATTAAGCCTTTAAATAACCTAAATAAAAGCCTTCCTGAAAAGGTATTTATGAGCTTAAATTTAGATACTTAATTCTAAGAAAAAAAAGCAAAGAAAAAATAAAAAAAAGCAAAGAAAAAATTTAAAAAATCAAAGAAAAAAAATTTTTTTTCTTTGATTTTTTACAGCCAATAGCCCAAACTTATCAAAAAGACTGATTTTCCGTCAAATACGTTCTTTAATTGAGAGTTAAAAAATTGATAATCGTAACCAAAACGAAGTAGAACTTTTCTTCCAAACTCAACTCCTGCCATTGCAGAAAAGCTCCAAATATGAAAAGTATTCTTACTTATTCCATATTCGTATAAATCTTTCCACGAAAGAGCGTATGTTGCACCTACTCCAAGGAAACCTTTTAGAAAAGGTAAGCCTACTTTCCATTTTGCATAGATTGGCAACTTAAAGTTAGAGAAACGCTCAGTAAAGCTACCATTTTGAGTATGAAAAGCTTTGTTCTCATACATTAAATCTATCTCTGCCCCTATTCCAACTATTGGTAAAATAAATTCTGTCATAAGTCCTCCGTTCAAGGGCGCAGTTTCTAAAATAGATTCATTAGGAGAAAAACCTGCTATCACACCTGCACGAAAATTATCAAACTGTGCATTTGTGCAAAAGGAAGCTATTATAAATAAAACTATAAAAAAGGCTTTTTTCATATCACATTAATTTTTTTTATTACCTTTGTATTATGAAAAACGCTTACATTTATATTTTATTGTTTATTTTTCCATTTCTAACTCAAAGTCAGACTTTAAGGTTTGAAGAAAACAAAGGGCAATGGGAAGAAAATATTTTCTTTAAAGCTCGTTTGCAAAATGGAGCTTTATTTGTTGAAAAGGACGGATTATTGTTTTATTTGAACGATGTAGAGAAACATCAAGAAAAAAAGACTAATTCAGCCCATGCTTTCAAAATAGAACTTCAAAATCCTTTGCAAGCAAATATTAAAACAAAAGACCCCCTACCTTCTTACTCCAATTTCTTTTTAGGAAAAGACCAATCAAAATGGGCAAATAAAGTAAACGGTTATCAAGAAGTGGTTTATGAAAACATTTTCAAGGATATAGATTGGAGAGTTTATTCCATAGATTCACAGTTAAAGCACGAATTTATTCTAAAAGAAAATGCAAAAGTAGAAAACATTATTTTAGAATATAAAGGTCTTGAAAGCATTAGATTAAGAAACGATGAACTGATTTTAGAAACTTGTTTAGGAGAAATAGTTGAACAAAAGCCTTACGCTTATCAAATAATTGAAGGAAAAGAAGTAGCAATTGATGTGAAATTTATCTTGAACGACAATCGTGTTTCCTATAAAATAGGAGACTATGACAAGACTCTGCCTTTGATTATTGACCCTGCTCTTATTTTTTCAACCTATTCTGGTAGCACAGCCGACAATTGGGGTTTTACTTCCACATACGATGCTTTTGGAAACTTGTATTCGGGAAGTATTGTTGACAATATTGGTTATCCAACTACGCTTGGGGCTTTTGTAGATACGTATGCTGCCGGTTGGGATTGTGCTATTAGCAAATTTAGTCAAGATGGCAGTCAATTATTATTCTCTACTTATTACGGAGGCGACCAAAGTGAAATGCCACATAGTATGATTGTTAATCAATACAATGAATTAGTTATTATGGGAACTACTGGTAGTTATAATTTTCCTACAACTCCATACGCTTTTTCGGAAAGTTTTTCTACCGGTTCTGCCATTACATACGATGGAACAGTGATTTTTCCTTTTGGAGTAGATATTTATGTTAGTCGTTTCTCAGATGATGGCACTGCTTTGCCGGCTTCTACTTACGTTGGTGGAACAAATAATGATGGATTAAACTATCGCGAAATTTATAACGCAAGTCAAATGATTGCTTACTTGGGTAATGATTCTCTTTACGCAAATTATGGAGATGGAGCAAGGGGGGAATTGATTACTGACGAGCAAAATAATATTTATGTAGGAACAACTACTTTTTCTTCTGACTTTCCTGTAACTCAAAACGCTTTTCAAACTACTTTTGGTGGGAAACAAGAAGGTGTTGTCTTTAAGTTAGATTACGCTTTACAAACAATGATTTTTTCTTCTTTTATTGGAGGAGAAGAAGATGATGCTGTATTTTCTATTGATGTTGATACCTCTTATAATCTTTATGTAACAGGCGGTACAATCTCTAATAATTTTCCAATAACTAATAATGCTTTTGACACTGTCTTTGATGGAGGGGCTACAGATGGCTTTTTAGCTTTGGTTTCCTATAACGGAGAGGAATTACTCGCTTCAACATTTTTCGGTTCTAATAGATTTGATTTATCTTATTTTGTAAGATGTGATAGAAATGGTTATCCTCATATTTTTGGTCAAACAAAAGCTGAGGGTAGTGATTTGATTTTTAATGCAAACTACAATATTCCAAATAGTGGTCAATTTATTGCAAAATTTGAACCTGATTTAAATTCTCTTGTATGGAGTACGGTTTTTGGAACAGGTAATAATCAAATAAATATTTCACCAACAAGTTTTGCAGTTGATGTATGTGGTAGAATTTATGCGGCAGGTTGGGGACGTTTGTTTAAGTATATAGTGCCAAGTACAACACAAATCTTTGGAACTAAAAATATGCAGATTACAAATGATGCATATCAATCTACAACCGATGGACAAGACTTCTATATTATGTCTTTATCTCACGATGCTTCTTTATTAGAATACGCTACTTTCTTTGGAGAATTTAACAATTCTGCAACATACGGCAATGATCACGTTGATGGGGGTACTTCTCGTTATGATAAGTATAGCAATCTCTATCAAGTTGTGTGTGCTTCTTGCAATGGAAGTCAAAATTTCCCTATTACTCTAAATGCTTGGAGCGATTCTAATCATGCAAGCAATTGTAATATGGCTGCATATAAGTTTCAAATTCACGATGACTTTGCAGTAGCAGATTTTACTACGCCTGCTTATATTTGTTTTCCCGATACTGTAAATTTTGTCAATATTGGACGTGGTGATAGCTTCCTTTGGGATTTTGGTGACGGGACTTTATCTTCCCTACCTTCTCCTTCTCACTATTATAATCAACCGGGAATATACGATGTTAAGTTAATTGCATATAAAAACTATGGCTGTATTGCAGCAGACACTATTACAAAACAAATTATCCTACTTGATTCTAACACAGATACGCTTCCAACACTACAAGCCTGCAATGGGGATTTGATTCAAATAGGAATACAACCTTATCTGCAAGATAGCGTAAGTTTTCAATGGATTCCAAGCGATGGATTGACTAATCCTAATGCACCAAACCCTTACGCTCTTGTTTCAGGTAATGCAACTTATCGTTTAGTCATTGAAACTTCTACTTGTAATGATACTTTAATTCAACAAATCATTACAAGTCCAATTGATAATATTAATTTAATAACTCAAAATGTTTCTTGTCCACAAGAAAGTGATGGTTTTGCTTTGGTTGATAGTCCTTATCAAGGAATGATTGTTGATTATAATTGGAGTAATGGGCAAAATGGTGTTGATTCCATTGGAGGATTGATTGCAGACAATTATTGGGTTGAGATAACTGATAGTTTTGGTTGTAAGATTCAAGAAAATTTCACAATAAGTACAATGTCTCAACTAAGTGTTAGTGTTTCTATTGATACAAACGTGTGTGGAAATACTTGTAATGGGCAAATTCATCTTTCAGCTCAAAATGGAGTAGAACCTTATAATATATCTTGGACAGATTCTTTGCTTCAAGGTTTTGATTTAGTAAATTTATGTGATGGAGAGTATATTTTTACAATGCAAGATGCACAAGGCTGTCAAGTAAGTGATACTATTTGGCTTGAAAGTTTATATAACATTACAACTTCCATTACAAAAACTGATAATAATTGCCAAGAAGGCTGTGGAGCAACAGCACAAGTTCATGTAAGTGATGGTTTACTTCCTTATTCTTACTCTTGGTCAAATGGAGAAACAAATTTTTCAATAGAAGACCTATGTTGTGGAACATATTATGTGGATATAACAGATGCTAATCAATGTACTGCAAGAGATACGGTAGAAATAAGTTATGTAAATGTTTTGTCTGAGGTTGAAATCTCTGCAAGTCGTTCAAGAGCTTTTGATGGAGAGGAAATTACTCTTAGTGTTGATTATATTCCTAATATGTATTGTTATTGGACTCCAAGCGAAAATTTGTCTTCTCCTCTTTCTTTTACTACTAATGCAATAGTGTATGAGTCGGGTTTTTATTTTGTAACAGTAACTGATAATCATGGTTGCGAGGTTAAGGATAGTATTTTTATAGAGGTTGATGTAGTGAATTGCGAACGTCCAAATATTTATGTACCTAATGTTTTCACGCCTAACAATGATGGAAAAAATGATGTAGTTTTTGTAAAAGGTGAATGGATTGAAAGTTTTGAATTTGAAATTTTTGATCGTTGGGGAGAAAGTGTATTCTTTACCGATAAATTATCAGAAGGCTGGGACGGAACTTTTAATGGAAAACTTTGTGATGCAGCAGTTTATTTTTATAGACTTATAGTTAATTGTGCCGGTGGCAAGAAATTTGTTGAAGGTGGTGATATTACTTTAATAAGGTAAGATATGGCAAAAAAAAATAAATATTACGTAGTTTGGATTGGAAAGAAAACTGGGGTTTTTAATTCTTGGAAAGAGTGCGAAGAAAGTGTTAAAGGTTTTGAAGGTGCAAAATACAAATCATTTGATAGTTTGACTTCTGCACAAGAGGCATTTAATGATAACCCTGATAAGTTTATTGCAAAAAACAAAAAAACAAAACCTGTTTTACAAACACTCTTAACTGCTAATCTTCCTATTTATGAAAGCATTTCAACAGATGCTGCATGTAGTGGTAATCCCGGAGTGATGGAATATAGAGGTGTTTACACAAAAAATGGAGATACACTTTTTTATTATAAACATAAACGTGGAACTAATAATATTGGAGAATTTCTTGGTATAGTTCACGGGCTTTCTTATTTAAAAAAACACAATCTTCCTCACCCTCTTTACACCGATAGCAAAACTGCAATTGCTTGGGTTAAGCAAAAAAAATGTAAAACAAAATTAACGCCCGATGAAAGCAACAAAGATTTGTTTGACTATATTCATCGAGCGGAACAATGGTTAGAAAGTAATTCTTATTCTACTGAAATCCTTAAATGGGATACTGAATCATGGGGAGAAATTCCTGCTGATTTTGGTAGAAAATAAACTATTCCTCTATTGGTAATTCTTCAAAATAATCTGTATTATACAAAGAGTATTTTATTTTCTTATCCTCTCCTATTGAATAGAAATATTTATGCGTTCCTTTTGTTCTTTCTTTCACGTATTTATTCATTAAGAAATTATACATATATCTTGCAGTCATTCGTGCTGTTTGATCTGCAAGTAAATATGCGTCATTAGGATTTAAAAGCGAAAGTTCAAAATCGGCATACTTCTTTCCTTCAACATCTTCTGTGAATCCTGTAAATTCATCTGTTATTTCATGACTGATAAATAATAATTTTCTACTTGTTGTATCAGAAAAATTGTACTCTAACCACACATTCATTCTTAAACCTGTAAGGGTTTTATAATAAACAGTGCTATCGGTATAATATTTTCCTGTCAGACTATCAATAACTGTAAATTCTTCTAATTCAATTTGCGAAACATTCACCGTATTAAAGCGTCCTGTTATCTTACTTACTAAATATTCTTGACGATAAATAGTAAATCCGTAACGTCTTAGCTCTTTTACAAAACTTTTATTATAGATATTTAAAATTTCTTCTTGATTTACTTTATCTATAATTTTTGTATATTTTTTTTGTAGTTCCGATTTTGTTTCTTTATCCAAAGCATCAAAACCAATCATTCTATTTATATTATCATTAACTAAGCTAATTCTATCGTCAAAAGTAATATAAATAAGCTCGTTTTTAGATGTTGTTTCTTGATTTTTCAAAAAACTTTTTACTATCTCTTGTGCTTGCAAATTTTGTGCAAAGAAAAGAGAAATTATTCCTAAGAAAAAAATTATTTTTTTCATACTTTTTTATTTTTTAATCATGCTTTAAAACAAAGAACCTTGCACTGTGTCTTTGTCATTTAACTCTATATTAATTTCTTCTAAATCTTCTTCGATTTCCTCTTCTACTTCCTCGATATATTCTAATGGTTCTAAAAATTCTATTGCGATGTTTGCGTCTTTTTCTATACGTTTTCCTTTTGCTCTATACTTTTTTAAATCCTCCAAACTCGCAACTTCTAATTCTTTATCACCTATTTTAACAACAGGAAGCCAATCATAGCTAAGTTTTAATAATTTTGCTCCTTCTTGTTCTTCAAATATATCTACTTTCTTATTGCTTAATTCTGGAATAAAACGTTTTAAGTAAAGGCTATTCGTTGTTTTCTCAGCATAGAATACTGATAAAGGTTTTTCTTTTACTAACTTTTCTATAAGAATTAAGTCATCATCAAAGTGTAAAGACAAATCATACCCCGTTATTCTATAAGCTCCCGAAGAATAGAAGGTCAAAATCTTGTCATCTTTGCTAAATTCGCCTAAATATGTTCCGTTTCCATCAGCATTTAACCTTTTTATAGAAACGTCAAACCATATTTTTCTTGCACTAAGAGTAGAAATACCTTCTGTTTTCTTGGTAACAGAAGTTATTATTCTTGACGAAAGTGTATTACCTTTTGAAGTTCTTGATTTAATTGCAAGAGTTGCAAAATCATATTCCATTTTATTTGTTCTCATTCTAAGAGCTGGTTTAAGATTTATATTAACCTTTTCAGCCTCTCCATTAGAATTTACGCTCAAATAAACAATCTTTGAACCTTTTGTTCCTTGCGTCAAATCATATTCTTTACCTCTAATAATAGATGAAATATTAAATCTCTTAACATAAAACTTACCAAAAGCGCCGTCTTGATAAATCATATTATAGATTGTTCTTTCATCATTTTTTCTAAACACAGCAACATGAATAAGTTTCTTTCCAAGATATTCTTTCTCTTGAACTTTCTTTACAACAAAGGTTCCGTCTTTTCTTATCGCAATCACATCATCTAAATTAGAGCAATCCTCAACATACTCATCACCTTTGAGTTTATATCCAACAAATCCCTCTGCATAATTGCAATAAAGCTTTTCATTTGCTACTGCAACATTTGCCTCTTGTATGTAATCAAAAGAACGAATCTCGGTTTTTCTTTCTCTTTCTTTGCCGTATTTATTTTTAATTCTTTCAAAATAAGCAATAGCGTAAGGAATAAGATTATCTAAATCGTGTTGCACGGCCTTAATATCATCTTCTATTGCAAGAAGTGTATCATCTGCCTTGTCGCTATTGTATTTTGAAATTCTATCTATTGGAATTTTTCTAAGTCTATGAATATCCTCAATTGTAATAGGACGAAGCAGATTCTTAACAAAAGGTTTCAATCCCTTATCTATTTCAGAATCTATTTCCTCATCACTCTTACATTTTTCCATTCTCTTATAAACACCCTCTTTTATGAAGATTTTCTCCAACGAAATCCAATTCCATTTTTCGTTTAGTTCACCTAATTCTATTTCAAGCTCTCTTTTAAGAAGGCTTACAGTGTTTTCTGTTGATACTTTCAAGATTTCGGAAACCGAAGCAAAGCGTGGTTTTTCGTTTTCTATCACACAAGAGTTTGGAGATAGACTTATCTCACAATCAGTGAAAGCATAAAGTGCGTCAATTGTTTGATCGGGAGAAGTATCGTTTGGAAGAGTTATTCTAATCTCTACTTCGCTTGCAGTGTTATTATCAATCTTTTTGATTTTTAATTGATTCTTATCACAAGCCTTTACAATAGAATCGATAAGTGAATCAGCCGTTACCGTAAAAGGTACTTCCGTAATAACAAGTGTTTTATTATCTACTTGTTTTATACGAGCCCTTACTCTCAAACGACCTCCCTGCAATCCATCGTTATATTTTTCCACATCCATCAAGCCACCTGTTGGAAAATCAGGGTAAATCGCAAAATCCTCTCCTTTAAGTATAGCAATAGAAGCATCAATCAATTCATTAAAGTTATGAGGCAATATCTTACAAGCAAGACCTACCGCAATACCTTCTGCTCCTTGTGCAAGCAATAAAGGAAACTTCACCGGCAAGGTATCAGGTTCTTTATTTCTTCCATCATAACTTGGATGCCAACTTGTAGTTTTTGGATTAAACACAACTTCCAAAGCAAATTTTGAAAGTCTTGCCTCAATATAACGCGGAGCTGCTGCTCCATCTCCTGTGAGAATATTTCCCCAGTTACCTTGACAATCTATCAAAAGGTCTTTTTGTCCCATTGTAACTAAGGCTCCCGCAATTGAAGAATCACCATGCGGGTGATATTTCATAGTATTCCCAACTATATTAGCGACTTTATTGTATCTTCCGTCATCAAGTTCCTTCATAGAATGAAGAATACGTCTTTGAACAGGCTTTAAACCATCGTTAATATGAGGAACGGCTCTTTCTAATATTACATAAGAGGCATAATCCAAGAACCAATCTTGAAACATTCCTCTTATAGAGGTTATTTTGTGAGTATTTTCTTCCATTTTTTAAACAAAAGATATTTAAAATTCTACTTTTGGTGCATTTTCTGCTCCCGATTGAGCCTCAAAATAAGGTTTCTTATCAAATCCAAACATAGAAGCAAAAATGCTATTTGGGAATCGTCTTACGCTTGTGTTATATTCGTTTACAACATCAGAATAACGTTGTCTTTCAACTGCAATTCTATTTTCTGTTCCTTCAAGTTGCGATTGTAATTCCAAGAAATTTTGATTTGCTTTCAAGTCTGGATATTTTTCAACCACGATATTCAATCCTCTAATTGCAGAAGAAAGATTTTCTTGGCTTTGTTGAAAGCTATTTAATTGCTCTTGTGTCATATTTTCTGCATCTATTTTCACTTGCGATGCTTGATTTCTTGCCTCAATTACCTTTAATAAAGTAGCCTCTTCGTGAGAAGCATAACCCTTTACTGTGTTTACCAAGTTTGGAATCAAATCCATTCTTCTTTGATATTGACTTTCTACCTTTGACCATTGCTTTGAGCAAGCCTCATCTTTGACAACTAAACCATTATACGCCTTTACAGCCCACGCAATTAGTATTACAACTATTGCTAAAACAATAATAATTGGAATAAACTTTTTCTTCATATCTTCTATTCTTTATTTTAATTCAACATTTCTTTCTTTTAGAAGCGTCCACCGCCTCCTCCGCCTCCGGAAAAGCCACCTCCCCAACTTCCTCCGCCGGAAAATCCTCCTCCAAACGAACTTCCACTACCCATTCCTCCTACAATAACTCCCCCACTTCTTGGAATATCCGAATCAATATGTGATATATGATTACAATTCTTGCAACGATAAGTTTTTCTCATTACCCCATTTCTAAAAGATGTAGGATACCTCATTACTTTCTCCGATTGCTTATAATAAGTCTTTGCCTTGCAAGAAGGACACTCACTATAATTTGACAAAATCTTATCGTATGGATAAATTACCGTATTTCCACATTTCTCACATAGCCAAACATCATAATTTTTACTACCAACCTCCTCTTCAATCTGTGCTTTACGACTCAAATACGTATCTTCCTCCTTTTCGGATAATAGTCTCATATCATTTAAGCAACTACATTTCACAGTTGATTTTTTAATCTTTCTTATAGCTATGCAATAAATCCAAATCAAAAGGAGCAATAATGCAGGAAAGAAAACAATTCCTACAATTAACCACGGCAAAGATTTTTGTTTTAATGCTTTTATTTTTTCTAATTTATAGTTATTACTGATATGAGAATAGCCCTTGTAAATCAATGTGATAGCAAGGACAAAAAAAATCAAAGAAAAAATTAAAAAAATCAAAGAAAAAATTAAAAAATCCTTTGAAAAATTTTCTTTTTTCTTTGAATTATTTTCATAAGTCTTATCTAATAGAGAAACAACCTGCTCTACGCCCGAAATAAACCCTTCATCCCATTTCTCTTGCTTGAAATAAGGAATCATATACTTATTTACAATTCTTGTAGATAAAGCATCGGTCAAAATTCCCTCAACTCCATATCCCGTTCTAATGAAAACCTCACGCGAAGCCTTTGTAAGAATTATTATTATTCCGTTATCCTCACCTTTTTTTCCTATTTTCCAAGCATCAAACAACTCCATAGACACATCTCTTGCAGAAGTATTTTGCTCACCGTTGATAGCAACAACTGCAATCTCTATTCCCGTTCTTTGATTCAAGGAATGAAGAAGCTGATTTATTCTATCGGTTGCAGAAGACGAAAGAATTGCATCTTGATTTGCAACATAACAATTTGCACAACTTGTTTTAGGGTTTACAACTTGCTCAACCGAGAAAGCAAAAAGGCTGTTGAATTGACAACAACAAACAAACAATAAGAATAAGACAAGTTTCCTCATTAAAAATTCATTAGAAAAATCACGACAAAAGTAATATTTTTTTTTGAATTAAAGCATTTTTTACTACTTTTGCAGTTTCAAAACAAAAAAACCTTATAATTATTATGTCTGAATTTGAAAGAATAAAATGTTTGATAATAGGCTCGGGCCCTGGTGGCTATACAGCGGCAATTTACGCAGCAAGAGCAGATTTAAAGCCTGTTGTATTAGAAGGAATGCAAGCAGGAGGACAATTAACCATT
>RHMF01001232.1_pt1 | contig 15406 bp, 30 predicted proteins | sample 5365151 | NCBI WGS metagenome assembly RHMF01 (sample SAMN10266501, study PRJNA497801) | feces metagenome | isolation source: feces | host: Bos taurus | place: China: Prairie of Fairy Mountain | collected 2017-08-14 | reverse complement strand
TTGTTCGGACTGCCACCATAGGTCTTTAACCATTTTCCGTTGCCGCGAACACTCTTAATGCACCAGTAGCCAAATCCACTATAAACAGTGAATTTAGAGAAAGTATTTGCGTTACGTAGCCATTCCATTGTAAACTCCTTGTGTTTATGTTCATAATATAGAAAAAATCGGGCATTTTGTCAATACCCGATTGTCTCCTTCTTTGTAAAATTTTGTTTACTTTTTGTTATGACGATAACTGCTATTTTGGAGCAACTTCATAGCAGCGGCATTACCGTGCGGATGCTGTTTATTCAATGTGGTAATGAAAGATTTGAAAGTTTCATTATCAAATGTGAAATCCCAGGACAATTCGCCATTAGCCTGCATTGTCATAATCTGCTGGATGGCCTTCTTCATAGTAACATTTCGGGCATAAGCCTTTACATAGTTATCCTTTTCCGAACAAACTAGCTTGGCATCAGTCACGAAATACTTATTCTTTTCGCCACAAATGCGAGAAGCGAAGTTTTCGCCACCATCGTAATCGTCTTCAGTCAAATAGAAAATTGAGCAGAGACCGGTTCTGCGGTGACGCTTGGTTACATCTTTTACTGGGGTATGGTCAAAGCGTACCAGGAACCATTCGGTACCACGCTTTCCATCTTTGGTTAGAACATTTGCTTTTACTATCATATATGATTTTCCTTTTTATTTAAATAAATTCAAAAAGACCTTTTTCAAAAGAACTGTTTTGGAATTACCAGAGAACTTTTTGTTTCGTTCTTTTTTAATAAATGTCACTGAAATAATTGAAACAAACTAAAATTAAGAAATGTCAATTTTACAATCTTAAAATTTTGTAGTTTTGAAATGGGCTATCATCGGCTAAAGATTTCGGCAAATCAAACAGATGGTTACTCAGCGTTTGAATTGTGTAAATCACCATCCGACTTCATCGTACAATTTTTGCGGAAAGGCAAATTCTCAGATAAAAGCCGCAACAAATCGTTTCAGTAACTCGGTCTAAAAATTAGCCGTAAATCTTCTTATAGATTTCGTCATCCAATTCAAATGTAAATGTTTCTTTGGAGTTAATCTTTGCCAAATCATCTTCAGCACGAACCTTTTCCTTTGTCAAAGCATCCAAAATTGTTTCAAAATCTGTATCAGTAATCTTTACTAACTTGGTTACTTCCCAGTTACCAGTTACAGGGTTACGAGATTTAGAAGTACGATTTAGTTTTAGAGCATTAGCACAACGGGTCGCAATTTCAATCTTCTTGTTAATCACATTGAGCTGATTCAACACAACCTTACCTTTGCTATTGTGTTCGTCAATCAAATTTTGAAGTCTGTATGCTTCGTCACTACACTTTGAACACAACATAAATGAATCATAAACATTCTTGTTTTCAAACTTCTCAAGTTCTTCGTCAACTTGTTCTGGTTCAACAACATACTTGCTATACGCAAGGATTTGTTCGTTTACTCTACCCAATTCCTTAATTCTCTTACGGAGAGTGAAGGCGGATGTCAAATTCAATTCAATTTTCATAGATAATACCTCTTTTAGTTTTTAGTTAAATATAGAATTTAATTTTTTATTGTCAATGGTTTTGGATAACAATTTTGTTTAATTGAAATCTGATTCAAGGTTGTTTAATTTGTTCCTAACTTGATACTCTTTTATCCCGTAGTCAATAATCTCAAGTAGTTTGTTAGTAGTTAAATTTATGAATTGACTAAATATGGTTTCGGAAAATTGAGTTACACCTAAAATCTTTTCCATAATGACAAGTGTTACAGCTTCATTCCACCATAAAGTTTTATAGCGAGCTTGCATTTCTCTAATTTCAGGTTCATCTATACATTTGGTTAATCTTTTATTCCTTTCGCTGTCTAATATGACTGTATCATAAAATTTATCAACAACCTCTCTTAAAACATTTGAATTTACCCAAGGTTCACGCAAAATCCGCCTCCATATTTTCTACTTTCTTCTGGGATTTAAATTCTTTGATTCGTTTGTTTAAAATTGCGAACAAAGTATCATCATCCATTTTAGCATAATAATACTGGTTCCAAGGTTTATATCCCAATAGAATAACTACTCGCCAAACAACAAACTCTAAATCAGATCCGAACGGGTCAAAACAATCAAACATATCAGTCCATTCACTGACATGTTCTTCACAAATTGGCGTTAATCTGTTCATAAAATGAAAATACATTTTTCGTTCAATACTATTCATTGAATAATCATAAACCCAGTTCAATTCTGTATAAGGATAACAAGTAAATGTGGGTTTATTTTTTACACGCCGCATTGGTATTCCCATTAGTCAAAATCCTTGTTTAGATTTATTTGTTTAACTTCAACTTTAACTTTTTTATAATTTTCTATAAATTCTTGTATTTTCTTTTCAAATTCTTCCTTGGTATTAGCATAATAACAAAATTTTGCTACGGTTTGTATATTCTTTTGAACTGTAGAATAATAACACTTATACCAAACTTTACCAATAACTTTATCAAAATCTACAATGCGATCTTCGTAAGCAATATCTGTTACTTGGTATATACCAAATGTAAGAGCACCTTTTATATAACAAGAACCACTACCCGTCAAATTAAGATAGTCTGGAAATTTTTTACAAACTTCTTCGTATTCATCTCTAGTCATTCAAAATCCTTTTCAATGCCTTTTAATTTACATTCTTCTTGAAATTTTTTATCAAACACATCTCTTATTGGATTTAACTGTGAATTTATAAATTCGTTCAAGTCTTCCATTGTAGTTTTACCTTTCATACCGTTAATTCCAGTAGCGAAATGTTTTTGTGGACTTGTTATTCCGAAATAACGCAAAGAGCACCTTCCTTCAGGCCCATCTTTTATATCCATATCAAAGGTGTATTTGTCATTCTCGTCTGTGACAAAAGTGAAGGTTATGTTTTGAGTAAATGCATCAACTTGTACTTGAACAAGTTCATCTAGGCTAAATGTAGAACCATTAAGTTGTTTGATAATAGTTTTAGATTTATTAGCAGCCCAAATGTAAACCATTAGAAGTCCTCCTCAATTCCAATTTCTTTAACCTTACTTTTCAACTGTTTGTTCAATGAATTATACACATCGGCAACTTTAATTAGTTTCTTAACAACAGTTTCAAACTTCTTCAATCCACTAACACAACCAGTACGATTATAACCATCACCAACAAATTCTATATGACTGGTATTAGTATCTGCGTCATAAGTTAATGCGAGTTCTTTATAATAAATTAACTCATCATCGTCTTTGTCTAAGTCGGCAAAACTATCATCTGGAACAGTTAAATTAGGAAGGTTAATTCGTATATAATCTGAACCATCCTCGTCCATAGTCAAACCATACTTCTTTATTATCTTCATTAGTTCAGGTAAATACTCTTTTTTAGCGGGCATTAGAAATCCTCTTTCAGTTCGTTAATTCTACCACATTCTTTGTATTTCTTTTCAATAATTCCTTTTAGTGATTTTACTTCTTCGTTCATCCAATCACCAAAATCTTCACCAACATTTTTATTGTGATGTGTAGTTCCAGTTGTAATAGATTTCTGTGGACTTACAATGCTGAAGAAATACAGATTATATTTGCCATCGCCCTTACCCATTAAATTAAAGGTGAAAGTACATCTTTCATTTTCATCAGATTCAAGTGTAAAGGTATATTCAGTTACTTTATCATCTAAACTCTTTTGGTCTAAACCAACAACAGTATAAGTATTTCCCTTCATTTGTCTAATTATAGTACTTTCATCTGTACTTATCCAAACATAAACCATTAGAAATCCTCTTTAATTTTGTCAAGTCTTCGGTCAGCCATAAATTCTTTCAATCGCATATCACGAAAAGCCTCAAGTTCTTTTTCACTCATAGCTTTGAATTTAGCAAAATCAGTAGTATCGTATTCAAACTTTAATAGTTTGTTATAAACATACTTTGAGATGAAATTCCAGTACCCCATTTCCAAATTATGTTTCATAGCATACTGTTCTCTAATGTCTTTATCGTAATAATCTAAAAAAGCACAAATTGGAGCATAAGCTGGATGACCTGGTTTGACATCAAATGCTTTGCAAATTTTTTCTCTAGTTATATTATAATCAAAGTGATTTTCAATCATTAGAAATCCTCTTTAATACTTTCCAATTTTTCTTTTTCCAGGTATTTCTTATAAGCTAAACTTAGTTTATCGTACAATTCTGGTATAGGCATTTCCAATAACTCGGCATACTTATCTTCGTTATATTCTGTCCATCCAAACATTACATACAACCAGTATTCACAACACGCTTCATAATAAGTTAACTGTGTGGTTATGTGTGATTCCATATACTTGGTAACAACTAGGTCATTTATCATCCCAAAGAACTTTGTGAAATCGTACTTTTCATAATAAATGCATCCAGCTATTTCACCAAGTCTTTTAAACAGGTTACTTCTAACACTACATCTGATTTTGATTACATCAGTTTCCATAACCTTCACAGCTCTTTGCTAACAGTTCACTAATCTTTTCACTACCAGTGAATTTGTATCTTTTATCCATTGGTGCAGTACTACTTCTAGCAATTTCCATTTTAACAGCGTCAATAAACATTGTACCAACTGTCAAATTTCCATCTTTGTCATACATTTCGTAGTCATCGCCCTGATAAATGTTTGCAAATTCTTCGTCAGTCATTCCCAAACATTCCTTTGGATTTAACTGCTTTAGAGCCAAACAGTCAAAAGAAACTGCTCTTGCGTTTTTAGCAATCATTGGTAAATCTTTTTTAAGTTGTTCAATGTTTGCTTGAATTTCAGCAGTATGTTTAGACAAATTATCGTGGCCGCGTCTGATATCCTTGTAACCGAGAATTAGAACCTTTCTATCTCTCAATACAGAATAGTCCTTGGGAGTTAAAACGCCAGCAATCGTGTGTATTACGACGTTACTGCCCAGTTCGTCAATCAAACACATATCCTTCTTGTTTGAAGGATCTGTCAAGGAAACACCAATTCCTGCGAAGTCCAGGGTTTTGATTAACTGAAAGTATTTCTGTAAATGTTTTTGGTTAACTGTGATAGATGGAACCAGTCCATTACTTTTCATTTTACCAACCAAGGCAAACAAAGATGGATGTTCCAAAGCATTTCCACCACCGATAGCAATTTCGGTACCGGGCTTACAACTGTCTAGCATATCTTTAAGAGCATAAAGATTTGCGTGTTTTCCTTTCTTTGTTGAGTTTTCGGCACAATAAGCACAACCGGCATCACAGTAGTCTGTGATTTTCAAGTCAAACGATTCTGGGAATTCGTATGTGAAATGGTCATCGTCAGGGTTAATAGTTTCCTTTATCTTTGTTCCGTCTGAGAACAAAGTAACCCGGTGATTACCATTGTCATAAGTCGCAATAATGTTAGGCGAAGTCTTTTTCCAAGTCATGCTTCTTTACCCTTTCTTGATATGTCTTAATCAACTTTAAATACTTGCCAATTTCTTTTTTGAAATCTTTTAGATTATCCACAATCTTTGAATCATAATGACCTTGTTCATTTGGGTTCTGAATGATATATGGATAAACATTGTCTTTTTCGTTAATGTAATACTTAGGTGCTTTTACTATTTTGTGAGTATAAATTTCAATCTTTGGTTTATTAGTATAACTTGCCAAATCTACAACCCAGTCTTCACGATAACCATCTGACGCAGTTGCATCAAGATGCTTATAGTTCCAACCATTGAAGTATTCATAGTTATCTTCATCTCCTGGGTTGAAATAACTATAATCTGTTCTGGACGTATAAAATCCAAGCCCTTCAAGATACTCAATATATGGTTTCAATTCAGCATACAATTCTGGCATATCGTCAATAATTAACTTATTCATAATTTCTCCTTAAGTATGATAGAAGCTCAATGAAATCTGTCTGGTCAGCATATCATTGGTTGTAATGTTATCTTCATCGCTTTCTTCGTCACTGTCATCCCAACCGTGTGCCATATCGTCATAATACTGTGTTGCGTGTTCATAACTAGAACTGCACAAATCATTACCACACATTCCAATGTAGTGCTTAGCATAAGGCCAATTAACTGCATCAGGAGTATTCTTAAGTGTCTTCTTTATGTACTTGTCCCATTCGGATTTTTTGTCAAACCAAGGGTATTCTTCAAATGGGAAGAACCACTTGTTTATGTTGTCTTCAGTAATGTAAATCTTGTTATCACCAATGTCAAGGAAATATGGGCGAACATCAGTCGGAGCAGTCAATCCAACTGTTTGATAAGCTTTCTGTACATCACGAAGTAGATTTGCGTGGTTATCGTTATAGTGATAAATTACTTCATTATTCTTTCTACTCCACAGCGTTTCGTGACAAGAGAAAACTGCGTGAGCCGCAAGATACTCAATAATTGTCTTTACACTTGAAAGGTCAATGTCATCCCTTTCACGAACTTCCATATCCCAATAAATGAACAGTTCAACATCCAATGTTCCGTCAGCATTGAGTGTCGGAAATTCCTTTTTATCTCGCAACGGGATATCTGCGATATGTTTGTATGTTTTTGTGTAGGTAGCACAGTGAGTTGTGCTAGAGTTTGTTTCAAATACACCACGTCTAATAGTTTTCATAATACCTCTATTTTTACTATAATATAGTTAATTATCCCGCCACTGTCAATACTAAAAATCTTTTTGCATTTCTTTAAGTTTCTCTTTGATCTTCTCTTTTTTGATTTCGCATTTACTTTGCTCAATGAACTTAATTAAAGGTTCACCAGCCAAAACGCAGTTCTTACTAATAAATGGCATAACTGCCATACCAGGACTGCTATCATTTACATTGTGATATGCTTTCCCGTCACATTTAAAAAATCTTGCTATTACGTACAATACATTATCATAAAGATAACAAGCACTATAACCAAAAGCTGGTGAATCAGTACAATAATCTTTTATCTCAAACTGAAGCCCAGCTTTTAAACAAGTTTCTCTGTATTCTTTGTAGGTCATTATTCTCCACAGTATCTTTTAATACAATCTTCAATTTCTGTATAGAGTTTAAATCGTTCCTTACATTCGCTCTTACAAGTCAAAAATTCGTCTTCAGTAAAAATAGAAGAAGTCGGAACTGCTTTTAATGAGCGACCGTTAATATGAACATCATAACTCTTAACTGGTGCGGAGTAACTTTCACGAACTGAAGTTTTATTTTCCAGTTCCATATTGTATTCCTTCTGCATCAGGTTCGCAATTCGTTCAAGTGAGTTTGCGATTCGTTCAAGTTTTTCCTTGCAATAAGTATCACAAGAAAAACTCATAACTGTAAACAAACTAATTAAAAGCAGTATCCGTTTCATTTTTACTTCTCCAATCCGTAAGTGTAGATATATTCGCCTTTAAGATTTTTGGATACGTCCAAGAACTTCAATCCAACCATTCTTACTGGCATAGACTGTGGGTCCTTACAAGCAACCTTTGCGTACTGTTGCCAAAGAACTCCATTTTCGTAATCGTTTTCAATCCAATGAACTGTTTCGCAACCCAACCTTCTAACGGAAATTACGAAATCCAAATGTATGTCTGCCCAAGCACTAGCCATAGCACACAACATAATAAGCATTATCTTCTTCATTCAATTATCTCCTTCGCAGTGAATACCCAATCCCCTGCACATACTGTTTCGTCATCAATTTCAACCAATTTTCCATTACACTGGAATTTAACATACTTGGCATCAAATTCAAATAAATGGTCATCAGTTTCAAGCTTGATAGTTGTTTCTTTTTCGTCGGCATAATCTTGCATTTTACCAATCAAAGAAACCTTTTCAATGTATTCTGTTTTGGTCTGCGTGATAACAGTAGTATCGTGAATGTATCTGTCAATATATCGCATAACAGAAGTTGTATCGTGTAGAACTACTGGACGCTTCAATGTTCGCATAGTTTCGTTAATGTCGCTGACAATAAGTCCATTGATGAACAGAAACAGCACGAACATTATAACCATACCAATAATAAATTCACTTTTCTTAATCATTGTTTATCCTTCCACAGTTTTCTCTAATACAAAATTCAATTATAGAATTTGAAACATTGTTTGCCTTACAATCTGCCACACATTCATCAAATTCATTGGTGATTTCTCTAACCGGTTCTTCGTGTTGAATTGGTTCTGGTTTGAGTGTAACTGGCGTATCAGTAAGTACAAGTGGTTTTTCTTTAAATACAGATGGTTCTTTTGGAACTGGCTTAATTGGTGAATTAACTTGATATGTTCCAAACGGATCTGCTAAAGCAAACAAAACAAATGCGGTAAGAATTAAGAGTAAACTCAGTTTCATATCTACAATTCCTTTGTTTTAAGAAAAAAGCCCAAACAACATTTCACAACATTGTTCGGGCTCAAGTGGTTTTTATTACTTGTTGCTAGAAATTCTGTCAGCAATGTCCATCAAGTATTTCATACCAACAGCGTCAAGAGCGGTAGCACCATTCTTTCCGTCACCGGCACCACCCATCATAATGGTAGGAACAATCGGGTGTTCGGACTTAGCAAGAGCTTCGGCAATACCAACCTTCGTCTTGTAATCCCATTCCGCCTTTTCCTGTGGTGTCAAACCAGCGATAACCTTTGCTCGGTTAGCAGCAGCCTCAGCTTCACCCTCAGCTCTAATTCTCTTTGCATCTTCAATGGCCTTGAGAGCATTTAGACGAGCGACTTCCTTTTCACGTTCCGCATTAAGAATTGCGACATCACGTTCCTTTTCAGCCTGGGTAACTTCGGTCATCTTTTGGACTTCCTGGGCAGCTTTTGCTTCAGCAATCTTTGCCTTACCTTCTGCTTCTGCGGTGATGGCCTTCTGTTTTGCCGTTTCAGCGGCAGTAGCATTAGACACGCGCTGCATTTCACGTTCCTTCACAATGTCCAACTGGCGTTGTGCCATACTATCCAGCTTTACACTCTGAATTTCAAGCTGCTTAACAACAATGCCATATTGAGAGAGTGCGGACTTCTTCGTGAGAATACGATTACCATTAGCATCCATCTTGAGCTTGGTAACTCGGTATTCTTGAACTTCTGCCTTCTTAATGACCTTGCCATTTGAGTCAGTTTCATCTTCACCGGCCTTCTCCTTGAGAACTTCAGTAGTTGTCAGGTATTCGCCATCCACCAACTGGTCTTCAGCGAGACGTCGGAACTCAGCAATCTTCGTAACCTTAGCTTCTTCAGCCGTAAACAATGGGGCAGTCTTTCGTACCGCAGAGAGAACAGCATTTCGTACAAGGTTATGTTTTACACCCTTATCATTCTTCTGGTTATTATGTAGTTCAATCAACTTTTCGCAATCAGTCGGCAATTCATACAAAAGATAACCGGAGATGTTTGCGTTCGCATTTCGTGAAAGCGTTACGGAAATGTCATCTTCGTCATCTTCGTCACCTTCCCAACCTTCGCCATTTACCTTTTCGTTGCTAGAGTTGAAATAGAAGGACTTCGCCAAATCATACTTGTAGATGGATGCGAACCCACGGAAATAAAGACCCTGGCCTTCAACGCAGGAGAGTGTTCCGAACGGTGACTGCTTAACGAGCAATTCCGTAGACTGCTTGTAACCAACGAGCTTCTTTGCGCAGAACGCACAAACGATAACCGCGATGGCGAGAAGAATGAGTGATACCTTAGTTTTTGTATTCATAGTTTTTGTTTTCCTTTTTGTTAGGGGTTATTGTTAGATGAAAGTATTCATCAGTCTGTTTGTGATTAGTTTTTTGTCAATCGGCAAGTCCAACAAATGTATGATTTCTTCCTTCAACGCAGTGCAGTAAGCATCATAATTTTTTGGTTTACCATTTTTCTTAAATGTTAAAATTTGATTCAAGTAGAAATTGAAATTTGAGTATTTCGGACAGTCCGTACCTTTCATTCCATTTGCAAACTTGTTCAAAAGATAACAAATTTCGGGATTTCGTTTCTTGTAAACGTGTGCCAAAATTCTATGGGCTAAATAATGTTCTTTCGGTGTTAAAGGAACTTTATTTTCTTCTGTATCTAAACCACCCATAGACCTCGGAAGGATATGGTGGATAGTAAACCGTGGGTCAGTGTAGTTTCGCCCAAGTTTCTTATAGTAGTTACAGAATTTATTATAAAGTTTCTTATAGTTCATAAGTTTAATTTAGTAAATTTCTTCTCATTTGTAAATGGTTCATTATAATCATTTGTTCACTGAAGAACTTATTATTTCGCATAATGGCTAATTGGTTCTTCATATCGGTATACTTCAATCTGCATTGTTTTGGTATCGTAAATCATCAAATCGCAGTTGGAGAATGTAAACCCTTCGGAATTGATGACCTGGAATGGTGTAATTTCTTTGTTGCCAGTCAAATAATGGTAAAAATATCTGATTAGCATTCCGTGCGAAATTACTACGCAGTCTGTAATATGTTCATTTTCCAAGCAATTTGTAAGAAGGTTGAAAATCGCATTTCCCCGATCTTCCATATCTTTTGCAGTCAATGGAACATATTTAGAAAACTGCTTTTCAGTCATTTCCCAAAACTTTCGTTTACCAATTCCACTACAATCAAATTCACCAAAAGATTTTGTGGTCGCAGTTGGCTTCTTACCAAACAACATTTCACAAGTTTGAATACATCTCTTAACTGGTGAAGAAAGAATGTAATCACGATTTGGGATATATTTTCCGACCTTCTGTTCCCAATCAACAGGTTTTTCGTCAATTATATCGGCATCGTCATAGTTCTTAACCATCGTACCAGATAAATTGAATTTAGTCCGCCAATGTCTAATAAAATAAAATTTCATAATTTATCCAAACATTAAATAAACAAATACGAGAACGAAAAATAGTGCAGGGCTAATTGTGCCGTTACAACACATTACAAAGAATATGAACAACAACAAACATCCGCAGCCACTTTTCTGTTGATTATCCATTACAAATTATCCTCAATGATTTCCTGTGAGACTTCTTCCAGCTTTTCTTCAACTTCAGCCGATTTGGTCTTTTCTTCAGTTACAACATCTTCATCAAATCGGTCAATATGAAGCATTGCTTTCTTCAATTCTTCCACTGGAAAATTCGCAATCATTTCGCCGAGAACCGGCTTTTCTTTATTTTCGTCTGCCATTATTCAAATTCCTTAATAACTTCTTCCATAGCAGTTCGCCATTCGCCTTCAAGATTTTCGTCAATGCTTGAAGAGCGGCACAGAAAACTCATATCCACATTATCGCAACAGGTCAACGGATTCACCACGGCGAAAAAGTCAAGCGTAATTTTGCCCAACAAAGCAAAATGATTATTCGTGTTATGAAAATTCAAAACCACTTCGTGGCGACCGTTATTCGTTCCAACATTCACGTGGATAGCCGGGTAACGATTAACGATGTTGTTGATTTTGCCATTGAGTGTGATTAAATCCATTTTTAAACCTCTTGTTTTCTTTTCTACATAAGTAAATATAGTAAAATATACAAGGGTTGTCAATGATTTTTAGCCAAAACTGTGTAAAATAATGTTTACATTTTATTAGTTACAACTGAAAGAAGAAAGAACTTCAATGTTAGCCTGGTCAAACACTTTGGCTTTTACCCGAGCCACAATTTTCTTATATTCAGTTTCGTTATTTTCGTCTTCTAATGTAAATTCGTATGTTTGATTAGCACACATAAATTTAACTGTATGAGAATAGGTCACGCTGGTTTAATCTCCTTATTTTCGTCACTTTGAATTTTAATCAGTCTGTTCATTTCTTCCATCTGTTTTTCAAACAACTTTAGGAAAGCAAACAAATTCTGTAATTCTTGATAAGCGACATCTAGTTCTTTACAAAATTCTTTGTCATTTTTGTAATCTGCTCGGCATATATTTCTAGTCCAAATAGAACCTTTCTTATAGAAATAATCTACATAAGAATCAGAACCTTTTGGAGGACATAATGTAACAACGTCATATCGTTTTCCATTAACCACATGGCCGACAGAAAATATAGGTGTATCTTTTTTAACTCCCATACTTTCCAAAATACCTTTCCATTTATCTGGGAAAAGGTCTTTTGAATAAAGACAGTTCGTATAAATGTTATCGCAGTTAATTTCCTGTTTGAACAATTCTTCAAACTTGCCTAACCTAAGTATCTAAACAGACCCATGTGTAATTTCCTTTGTATAGTTTCTTTAATGTTCATTTAATAATCTCAACGATTGTTTCAGCTAGTTCTTTTTCTTTCTTTGCTTTTGCCATTTTTTCATTTGCGATTTTTTCAGTTTCTAACTTTTTCTTTAACTCGCCAAGTTCATAATTCATTTTGATAATGGCAGCTTGTTCATCATCAAAGGTTTCAACAGTTACCCACTTCCATTCGTATGTTACAAATGGATTGTCATCTGTCCAAGATTTCTCAACTACTTTGTAATTCTGTACAAGATACTGACCCAAAGCATTCTTTACAACTCTCCAGGGCTTATCTCTATTTTTCTGTTCTTCATTTGCTTGCTTGTTAAGATATAAACACAAACAAATGATGAAAATTAAGAAAGCACCAACAATGAAATATACCATATTTTTCTCCTTTAATAAACAATGATTATGAATCCTAAAACTAATGAAACTAGCATAGCAATAACTGCTAGACAACTATCAACATCAGATGAATTCCAACTCGGCATACCTTCTCGTCTGCGATAACCTTCTTTTGCTTCTTCCAGTGTTTTATATCCATTTACACATCCAGGAAAATACCACAGGCCATCTTCTTTCCTGTAGTACATTTCGTGTGGACCTTCACCCCAGTATCTCGGCATAATTAGTTCTCATAAAACTCGGTTACAATTTCTTTTGTGAAATTGTAGAATGATTCATCATCGTCTCCTTCAGTTGCCCAAACATAACCAAAGATTATGCCGAGAATTGTCAGTCCAAAAGCAAGTAGACCGAGTTCAATTTCCAAGCCGAAAATTAGCCAATCAACCAAATTGAATGGATTGTTACTGCCAAAGCCCAATAAAGCAAATGCAAATGAAATTACTGTTAGAGCAACCAATGTAACTTTTGTAAGTCTTTTTCCCATTATTTCTCCTTAGATTTTCTAAATGAAGTTTTTGCGTCAAATCCGTATGCTTTCAATCGGGTCAAATCATCCCCAACAGGAACAATAGCTTCGTCTGGTCTGGCATGGGTGTCATACCAATGTTCCAGTTCCCACAATGCAGTAAATGGGTCTTTCATCTGCTGAAATCCATAATTCTTCAAATTAGGGAACAACTGTACTTTGTATGTTTCGTATTGAGTATTCTTATGCCACTTGTTAATTCCTTCATATTCAGGAATAACAATCACAGGACCGTATTTTTCAAAAATGTCAGTATTCCATTCTTTGATTTTGTTTGGGTCATTCAGTTCTTCAATTTTAAAAGACTTCATCCAACTATAACAAATTGTATGTTCCTGGTGGTCCTTCAAGAGTTCGTCATAGGTTACATACTTGTGTTCAATGACAGTTCGGAAATCATCAGTCAAATGACCTTTTTGCCAATGGAAAAACCACTGCCCACAAAAACCAATCAAAGTAATTGGATAACCTTTAGTGGTTTTTCTACCATTATATTCTACAGTCTGCTTTTCAGCTTGCCAATCTGCAATCTGGAATACGATTATAGCACAAAATTGGAAATTCAGTTTTACCAATTTCTACTTCTTTTTCTTTTCTGTTGATTACAACTTCGGAGCCCAAAAATGACCCTAACGCAGAATCATAATAATCTTGAAAGTTTGAGTTAATCTTCATTAAGTGTTCTCCATTAAAGTTCTATCTATAATATAACAAAAAATGGGCAAGTTGTAAACCCGCCCATTCTAAACTTTATAAAATTTTGTTTCAAGTTAAACTTACATTATTTTCATACAGATAGTAGCAGCTGATAATAAAATTGTTAAACTGCACAAAACCATACCAATCATATTAGACTGGTCAAAATTTCCATCGTGCCACAGTTGATAAAGAACTGAGGAACAAAACAAAATCATTATCGTACAAAGTATTATAATTCCCATATTTCTATTTATGCGAAATCCGAAGTTAATTCAAGTTGTTTTTCAAATTCCTTACATTTTAAGTAATACATCTTCATTGACTTTATATAGTTTCTTACTTCGTCTAAACTGGACAAATTCGTAGTTCCGTAAGTGCTCACTCTCAATGTAACATTTGTACCTTGTGTTTCAAATGTAAAATGAACATTATCAACCATAAAGTACTTGTTATCGCAGTTGTAAACACAAACAGTTGTATTACCGAAGTTTAAAAGTCTTTGGTTTCATATAGCTTGTATAAACACCCCACGCAGCAGTAGAAATACTTGTGCCAGCAGTAGTATAGTAATTCCCTAAATTGGAAATTGTAACTCCCGTACCATTTGAAATAGAAATACTACTTACAGTCGCATTACTATGCTGAGAGTGTTGTTGTTGCGTTGGTGTAGACGTCATTTGCGTATGGGTTGTACCCGTTGCCATCTTCCAATCCCTCCTCTTCACAGAATTTATCCCATTCTTCATTTGTACAAACAGGTGGTTTTTCTTCAGCACCTGTATCTACAGTATTGCTAGCTTGTGTGGTATTTGAACCGCGCAAAGTATATTGTGGTTGTATAGACCAAGTACCCAAATCATTACTGGAAATGGTACTGGTATCAAACCAACCGACTACATACTATATAATCATTACTACCGCTCATTCTATTTCTCCATTTCTATAATCGCCTTCAAAAAATTCAAAGAAGGTTTCATCGTTAAATCGTTTGTATTCAACAGCATATCCACTAGGCGCTACTGGATAAATGTTCAAGATTTGTAATTTGTTTGGACTATTTATACTATGCGGACCTTTCGTGCTTTCCGGGTGAAAAATCATTCTGTGGTGTGAAGGGCAGTAACTCAAAGTAACTCCCTGATTCAATCTCGGGTGTAATTCTCTCGGGACGATATGGTGAAATTCAATTTGGTTTCTGTCCTTTGTTTTTAATCTACAACCAGGCCAATGACAAATGAAATCCCTATTTTGGATAAAGGTTAACTGCATTGTTGTTTAATTTCTTCGGCTAATTTTTCTAATGTGCCATCTTCCATTGACTGTTTTAATTTCATTCCAACATATTTGTGAATTGACATACCAGCATTATCAGCCGCCTTTTTCAATGCTTCTAAATCTTCATCAGGCAACTCAATGTCTACTTTCTCCATTCCATCTTCAATGAGTTCAACGCCAGTTTCTTCTAACCATCTACGGGCTACTTCATTTTCAATCTGACAACCCCTAGATTTTTGCCAACCAGGAACGAAATAAATTATATTCGCTC
>RHMF01001144.1_pt1 | contig 15412 bp, 8 predicted proteins | sample 5365151 | NCBI WGS metagenome assembly RHMF01 (sample SAMN10266501, study PRJNA497801) | feces metagenome | isolation source: feces | host: Bos taurus | place: China: Prairie of Fairy Mountain | collected 2017-08-14 | reverse complement strand
AGCCAAGAGTTATACGATTTACGACCATTGGCTCGATATTCCAGAAGATGCCTATATGTATTCCTCTGCATTTACGGAGTGTGTGCTGGCACGCCAAAGGGAGTTGAGCACTAAATCAGAATACGAACAGACCATACGTCTGAAAGTCCGTGCGCCCCAACTGCGCAACGGTGAATGGCTGGCTATTGTCGGTGAGCCTGAATACCTGGGAGCCTGGGATCCGAAACGTGCCATGAACATGACTGAGCACGAATACCACGAATGGGTGGTGAGTCTTGATGCTTCCAAACTGCCCCGGCATTTTGAATTCAAGTTCATCATCTGCGACAGTGAGAAGGACTTCACTCCCATCTGGGAACAGGCCCAGAACCGTAGCATCACACTGCCAGAAGACGGGCACCACGACGTGCTGGTTTATGAATTGTCGCAGGCTTTCTTCCCGATATTCCCCTGGAAGGGTGCAGGAACGGTCATCCCCGTTTTCTCACTCCGCAGTGAGGGCAGTTTTGGCGTTGGTGATTTCGGCGACCTGAAACTCATGATTGACTGGGCTGCCAAAACCTACCAGCGCGTCATTCAGGTATTGCCCATTAACGATACCAATATGACACAAACGTGGCAGGACAGCTATCCCTACAACAGTATTAGTATCTATGCCCTACATCCGCAGTATACTGACTTCCGTCAGTTGCCGGAGATAAAAGACAAGGAGAAGAAAGCCCATTTCGAGCAATTGCGTCAAGAACTGAATGCCCTGCCCCAAATTGACTACGAGCGGATGTTCGCTGCCAAGATGGACTATCTGCAGGAGCTCTTCCGTCAGGAATGGGCCACCGTCAAGCGCCGTGCTTCCTACAAAGAGTTCTTCGAACAGAACAAAGAATGGCTTGTTCCATATGCCGTCTTCTGCTACTATCGCGATAAATACGGTACGGCAGAGTTTGCCAAATGGCCCAAGGAGGCAACGCTCAAAGCCATCAGCCAACAGCCAACGAATAGCCAGATCAACTTCTGGTGCTACGTACAATATAATCTCGACCAGCAGATGCATGCTGCCCATGAGTATGCCCGCCAGCACCGTGTCATTCTGAAAGGCGATATCCCCATTGGTATCAGCCGTGATGGCGTGGAGGCATGGGTTGAGCCGAAATATTTCAATCTGAACGGACAGGCCGGTGCCCCGCCCGACCCATTCTCTGCTGACGGACAGAACTGGGGATTCCCCACCTATAACTGGGACGAGATGCTGAAAGACGGATGTGCCTGGTGGGTACGCCGCTTCCGCAAGATGGCACAGTTTTTCGACGCCTATCGCATCGACCACGTCTTAGGATTCTTCCGTATCTGGGAAATCCCTGTTCCCGAGAAGTCTGGCCTGATGGGACAGTTTGCACCCGCTTTAGGCCTGAGCAAAGATGAGATTGCTGCCTACGGAGTGCCTTTCCGTGACGGTCTCTTCCTGGTTGACCATAAGCGAGACGATCGTTGGCATCCGCGTATTGCCGTACAATATCAACAGGCTTACGAAGAACTGAATGATACTGAGAAATACCATTTCAATAAATTGTATAATGACTATTTCTATCGTCGCAACAACCACTTCTGGTATCAGGAGGCCATGAAGAAATTGCCTCGTCTGGCAAACGCCACCCGTATGCTGATTTGTGCTGAAGACTTGGGTATGGTTCCTGATTGTGTACCCTGGGTGATGAATGAGTTACGCATCCTTTCACTGGAGATACAGACGATGCCCAAAGATCCCAATGTACGTTTCGGTAAGTTATCACATAATCCCTATCGCAGCGTATGTACGTTCTCTACCCATGACATGCCAACGATGCGACAGTGGTGGGACGAGGACGAAGAACAGACACAGGCATACTATAACGGACCGCTGCGCCGAGGTGGCGATGCTCCCCATCCGCTGTCTGGTTGGTTGGCCAAGGAGATTGTGAGCCGTCAGCTCACCTCACCCTCCATGCTCTGTCTGCTCTCGTTGCAAGACTGGCTTGCCATTGATGAGAAATTGCGTCTGCCCGATCCTAATGCCGAACGCATTAATATCCCTGCCAATCCACGCCACTATTGGCGCTATCGCATGCATTTCACTCTTGAGCAGCTCCTCGCTGAAGACGACTTCAACGATACCGTCAAGACGCTGATTGTTCAAAGCGGACGTAAATAATGCATAATTCGTAATGCATAATTCATAATTAATGATAAATAGACAATCTTCATGAATAAATTATTTCGATTCTGCGCAACCCTATTATGCATGATGCATTATGTATTATGCATTGGCACAGAGGTGAAGTCGCCCAATGGAAATCTCGTACTCACCTTTGATGCGGAGAATGGGGTGCCCAAGTATTCACTGACCTATAAGGGCAAGGAGGTTATCAAGCCCAGTCGACTGGGTTTTGAGTTAGCGAAAGACAAGCATGCCACCATGGGCATGGACGAAATGGACCTGATGGACGGATTCACCGTTAGCCAGGAGGAGACAACGACTTTTGACGAGACGTGGAAACCTGTTTGGGGCGAGACCAGTACGATTCGCAACCACTATAACGAACTCTGTGTCACACTGCAACAGGAGTTCGTCCTCAAACACAAAGCCCAAATCCAGACGGACATACATCTGCGTCCTGCCACAGCCATACGCACGATGGTGATTCGATTCCGAGTCTTCGACGACGGTATTGGATTCCGCTATGAATTTCCCCAACAGCGCTTCCTCAACTATTTTCTGATTAAAGAGGAACGCACAGAGTTTGCGATGACAGGAGACCATACGGCCTGGTGGCTGCCTGGCGACTATGACACCCAAGAGCAGGAGACACAACAGTCAAAGCTCTCGGAAATACGCAGTCGCATGCGCCAAGCCGTGAATTGGAGCAACTCTTCTGTGGCCGTCTTCTCGCCTACAGGAGTACAAACATCCCTGCAGATGAAAACTGACGAAGGGCTCTACATCAACATCCATGAGGCTGCCTGTCTCGACTATGCCACCATGCACCTTGAGATGGTGGATGCCCAGACCAAGGCGCTCACGACCAAACTTGAAGGCAACAGCAATATCTATACGCCAGATCCGACACCCTCGAAATACGGAATCCCCAAGCCCTTTACGTTTGTGAGCCATCTGACTCCGGATGCCACAGGGCTAAAGGGTGCCATGCAGGCACCTTGCCAAACACCTTGGCGCACCGTCATCGTGAGTGATGATGCCCGCGACATGCTGTCGTCTAACCTCATCCTCAACCTCAACGAACCCTGTAAGATAGAGGACACCTCCTGGATTCATCCCACGAAATACTGTGGTGTCTGGTGGGAGATGATAGTAGGACGCGGATCATGGCATTATACCAATGAATTCCCCAGTATCAAACTTGACCAGATAGACTGGCAGAAAGTAAAGCCCAACAGTACGCATAAGGCTAACAACGAGAATGTGAAACGCTATATCGACTTCGCCGCCAAGAACGGACTCGACCAGGTGTTGGTAGAAGGATGGAATGTCGGTTGGGAAGACTGGGCTAACATGTGGAAACGTGACGTGTTTGATTTCGTGACGCCCTATCCTGACTTCGACATCAAGATGCTGAATGAGTACGCCCATTCTAAGGGGGTGAAGATCCTGATGCATCATGAGACGAGTAGTTCGACCCAGAACTACGAGCGCCATATCAAGGAGGCATATGAACTGATGAACAAATATGGATACGATGCTGTGAAGACTGGCTATGTAGGAGATATCATCCCTCGTGGAGACCATCATTACTCACAGTCGATGAACAACCACTATCTCTATGTTATCAAGGAAGCAGCCAAACATCATATTATGGTGAACTCGCATGAGGCAACACGTCCGACAGGACTCTGTCGTACCTATCCTAACCTGGTAGGTGGAGAAAGTGCCAGAGGCACAGAATACGAGGCCTTTGGAGGTAACCGTCCTGACCACACCTGTATCCTGCCATTTACCCGTCTGCAAGGTGGCCCGATGGACTATACACCTGGTATCTTTGAGACTCAACTCTCTACTTGGAGCAACAACAAGTCATGGGTACGCTCAACGCTCTGCGGACAACTGGCCCTCTATGTGACAATGTATTCCCCGTTGCAGATGGCTGCCGACCTGCCCGAGAACTATGAGCGTTTCGATGATGCCTTCCAGTTTATCCGCGACGTGGCTTGCGACTGGGATGACTCGAAATACTTAGAAGCTGAGCCTGCCGATTATATCACGGTGGCACGTAAGGCAAAAGGTACTGACAACTGGTTTATCGGCGGTAAGTGTGATGAGAACGGACACCAGAGCACCGTCAAGCTCGACTTCCTCGACAAGGGCAAGAAATACACCTGTACCATCTACGCTGATGCCAAAGATGCACACTATAAAGACAACCCTAAGGCTTATACCATTACTAAGAAAGTCGTAAAGGCTGGTGATGTGCTGAAACTGAAAGAAGCACAAGGTGGTGGATTTGCCGTATCACTGATTGCACAATAAATTATAATTCATAATTCTTAATTCATAATGCATAATTTATAATTTAAAACTAATGAACGATGAGAAGATGGAGATATATAAAGAGAGTGGTTCTGCTAATATTATGCATTATGAATTATGAATTATGCATTAGCCAGGACTTCCGTTTCGATGAGGTGACTTATTCGCCAAGTAAAACTGTTTTCAAGCTATTCGCACCTGTTGATGCAAAATGCGCTGTCGTGGTGAATCAAGACACTATTGACATGACTTTGCGGTCTGATAGTATCTGGACAGCAACACTCCAAGGCGACCAGAAAGGTAAGACTTATCAGTTCGTGGTCAACGGACAGGCTTCTTCTGGTGTATTTGCCAAAGCGGTTACCGTGAATGGAGAAAAAGGTGTCATTATCGACTTGAAAGATACTGACCCTGAAGGATGGAAGGACGACAAACAGGTGTTACGTCCTTTTCAGGACAATATCATCTATGAGATGCATCACCGTGACTTCTCCGTTGCCCAACCAGACGCGAAGCATCCTGGCAAATTCCTGGCTCTGACAGAGCCATGGGCCATCAAGCACCTGCAGGAACTGGGAGTGAATGCCGTCCATATCCTGCCTAGCTACGACTATGGCTCGGTAGACGAGACACGACTGGATGAGCCGCAATACAACTGGGGCTACGACCCTGTGAACTATAACGTGCCGGAGGGAGGGTATTCTACCAATCCTTATCAGCCAGAAATGCGCATCCGTGAGTTCAAGCAGATGGTACAGGCACTTCACCAGGCTGGCATCTCTGTCATCCTTGACGTGGTGTATAACCATACCTATGATATCGAACATAGCAATTTCCAAAAGACCTATCCTGACTACTATTATAGAGGTAAGAGGTCAGAGGTAGGAGGTCAGATGGAATACTCCAATGGTTCCGGTTGTGGCAACGAGACGGCTTCTGAGAAACCGATGATGCGGAAGTTCATGATGGAAAGCGTAAAGTATTGGATTGAGGAATACCATATCGACGGTTTCCGCTTCGACCTGATGGGAATCCACGACATAGAGACGATGAATGCCATCCGTAAGATGGTGGATAAGATCAATCCCAACATTTTCATTTATGGTGAGGGATGGAGTGCGGGGCCCTGTGCTTTGCCTAACGACCAACTGGGTATGAAGGCCAATATTCCACAAATGCCCCGCATCGCTGCATTCTCTGACGAAATTCGTGATGCCCTGCGTGGTCCTTTCTCCGATGACACCAAAGGAGGTTTCCTGGCAGGAGTACCCGACTGTGAGGAAAGTCTGAAGTTCGGTATCGCTGGCGCCATTCAGCATCCACAAGTGGATATGTCCAAGGTGAACTACTCCAAGGAGCCATGGACGACGGAGCCTACACAGATGATTAGTTATGTGAGCTGCCACGACGATATGTGTCTGGTTGACCGTCTGAAGGCCAGTATACCCGGAATTTCCGGAAATGAAGAACTTGTCCGTCTTGACCTGTTGGCACAGACTGCCGTTTTCACCTCACAGGGTGTGCCGTTTATGCTCAGCGGTGAGGAATTGCTACGAGACAAGAAGGGTGTACATAACTCATTTGAGTCACCCGACAGTATCAACCACTTGGAATGGTCGAACCTGCAACAATACCCACAAGTGTTCGGATATTACAAGAGCCTGATTGCCCTTCGCAAGCATCACCCTGCCTTCCATCTGGGATCAGCTGAACTGGTAAGACAGCACCTGGAGTTTATGGATGCCCCCAAACAGGTTGTGGCTTTCCGGCTGAAAGACCTTAAAGGCATCGATGAGTGGAAAAACATCATCGTTATCCTCAATGCCTCTAAAAAGGCACAAGAGGTAACTCTTCCCAAAGGTGCCTATACCATTGTCTGCCAAGAAGGAATCATCAACGAAAAAGGAATAGGGAAAATGAACGGCAAACGTGCTACTGTTGCCCCTCAATCAGCTTTGATCTTGCATGACTAAAACAACTATGAGCATATGAAAAAAACAATTATTTTAGGCATTCTTGCAATGCAATTATTAGGAATGAGCGCTGCTGTGAAAATTGATAAGATAGAACCTGCTAACTGGTTTGCAAATATGAAGAACCCTCAGTTGCAACTGATGGTTTACGGAAAAAACATTGCTTCAGTCAAAGAAGTGATGACCGACTATCCCGGAGCACGTATCGACAGCGTGGTACGCCTTGACTCCCCCAACTACCTACTGGTTTATCTGAACCTTCAGGATGCACCGATTGGGGAGATGGTACTGTCGTTTGACAAACAGAAGGTGAAGTATCCCCTGAAACAAAGAGAGAAGGATGGAAAGAAACGCATGGGCTTTACCAATGCTGACGTCCTGTATATGCTCATGCCTGACCGCTTTGCACAGGGAGCCCACCATCAGAGCCAGGTTAAAGGGATGAATCCCTACAAAGAGGACCGCAGTCAGCCTTCATTGCGACATGGTGGTGACTTGGAGGGAATCCGCGAACACCTTGACTATTTCAAGGAACTGGGTGTCACGGCATTGTGGTTCACACCTGTACTGGAGAACAATTCTCCAGACGACCAGAACGGGTTCAGTACCTATCACGGCTATGCCACTACGGACTATTATAAAGTCGACCCCCGGTTCGGCACCAATGAACAATACCGACAACTGGCAGATGAGGCACATGCCAAAGGACTGAAGATTGTGATGGATATGATTTTCAACCATTGCGGTTTTGAGCATCCCTGGGTAACCGACATACCCAGCAAGGACTGGTTCAATACTCCCGAATGGCTCAAGGAGCCAACAGCCAGCAGTCGCCAGCCAGCAAATGGTGGTACCTATCTCCAAACCAGTTATAAGCTGACACCTGTCAAAGACCCCTATGCCTCTCAGATAGACCTGAAAGAGACTGTGGACGGTTGGTTCGTGCCAACCATGCCTGATCTCAACCAACGTAATCAACACGTGATGACCTATCTGATCCAGAACTCTTTCTGGTGGATTGAAACCATTGGTATCGACGGTATCCGCATGGACACTTATCCCTATGCCGATGCCAAGGGAATGGCTCGCTGGATGAAAGAGCTCAACGAGGAATATCCAAACTTCAACACCGTAGGAGAAACTTGGGTAACAGAACCGGCCTATACCGCTGCTTGGCAGAAAGACAGTAAACTCTCCAAAGAAAACAGTTATCTGAAGACTGTCATGGACTTCTCGTTCTTTGAAAAAATCAATCAGGCGAAAAACGAGGAAACGGATGCTTGGTGGAATGGACTGAACCGCCTCTACGGTTCTTTCGTCTACGATTATCTCTATCCTAATCCATCGTCAGTGATGGCTTTCATCGACAACCATGACACTGACCGCTTTTTAGGTAATGGCAAAGATACGCTTGCACTCAAGCAAGCCCTTGCTCTCCTTCTGACTGTAAACAGAATACCACAAATTTATTATGGTACTGAAATCCTGATGAACGGCACTAAAGAGATTACTGACGGCCATGTGCGCAAAGACTTCCCTGGTGGCTTCCCCGGTGATACCCATAATGCCTTTACAAAAGAAGGACGCAGCAAAGCCGAACAGGATATGTTCAGATGGACGAGCAGACTTCTGCACTGGCGATTGGGCAACAAGGTCATCACAAAAGGGAAACAGATACAGTTCATCCCCTACGAGGGGATCTACGTCATTGCCCGCCAATATCAGGGACGTACAACTCTCACTATCTTGAATGGCACCAGTCAGGAAGCAACGATGAAAGTGAAACGCTATGCCGAGGTCATCGGTGAGACAAAACGAGCTAAAGATGTTCTTACCGGACGCTATTTCGACCTGTCAGAAGACCTGAAATTACGGCCACGTCAAACCTTGCTTTTAGACTTTTAAGTATTAATCTAACTTAAATCATATCTCAAAAAGGTAGCAGTTTAAAAAAAATTGCTACCTTTGCATGTAATTATGATTTTATACTAAAACAAACAAAAAATTATGGCAAACATTTTTTCTTTAGAAGGTAAGAATGCATGGATTACTGGCGCTTCTTACGGTATCGGTTTCAACATTGCCAAGGCTTTTGTAGCTGCTGGTATTAAGAACATCATTTTCAACGACATCAACGAAGCTGCCCTGCAGCGCGGACTGGACAACTACAAAGCAGAGGGCATCACAAACGTGAAGGGCTATGTATGCGACGTAACTGACGAGAATGCCGTGAAGGCTCTAGTTGAGAAGATTCACGCTGAGGTAGGCAATATTGACATTCTGGTAAACAATGCCGGTATCATCAAGCGCATCCCCATGCATGAGATGAAGCGTGCGGAGTTCCAACAGGTCATTGACATCGACCTCGTAGGTCCATTCATCTGCGCATCAGCTGTTATCCCCGAGATGATGGAGCGCAAGGAGGGTAAGATTATCAACATTTGCTCGATGATGTCAGAACTGGGTCGTGAAACCGTTAGTGCATACGCTGCTGCCAAAGGCGGTTTGAAGATGCTGACGCGCAACATCTGCTCTGAGTACGGTGAGTATAACATCCAGTGTAATGGTATCGGCCCAGGTTATATCGCAACTCCACAGACAGCACCTCTGCGTGAGCGTCAGGCTGACGGCAGTCGCCATCCCTTCGATTCATTCATTTGCGCCAAGACTCCCGCTGGACGTTGGCTCGATCCTTCTGAGTTAGGTGGTCCCGCTGTTTTCCTGGCATCACATGCTTCTGATGCTGTCAACGGACACGTGCTCTATGTTGACGGAGGTATTCTGGCATACATTGGTAAGCAGCCTCAGTAAGGAGGTTGGCTACATCTCATAAAAAAGAGGCTTCCCGAAAGGAAGCCTCTTTCATTTTTCTTGACAAAAAATTATTTGTTAACAATCTTTGCAAGCTCTGCACCGGCCTTGAACTTAGCCACCTTCTTTGCAGCAATCTTAATCTTCTGCTTGGTAGCAGGATTGATACCCTCACGAGCGGGCTTCTTTGTTACTGCGAAAGTTCCGAAACCTACGAGCTGAATCTTGTCACCCTTCTTCAGAGCGGCTGTGATAGCTGCGATTGTTGCATCAAGTGCCTTCTTTGAGTCAGCCTTAGTCAGTTTTGCAGAGGCTGCAATCTGCTCAATTAATTGTGTCTTGTTCATAATTGTTGTTTTTAAAAAGAAATGTATTAATAGTTTAAATAGGTTTTACACTAATTTCGAGGACAAATATAGAACAAAGTATTCAGAAAACAAACAAAAATCTGAAAAAAATGAGTTTTTTTATGAAAAAAAGTGCCATTAAGCCCATTTTTGTGCCTAAAAACAGATTATTTTCGTAATTTTGCGCTACAATCAGTGATTTCAAGAGAAAAAAACTACTGTAATAGCAAAGGACAGATATGAACAACATACCAACCATGACAAAGAATCTGCTCATCGTCAACTTCTTGGCGTTTGTGGCAACATGGGTCTTGGAATTAAGAGGTATCGAACTCACCTCGCTTCTGGGACTTCATTTCTTTATGGCAAAAGACTTCCATCTCTACCAGTTCATCACCTATATGTTTTTGCACGGTGGGTTTACGCATATCTTTTTTAATATGTTTGCCCTTTGGATGTTCGGTGCTGTGGTAGAAAGAGTCTGGGGACCGAAAAAATTCCTTTTTTATTACATTTCTTGTGGTATCGGTGCTGGATTAGTACAAGAAATCGCGCAGTATGTCAACTATATATCGACAGGACTGGAAGCCTACGAATATGTGAATCTAGGGGGAACTCGGATGCTGACAGCAGATTATCTGAACCTGTGGACTACCATAGGTGCCTCTGGTGCTGTCTATGCCATCTTGCTGGCTTTCGGTATGATATTCCCGAATGAAAGATTATTCATCATCCCTTTTCCCTTCCCCATCAAGGCCAAATGGCTCATCATTGGCTATATTGCCATTGAATTGTTCTCTGCACTCAGCGGCCCCGGCGATGGTGTAGCACATACCGCCCACCTGGGAGGCATGCTCTTCGGCTTTATCATGATTAGATATTGGAGAAAGCATCCTGGGTCAAGTACGGGGTTTGGACGCAATCGTGGACAGGAATTCTTCGACAACATGAAGCGACGTTTTGACGAACGCCAACAGGCTTCCCGTCAGCGTCGCCGTTGGACTGATGAACCAGAGGAGCCCAAGGAGTCTCCAAAGCCCAAGCGAAAGAACCAGGAAGAGATTGATGCCATTCTCGACAAAATTCGGAAAAGCGGCTACGATAGTCTGACAAAAGAGGAAAAGAAGAAGTTGTTTGACCAAAGCCAGGAAAATTGATTAAACAACTTAAGAAATTCACGGTGCAGATGATGGCAGGAGCGAATATTGCAACCATCATCATGATGTGGCTGGTGGGTTATTCGGACCACCTGAATCCTACAGACCATCCGGTCTTGTCGTGTGTTGGCATGACATTTCCCATCTTCCTGCTCGTCAATCTGGCCTTTCTTTTCTTATGGCTGATTTTCAAGTTTCGCATGATATGGATTCCCATTTTGGGCTACATTGTCGCCTACGTACCTATTACTATATATATTCCCCTCAACCTTAAGTCGGTAGAAGTGCCAGAGAGTGCCATCAAACTGATTAGTTATAATGTTTGTGAATACGGTGGAAACTACAAATACGAACAAGGTTTTGAGAAAGTTCGCGACTACCTGTTCGAGGAAAACCCAGATATCGTCTGTCTACAAGAAGATGTTGACACTTGGCGACGCTATTGTTTCAAGCATTATGAAAAGAAATTCGCCTACAATGACACGGTGCAATTTAATCAAGGAGAACTCATCAATGGCATTGGCATCCATACCCGTTTTCCCATTATACGCAGGGAACGGATACCTTATCGGTCTATGTATAATGGCAGTGTTGCATGGTATTTGCAGATTGGGAATGATACTGTCATCGTGATTAACAATCATTTCGAGGGAACTCACCTGTCGACAGAAGACAGGCAGGCCTACCAAGGCATCCTAAAAGGAGAGATGAAAGGTGATACGGCACGGGCGGAGTCGAAAAAACTACTCGTCACGTTGGCAGAATCCTCTACAAAACGAGCACCGCAGATTGATGCCGTATGCCGTTACGTAGAGGAACATCGACAATATCCCATTATTGTTTGCGGTGATTTCAATGACAACCCTATCTCCTATTCTCGTCATCGCATGGCGCAAGTCCTCAATGACTGTTTCGTTAAGACAGGAAAAGGACTCGGTCTGTCATATAATCAGAAAGGGTTTCCCTTCCGCATTGATCATATTTTCTGCTCTGAGGGCATCACACCCTATAACTGCAAAATTGACAGCAAAATGGATGCCAGTGACCATTTTCCCATCATTTGTTCATTAAAAATAGGTGGAAAAGAGTAAAAAAAACACGAATTTCCACGATAAATTTCGGTAAGTGAAGAAAAATAAGTATATTTGATAAATTTCGGTAAGTGAAGAAAAATAAGTATATTTGCAGGCTAAAATAGCGGAAACATCAATTAAAATAATATAACAAACAAAATGCAAAACAAAGGAATTGTAAAGTTTATTGCACTCGTCTTGATTCTCGTGTGCTGCTTCTACTTGTCCTTCTCGTTCGTGACACGCTACCATGAGAACAAGGCAGCGGCCATGACAGAAGAGGCTGGTCAGGAGTACATCGACTCAATCATGAACGAGAAAGTGTACTGCGGAATCTATTCTTTCAAGCAGTGCCGCGAGATGGAAATCGGCCTTGGTCTTGACCTAAAAGGTGGTATGAACGTGATTCTTGAGGTTTCCGTACCCGATGTTGTGGATGTACTGGCCGACCACAAGACTGATGCCGCTTACAAAAAATCAATGGAAGAGGCCAAGAAAGAGGAGGAGACAAGTCAGAACGACTTCATCTCTCTGTTTATCAAGTATTGGAAGCAAAACTCCAACGGTCGTCCCTTGGCTGCTGTCTTTGCTACCCAACAGATGAAGGGTAAGGTCAGCACCAATAGCACTGACGCTGAGGTGGAACGCGCTATCCGCGCAGAAGTTCAGTCTGCTGTTGATAACTCTTTCAATGTCGTCCGCAACCGTATCGACAAGTTTGGTGTCGTACAGCCCAATATCCAGAAACTGGAAGGACAAAGTGGCCGCATCATGGTCGAAATGCCTGGTATCAAGGAGCCAGAGCGTGTCCGTAAGTTGCTGCAGGGAAGTGCTAACCTGGAATTCTGGGAGACCTATAACTCACAGGAGATTGCTCCATTGCTGTCTCAGCTGAACCAGAAATATGCAGCTACTGGTGGCGAAGCAGAAGAAGTGACAACAGACTCTGTTGCCGCAGACACGACAGCTACCACTGCTAATGACCTGGCCGCAAAACTCGCTAAGAAGAATGATAAGGCAACAGATGCTAAGGCTAAAGCTGAAGCTCTGAAACAGAATCCTCTGTTTGCAGTCTTCCAGCCTGTTCCTCAGGGACTGGCCATCGTCGGTTATGCCAATGCCCGTGACACTGCAGATGTCAATAAGGTCATCTATTCCGATATCGCCCGTCAGATTCTTCCTGCTGAATGCAAGCTCCGCTGGGGTGCTAAGGCAGAGGATTTTGGAGGCGAGAACACTCGTGGCGACATCTTCGCCCTTTATGCCCTGAAGATTACCGAGCCTAACGGCCGTGCTCCACTGGAGGGTGATGTGATTACCAATGCCAAGGATGAGTTCGATCAGATGGGACATCCCTCTGTATCGATGCAGATGAACTCCGACGGTGCCCGTCGCTGGAGCCAGATTACCAAACAAAATATCGGACGCGGTGTTGCCATCGTACTCGATGACGCTGTATACAGTGCTCCACGTATCCTGACTCAGATTGATGGTGGTAACTCATCTATCACTGGTAACTTCACCATCGAGGACACCAAGGACCTTGCCAATACACTGAACTCTGGTAAGATGCCTGCTCCAACCCGTATCGTACAGGAGGAAGTCGTAGGTCCTTCACTGGGTGCCCAGTCTATCAAACAAGGTGTCATCTCGTTTATCGTTGCCTTCGTGCTTCTGATGATTTACATGGTAATGCTTTACGGATTCATTCCCGGTATGCTTGCCAACTGTGCCCTGCTGTTCAACCTCTTCTTTACATTGGGCATTCTTACCTCTTTCCAGGCAGCCCTGACCATGCCGGGTATCGCTGGTATCGTGCTGACCTTAGGAACTGCAGTGGATGCCAACGTACTTATCTACGAGCGTACCAAAGAGGAACTCCGCAAGGGCCATAGCGTAAAGGAGGCACTGAACCTCGGTTATTCGAATGCCTTCTCGGCCATTTTCGACTCTAACTTCACATCGTTGATTACCGGTATCATCCTGTATGTCTTCGGAACAGGTCCTATCCGTGGTTTCGCAACCACATTGATGATTGGTATCTGCGTATCGTTCTTTACCGCTGTATTCATGACCCGTTTGATCTATGATGCCAAGATGAAGAAAGACAAGTGGCAGAACCTGACATTCTCAACACCATACTCTCGTAACATGATGCAGAACACGAAGTTCAACTTCATGGGTATGTACAAGAAGTCATATATGATCTGGGGCGTTGCTGCCGTATTGTTCTGCGTTTCATTTGCCGTTCGCGGTCTGAGCCGTAGTATTGACTTTACAGGTGGTCGCAACTATGTGGTAACACTCGACAAAGAAGTGCCCGTTGAGCAGGTTCGTACCTCTTTGGCTGGAGCCTTTATTAATACCATTGGTGAGAATGCCGGTAAGGAAGCCAATACCAGTGTTATTGCCCTGGGTACAGATGGTAAGACCGTTCGTATCTCTACCAACTGGGACATCGAGTCGAACAATCCTCAGGTGGATGATAAAGCAGAGACCATTCTCTACAACACCTTGAAGAAGGCAGGACTGGTATCTCAGTCTAACGTAGAGTCGTTCAAGAATCCTGACATCCGTCAAGGTGGCTCTATCATCAGCTCTTCGAAGGTTGGTCCTTCTGTGGCTAAGGATATCACTTATGGCGCCATCATTAGTGTAATCATCGCTCTGATTGCCATCTTCCTCTATATCCTCATCCGTTTCCGCAACGTGGCTTATTCAGTAGGTTCTATCGTTGCCCTGGCACTGGATGCCCTCATCGTGATTGGCTTCTACAGTGTATTGTGGGGATGGGTTCCTATGTCACTGGAAATTGACCAGACTTTCATCGGTGCTATTCTGACCGTTATCGGTTACTCTATCAACGATAAGGTGGTTGTCTTCGACCGTGTCCGTGAGAACTTCAATCTGTATGCGAAGCGCGATCGTCAGAGCCTGTTCAATGGATCTCTGAACCAGACGCTCGCACGTACCATCAACACCTCTGTGACGACCTTGATTGTGCTGCTGTGTATCTTCATCCTCGGTGGTGATTCTATCCGCAGCTTCTCGTTCGCAATGATTCTCGGTGTTATCTTCGGTACCCTGTCGTCTATCTTCATCGCTGCTCCTACAGCATTCCTCGTGATGGGTAAGACCATCCGTGAAAACGATGCAGAAGCATAAGGTGCTACACCTTATTATATAATATAAAGGCAGCCCGCTCCTAATTAGAAGCGGGCTGTTTTTTATATATTTCGTTCAAAGTACTATGGTAAGAACTGACGTTCTTTGATTCCGCTATGAGTAGGAATACTCAAACGAATGGTATCCAACTGTACGGTATCGGGGAGAAGAATGCTCACATAACACCGGCTGGTATAATACTCAGGGACGCCAGCTTGGTCATGAAGCAAGCGGAATAAAGCTGTATGTGTTTGATCGGGATTCAACCGAATCGTATCCTGGGCAAGTCCTATTGTTTGTGTCGCGTCAAGATCATCGGCCTGTCCTGTCTTGAGCAATAGGGCAAGGTTGAGGTATTTTCCATTCTTAC
>RHMF01000610.1_pt1 | contig 15418 bp, 10 predicted proteins | sample 5365151 | NCBI WGS metagenome assembly RHMF01 (sample SAMN10266501, study PRJNA497801) | feces metagenome | isolation source: feces | host: Bos taurus | place: China: Prairie of Fairy Mountain | collected 2017-08-14 | reverse complement strand
ACCACGCTGATTTACGCGGGTCAGGAATACGCAAATGATCATGTCCCCAGCCTGTTTGATAAGGACGTATTCGACCGGAAGACCGGAAAAGATCTTTCCCCGTTGTTGGATAAACTGTGCCGCATCAAAAAGGATGTTCTGTCGGCTGAGGATTACTTTAAGGGGACAGCTGACGATGTCAATCACATTGCGGTGCTGGAGCGGGATGACAACCATACAAAGAAACTGGGTGTGTTTTCTCTGAAAGGTCTGTCCGCCGATGTGAAGGTGGATTTCCCGGATGGAACCTATGTAAACCATATGGATGGAGAACCGGTTCAGGTGAGCGGTGGTGTGCTTCGCTGCGTTGGGCGGCCCGTGATCCTGAGTTGTTCCGCCAAGTAAATGAATGAGAAAAACAGGGCTCTGAATCGGTTTCGATTCAGAGCCCTGTTGCTGTATGTTATGAAATTCTGCTCCAATACTGACCCAGATCAAGTTTCGTTTCAGCCAAAGATACGGTTTCTTCGATGCTTCTGTTTTCGTCTCGCAGGATGACCCGAAAACCGGAGTGAAAGAAGGTGTCATAATTTTCGCGGGAATTGATCCGCGCCAGACATTGCTTGAAATTCTCCATGGCTTTCTCTGGATTATCCTCTTCCATAAGCAGGCGGTACAGAAACTGCTTTTCTCTGTCCGGTCGCTGAAAGAAACGGTTCACCGAAATGTCGGGATCGGCCAACATGATGAGTACATGATCCGCATCCGATATTTCTTTCAAGGTTTCGATAGAGATGTTGGTGTCCACAAACACCGGCTTGTCTTCGGTCCGCAGGTTTTCCAGAATGCGCAGCTCCAGCATTTCGCATTCCTTTGAGGTTCGGTTGATCCATGCCTCATACTCATCCGGTGTTCTTCGGACAAAGTCATGCCAATCCTGCAAATCTCTTGTGTAGGTGAGACCGGGGAATTCATCCGGGTCCAGTTCGGGCAACATGACATTGTGGAAATTTTCTTCGCAGGCGATGCCGTTGTATTTTTTGGCAAGTGCTTTTACCAGAGTCGATTTTCCGGCATATGCGGTTCCGTTGAAGAAGTATACATTTTTGAATTTCATATTGCTACCTCTGCCGACAACCGTTTTGAACAGGGTTAGGGGCCTGCAGCTGCCAGAAAGCCACGGCGCTGGCGGCGGCCACATTCAGAGAATCTACGCCGTGAGTCATGGGAATGCGTACTGTGTAGTCGCAATCGACGATGGTCCGGGCGGAAAGACCGTCTCCTTCGGTTCCCAGTACGACGGCAAGTTTTTCTTCTTCCCCCAGTCGAGGATCGCGGATGCTGACAGAATCGTCACTGAGAGCCATCGCTGCCGTTTTGAAGCCGAGGGTTTGAAGGGATTGAATCCATTCCGGACCAAGCCAGGTCCAGGGGACCTGGAATACTGTGCCCATACTGACGCGGATAGCACGGCGGTACAGGGGGTCGCTGCAGGCGGGGGTCAGAAGAACGGCGTCCATACCCAGTGCGGCGGCTGAACGGAAAATAGCGCCCACGTTGGTGGGATTTACGACGTCCTCTAAAACGGCAATGCGGCGAGCGTCGGAGCAAATTTCTTCTACAGAAGGATATTTCGGCCGTCGCATGGTACAAAGAGCGCCGCGGGTCAGCTGAAAGCCGGTCAGATTGGTCAGTACGTCAAATTCGGCGGTGTAGACCGGAACATCAGGACAACGCGCGAGAATTTCCTGTGCTGGACCATTAATGTGCTTTTTCTCCAGCAGAAAGGACACGGGTTGGTATCCTGCGTTCAGCGCACGCTCGATGACAATGGGGCTTTCTGCAATGAACAGGCCCTGCTCGGGATGTTCCCGATTGACCAACTGGTTTTCGGTCAGACGGGCATAAACATCCAGTTCGGGTGCGGAAAAGTCAGTAATTTCGATGATGTTGGGCATATTGATACCCCCTGAATCGGAAGTGATTATTCTTCGCCGTAGAGCAGGATAAAACTGCCGTAATGGTTTTCGGTGTAATAAATCAATCCATCGTTGGAGAAGACGATTCGTCGTGCACCGCGGCTGTGGTAACCGTCGGTGTCGATGTCGCATTCGTAATAGACGCGGCCCTGATCTTTGGGCAGCAGTCCTTCCCGGTTGTAGAAAATGTCGCCGCCAATGGCATAACCGGGCGCGTATTGCTCTACGCTGCCGCCGGTCCAGCCAAGATCCTCGGCTTCATCTTTCGTGATGTAGTTGTCGGGTAGGCAACCGTATGTATAGAGATAGAGAGACACATCGTCGGCACTGTAATACCAGCCGTTCTCATCAATCGGGCCGGTGCTTTCCTTGGACGTGCCGTCGGTATAGAGCGGATCGGAAGCCTCGTAAGAATTTGAGGTATCCGAGTTGTCTCCATAGAACCCGGCAGATGGGGTATCCTCGTCGACCAAAGTGTCGAACTCATCTTGGTAAACGCTGTCTGCAACGAAATCCAGTGCGGAATCAGCCAATTCGCCGCTGCAGCCGGCTGCAGCAAAGACCATGCACAAGGCAAGGAAGAACGCAAGTAATTTTTTCATTCGCAGCCTCCTGTACGAGGATAAAAGGATACTTCATTTTAGCACAGCTGATGTGAGAAGAAAAGTGCAGAAAAAAGAAAAACGTCTGCGTAAAGCAGACGTTTTTCTGGTCCGAGTGACAGGACTTGAACCTGCGGCCCCTTGACCCCCAGTCAAGTGCGATACCAAACTTCGCCACACCCGGAAATAATGTGTCCTCAAAAGGACCTTGAATATACTACCACACATTTTTTGAAGATGCAAGAGGAATTTTTATTTTTTTCAAACTTTTTTCTCGAAGGGAAAACATCTCCCGGTACAGCGCGTAAAGCGTGCTGTACCGGGAGATGAAATCAGGCTTGGTTCTGGGCTTCGACCAGACGGACCGCGCAATAGGTCTCACGCAGCTTGGGCTTTTCAATCTTACCGGTGGCGTTACGGGGAACGTCGGCAAAGATGATCTTTCGGGGGCGCTTGTATCGGGGCAGATCGCTGCAGAATGCGTTGATCTCATCCTCGGTGCATTCCATGCCGTTTTTGATTTGGATGATGGCGGCGGCAATCTCGCCCAGACGCTTGTCGGGCAGACCGATCACGGCCACATCGTGGATCTTGGGATGGGCGGACAGGAAGGATTCGATTTGGACGGGATACAGATTTTCACCGCCGGAGATGATGACATCCTTCTTGCGGTCAACGAGGAAGATGAATCCGTCTTCGTCCTGCTGGGCCATATCGCCGGTGCGCAGCCAACCGTCCTTCAGAACATTATCGGTGGATTCGGGGTCGTGGTAATAGCAGACCATAACACCGGGGCCTTTGACGCACAGCTCGCCGACTTCGCCCTGAGAAACGGTTTGGCCTTCCTCGTCAATGATCTTGATTTCCCAGCCGTAACCGGGAACGCCGATTGCACCCACTTTATGGATGTTGTCCATACCGAGATGCACGCAGCCCGGACCGGTGGATTCGGACAGACCGTAATTGGTGTCGTACTTGTGATGGGGGAAATACTCCATCCAGTGGCGGATCAGGCTGGGAGGAACCGGTTGGGCGCCGATGTGCATCAAACGCCACTGATCCAGCTTGTAGTCGCTGAGTTTCAGGTCACCGCGATCCAGAGCGGCCAGAATGTCCTGACACCAGGGTACCAACAGCCAGACCATGGAGCAGGATTCCTGCGAAGCGGCATCGAAGATGGCTTTGGGGGAGTTGCCCTTCAGCAAAACAGCCTTACCGCCGGCAAACAGGGAGCCGAACCAGTGCATCTTTGCGCCGGTATGGTACAGAGGAGGGATACAGAGGAACACATCCTCGTGGGTGATCTCGTGATGGTTGGCTTCCATGCGGGCCGACTGGAGAAGTGCCTTGTGACGCAGCAGGATAGCCTTGGGGAAACCGGTGGTGCCGGAAGAGAAGTAGATAGCGGCCTCATCCTCGTCATCAATTAGAATCTTGGGTGCGACGCTGGAGCAGTTTGCGGCAGCTGAGTGATAGTCGGCGGCAAAGGAGGGGCAAACATCACCGACGAACATCAGCAGGTGTTCCTGCCCAAGTTCGAATGCGATGGTTTCCACGCGACCAATGAACTCGGGACCGAAGAAGAGCATATCCACATCGGCCAGCTTGACACAGTAACTGATCTCTTCGGCGGTGTAGCGGAAGTTCAGGGGGACTGCGATGGCGCCGGCCTTCAGGATACCGAAATAAATGGGCAGCCATTCCAGACAGTTCATCATCAGAATGCCGATTTTCTGGCCCTTGCGGATACCGAGGCTCAGCAGCAGATTGGCTACACGGTTGGCCTTTTCGTCGAAAACCGACCAGGTGATCTCACGGCGATAGGGCATGGTGGAGGTGGGCTGGATCAGTTCATACTCCTTCCAGGTCACACGCTGAGTTTCCTGAAGTTCAGGATTGATTTCGACCAAGGCGACCTCGGTTCCGTACAGTTTGCTGTTGCGCTCCAGCAGGTCAGTAATAGGCATGATTGACTCGTTCCTTTCGTTGCGGCAGAAATGAATTTTCTGCTTTAAACCATTGAAGCGTATTTTAGCCGATTTCAATTCAAAAGTCAAGTTCTACTTTAAAAGAATTTTGCATCGCGGGAGCGGTAATGGCGTCTTGCAGTGCGGTATTACTTGTGATACTATTAATTGATAAATTGATTTTCGGCAGAAATGGAAGTGGTGACCGCTATGGCATCGTGTAATGAATTGATTGTTGCACTGGAAAAAGGACTCTATGATTCGGCCTTGAAGGCGCTGTATACGCCGGATGGCAATGAAAGCGATTTGACCGCAGCACGTCAAAGGGCGATCGGTGTCGCAAAGGAGTTTTCGTTCGTGTTTTCCGGTGAGGAGCAGGACCAAGTTGTTCTGTTCAGTGCCCCGGGACGCACCGAGATCGGCGGCAATCATACCGATCATCAGCATGGCCGTGTGCTGTGCGCCAGTGTGAATCTGGATATGCTGGCCTGCGCGGCGCCCAACGGATTGAATGTGATTCGGATTCGTTCGGCAGGTTATCCGATGCTCGAAGTGGAACTGGATGATCTGCTGCCCCGTGCCGATGAAGCAGAAACCTCTGCTGCGCTGGTGCGCGGCGTTGCAGCCAAAATCACACAACTGGGGTATACGGTTGGCGGTTTTGACGCATGCATGATTTCGGATGTACTGTCAGGATCTGGTCTGTCCTCCTCGGCGGCCTATGAGGTTCTGATGGGGAACATCATGAACCATTTCTTCTGCGGTGGTGTTCTGGATGCCGTTGAGATTGCAAAGATAGGGCAGTACGCAGAAAATATTTATTTTGGTAAACCCTGTGGCTTGATGGATCAAATGGCATCTTCGGTGGGCAGTGTGGTGTCCATTGACTTTGCGGATACCGCAGCCCCGGTGGTTGAGCGGGTGGAATTTGATTTTGCGCAGACGAATCATGCCCTTTGTATTATTGATACCGGTTCCTGCCATGCCGATCTGACCGAGGACTACGCCGAGATTCCCCGGGAAATGAGTTCAGTGGCGGCATACTTTGGAAAAGAGTATCTGCGGCAGGTGTCCCGTGAACAATTTGAGGATTCTATCTGCGCTTTGCGTGAGACGTGTGGAGATCGCGCCGTGCTGCGCGCTATGCATTTTTATGCTGATGATTACCGTGCGCAGCAGGAGGCTGATGCACTGCGCCGGGGAGATTTCGCCCGGTTCCTGAGCCTGGTCAATGAATCCGGTTTGTCTTCTGCCATGTTGCTGCAGAACATTTTTACCTGTAATGAGCCCAAACAGCAGGCGGTTTCTCTTGCGTTGGCGGTGGGCCGCAATCTGTTGAACGGCACGGGAGCCATCCGTGTCCACGGCGGCGGCTTTGCCGGTACCATTCAGGCTTTTGTGCCTATGGATAAATTGGAAGTTTTTAAAACAGACATGGAGAAGTTGCTGGGGCAGGGTTCCTGTTATGTTCTTCGTATTCGTCCTGTGGGCGGATGTGTCATTACCGAATAAAGGGGGAGTGGGATCGTGCGTGACCTCGCGATCAAGGCGCTGGCGGACTATGCGCTGCGTGCTGAATTGATCCAGCCTTGCGAATATACATGGGCCATTAACACCATTCTGGATGTTCTGAAACTGGATAGCTATACTTTGCCCGCAGGAGAGATAGAAGGCGATTTGGCGAAGATTTTGGAGATTCTTCTGGATGATGCCCATGCACGCGGCGTACTGCAAGAAAATTCTGTGGTTTACCGTGACCTGTTTGACTCCGAGCTGATGGGCCGTCTGACGCCCCGCCCGGCTCAGGTGATTGAGACATTCCAAGCTTTGTATCATGATGCGCCGGAAAAGGCCACCGACTGGTATTACAAACTCAGTCAGGATACCAATTACATTCGCCGTGACCGCATTGCAAAAGATATGCAGTGGAAGACGGATACGGCATACGGTGAACTGGACATTACGATTAACCTGTCCAAACCGGAAAAGGACCCCAAAGCCATTGCGGCGGCCCGAGATTTACCTGCATCTGATTATCCCCGTTGTCAGCTGTGCGCTGAAAATGAGGGATATGCCGGTCGTGTGAATCATCCGGCTCGTCAGAACCACCGCATTGTTCCCATTATGATCCACGGTGCGCCCTGGTTTATGCAGTACTCGCCCTATGTCTATTACAATGAGCACTGCATCTGCCTGAATGCAGAACACACCCCCATGAAGATTGACCGGGCTTGCTTTGCCAAACTGTTGGACTTTGTGGCTCAGTTTCCCCATTACTTCGTAGGTTCCAACGCCGATCTTCCCATCGTGGGCGGTTCTATTCTGGCTCATGACCATTTCCAAGGTGGACGTTACACATTTGCTATGGAAAAGGCGCCGGTGGAAACGCCGGTTGTATTTGCCGGATTTGAAGACGTGGATGCCGGTATTGTCAAGTGGCCCATGTCGGTCATCCGTATTTCCGGGACCGACCGGGAGCGTTTGGTGGAACTGGCAGACCGGATTCTCAATGCTTGGCGCGGCTATACCGACGCCGGTGCCATGATCTTTGCCGAGACCGAAGGATTGCCGCACAACACCATTACGCCCATTGCCCGCATGCGTGGTGGGAAGTTTGAACTGGATCTGGTGCTGCGCAACAACCTGACTACCGAGGAGCATCCTCTGGGTCTGTATCACCCCCATGCCGAGCTGCACCACATCAAAAAGGAAAACATCGGCTTAATCGAGGTTATGGGTTTGGCGGTTCTTCCTGCCCGTCTGAAGGAAGAACTGAACGCTTTGGCTGACGCATTGGTCAGCGGTGCGGATCTTCGTGCCGATGAGCGTACCGAAAAGCACGCCGATTGGGCCAAAGAGTTTGCCGCGAAGTATGAGATCACGGCAGAGAATGCCTTTGAGATCGTCCGGAAGGAAACCGGTCTGGTCTTTGCGAAGGTTTTGGAGCACGCAGGTGTCTATCAGCGCAATGAAGAAGGGAAAACTGCGTTCCTTCGATTTGTGGATCAAGTGAATCAGATTTGAATAAAACGGCTGTCTCACTGGAGACAGCCGTTTTTCATATGCACATATTTAGTTGACCTTGCTGTGAAATGCCTGATGCAGTTCCAGAGCTAAAGCGGCCATGGGGCCTTGGTCTACTTTGACAACTTGGCGGTCATAGGTTACAAGGCCGTTGGTTTCGTCTTCCACATCACTGACCTGAGTCAGAACTGCCGCGCAGAGACCGTTTTGGATGGCTGGGATCACTTCCTTGCGGTAAAGAGCCTCCAGTGCGCGAACGAATGTCGTGCGGTCGGTGTACTTCCGGTAACCGTAAGTCTGATCCAGATTGAAAGAGTGGTCGGGCAACTTCAGAGAATAACCGCCGAATTCCGACAGAACACAGGGGCGCTTGGGATCAACCTTCAGATTTAGTTTGCGGAAATAAACATGATCGCTGGTCACATCGCTGTTGCGGCCGGTGAACCAACCGGAAGTGGCATCCCAAATGCGGGAAGGATCCAAGACCTTCATTTCATTGTAGATGCGGTCGGCATCGTACTGCCCCCAACCCTCGTTGAAGATGGTGTAATAGCACACGCAGGGGTGGTTATACAGATGCCAGACCATCTCGCGCAGATCTCGCTCGAAGGTTTCGCGGCGGCGGCTGGATGCCCGGTGGGAAATGCCGCGCTTCAGGCCGATGGTGGGCAGGGCAGTGTCAAAGAAGAACCGGTATTTGCCGCTGTTGATCATGTCCTGGAAAACCACCATGCCGTACTTGTCGCAGTAGTAGTAGAACAGGTCAGGTTCCACTTTGATGTGCTTGCGAAGCATATTGAAACCGAGGGACTTCATGGTCTGGATGTCATAAAGGTATCCGGCAGGGGTAGCGGGGAGATAGATGCCATCACTGAAATATCCCTGATCCAGTAGACCGTGGAAGAGCATGGGTTTGCCGTTCAGGCAGATATAGGCCTGAGCGTTGGTGTTTTCGATGGTTACGGTGCGCAGGGCAAAGTAGGATTCTACGGTATCCTCACCGTCGGTCAGGGTGAAAAAGTACAGGTGGGGATTTTCCGGTGTCCAGAGGATGGGAGAAGGGATAGAAATCGTGGTTCGCTCACCGGTGAAACGATGCTCGATCATGCCGGAAGAAGTTTGGACTGTGACAAGCTTATCTGCTTTGCCGCCGTTGACTTCCAAGGTGACGGAATCGAGTGTGGGGGACAGTTTCAAAGAAGTAATGTGTTCTTCAGGTACGCTCTCCAGCCAGACCGGTTGCCAAATGCCGCTGATGGGGGTATACCACATGCCACCTCGATCTCGGCGTTGTTTTCCGTACGGAAGTTCGGGATCCAGCCGATCAATTACCTCTACCCGGAGGTGGTTTTCTTCTTCGCAGAGGGCATCGGTGATATCCAACGTGAAGGGGAGATACCCACCCACGTGACCGCCTATGCGAGTGTCATTGACATATACCGTGGTGATTTGATCCACAGCGCCGAAGTTCAAAAGAACACGGCCGCGGTTAAAATCGGCGGGAAGAGAAAAGGTTGTGCGGTAAATATACTGTTCACCCTTTTTCAGCTGTCGCTCGATGCCGGACAGGCGGGACTCGGGCGGGAAGGGGACACGGATGGTGCCGAGCGGTTCCTCTTGTTCGGCGATTCTGCAGGACAAATCCCAATTACCGCAGAGGGAAAGATAGGAATCGCGCTTCATCTGGGGGCGGGGATACTCCTCCTCCCATGAGGTGGAGGAGTCCGACTCAAAAGGGGTCTTCAGAGAGCACAGACGGGGCGGCTTTTTCTCGGAGAACAGAACCAGAAGGACCAGAACGATCACCGCGGGTACCAGTGCGGCAAGAAAGATATTCTCGTTGGGTACGAAGGAGTAGGTGCCGTCATTGTTCAGAATCTGCTGGGCGTTGGCCAGCACAGCTTTGCCAATGTAGGGGCCGATAACGCCGGGAACAAGCACCTGCGAGAAAATGCGCACGCCCTGCAGCATACCGGCCTTGCCGGCAGGGGTCAGATCGCGAATCTTGGCGCCGAATACTGCCATACCGCACAGGTAACCGCACATCATAAACAAAGAGCCAATAAACACGGGAACGGTGGAGCGGAACAGGAACAGCAGGACGTAACCCACCATCAAGGCGATCAGTGCGATGAAGGAGGACAGACGGAAACCCTTCTTGTCATATGCTTTACCCCAGAAGGCGGTAGCCGCCGAAGCGAGGATAATGGCGGGGGCCATGATCAGAACATAGTTGGTCATGCCCAACGACACTTCGTAGTAGATGATCAGATAGGGCATGAAGATCTGAATGGAGATGTTGAAAATAATAAATGCGGCCAGATGGATGTACAGGGCCGGGTTCCGTCGAACTGTGGAGGGACGGAATCCGTAGATTACATTTTGCCAGTAGCCGGTCTGGGAAGGAGGTGTGTTGCTGTCGCGAATCAGGAAGATGCCCAAAATGCCGACCAGTGTGACCACAATGCCAATGATAGTGAAAATCAAAGTCCAGCTTTCAGCCTTGTCCAAATTAAAGGCCATAAAACCGCCGAAAACCACCAGAATGGCCACCAAAGGCATCATGGAGTTGATGCCCTCGGCCGAGCCGCGGTTGGTATGGTCGGTGCTGTCGGTCAGCCAAGCATTGAAGGCGGCGTCATTGGCACTGGAGCCGAAGAAGGTCATAATACAGTCCAAAATGATAGTCAGGGACACGCCTACAGCGGCGGCCGAGGTGACCATGGGGAAGGCGGCTGAGATCCAGTCCAGACGCAGCAAACCGAAACAGAACACCGAAATGCCCCAAAGGATGTATCCGCCGCAGATGAACAACTTGCGTTTTCCAATCCGGTCGGACAGGGCGCCGATGAGAATGGTGGTTATGGTAGCGGCGATGGCACTGGCGGCAACCATAGCGGAAATGTCGCCGGCCGAGGCGTGGAACATCTTGTAAATAAAGACATTCAAGTACATGTTTTCCACGACCCACGCCACCTGTCCGATTAGGCTGAACAGGGTCAACGCGCACCAAAAACGTGGAGAAAGCTTTGTTTTCATGGGACAGACCTCCCAAATAGTTTATAAGAGCAAGACGGATTAACGGGCGTACAGTTCAATAATGTTCAACAGGATTTCGGTGGCCTTGTCCATGCGCTCTGCAGTGGTGCATTCAGCACAGCCGTGGAAATTGAAGCCGCCGGTGCCGAGATTGGGGCAGGGCAGACCCATCCAGCTTAGAGTTGCGCCATCGGTGCCACCGCGGACGGGAACGGTAACAGGTTCCAGACTGGCCATGCGGATGGCTTCGTTGGCGGTTTCCACCAGATGGAAGTGGGGCTTGATCTGTTCGATCATGTTGCGGTAGTTGTCTTTGAGGTGGAGGGTGACCGTTCCGTCGCCGTAGCGCTCGTTCAAGCGATGGGCAATGTGCTCCATGGTAGACTTTTTTTCTTCCAGCTTGCTCAGGTCGTGATCGCGCAGAATGTAGTCCAATTTTGCATTGCTGACATCGCCCTGCATGTCAGTCAGGTGATAGAATCCTTCGCGGCCTTCGGTATGCTCGGGGCGCTCCATGGCGGGCAATGCCATATGGAATTCCATGGCCACGTTGGAGGCGTTGATCATAGTGTCCTTGCTGCTGCCGGGATGGACCGAGAAACCCTTGATCTCCACCCGTGCGGCGGCGGCATTGAAGTTCTCGTATTCGATGCTGCCCACATCGCCGCCATCCACAGTGTAGGCGAAATCAGCGCCAAAACCGGGGATGTCGAACTTGTCGGCACCGCGTCCGATCTCCTCGTCGGGGGTAAAAGCAATGCAGACTTTGCCGTGGGGTTTGCCGCTTTGAATCAGCTGCTCGGCAGCCGTCAGAATCTCAGCCACGCCGGCCTTGTCATCTGCGCCCAGCAGGGTGGTTCCGTCGGAGGTGATCAAAGTCTCTCCCTTCATGGAACGCAGGAAGGGAAATCTGTCCACGCTGAGCACTGTGCCGTTGGGCAGAGTTATTTCCTGCCCGTCATAGTTTTCATGAAGTACAGGCTTGACATTCTCACCGCTTGCATCGGGGGAGGTGTCCATGTGTGCGATCAGACCGAGGGCGGGTTTTTCTTCGCACCCGGCGGTGGCAGGAATGGTGCCGTACACATAGCAGTGTTCATCCGCAAAGGCATCAGAAATGCCCAGTGCCTTCATTTCCGCCACAAGCAAATTGGCCAGATCGAACTGGAAAGGGGAGGAGGGGCAGGTCTCGGACTCGGGATCGGAGGTGGTGTGTACCATGGCATAGCGAATCAATCGTTCATAAGCGCGCATATTAGTAAACTCCTTTTTGGTTTTGTTTTCTTGCTTATCATAGCCTATGTGGGCAAGAAAGACAAGAAAAAACGCAGAGAAAAGCAAGCGCCCGGATCGTAGATCCGGGCGCGATGAGTTATGCCAGAGGTTCATTGTTCTTCAAAGAGAACTTTGTCATGTATTCGTTAAACCAGGATGCAAAGGGTTCAGAATTCTTCTTATCCATATTGCGGATGTACTCGTGGGTATTCAGAGCATCCATGCCCAACTCAATAACGGTCAGAGCGATGTTGGAACAATGGTCGGAGATGCGTTCGTAGTTGGTCAGAAGATCGTTGAAGATGATGCCGTGCTCGAAGGTGCATTCACCTTTGTTCATGCGGTTCATGTGCCAACGTTTCGCGTCATCGCAGAGGATATCGACTACTTTTTCAAGGGGTTCCACCCGCAGTGCAGTCTCCAAATCGTCATTGGTAAATGCCTGCATGGTCAGATCCATGATCTCAAGGATGGCGGACTCGATGACCTTCAAATCATGACGGCCCCAGTTGGAGAAGGCGATTTGATTTTTGTTGTTTTCGCCGGCAATTTCGGCGATATTCAGTGCATGGTCACTGATGCGCTCGAAGTCGGACAGGGTATGCAGATATTTGGAGACCTCGTTGTTCTGCTTTTCATTCAGCTCGTAGCGGGTGATCTTCATCAGATAGGTGCTGATACGGTCTTCGTACAGGTCAGATTTTGCCTCCAAATCGGAGATCACCTGGAAGCTGTTTTCCGACCAACTCTCCAAGGATTCAAAAGCAGCAATGACGCTGTCGTTGGCAACCTGAGAGACGCGATCCATCAGTTCACGGCACTGGGCCACAGCCAGAGAGGGGTAGGGCAGGAAACGCTCTTCGGTCTGAATGGAGTCTTCTTCCTTGGCGGGCGTTTCCTTGGGCTCTTTGACCAGGAAACACATGATTTTTTCCAACTGACCAATCAAGGGGAACAGCACGATCAGTGTGGCCAGACGGAACAGGGTATTCATCAAAGCGACGCTGACATAGGTCATAGTCAGGTCCGTAATGGCAAACTGGAAGATGGCGTTCAGAGCGTAGTAGACAATGCCGCAGAATATCGTTCCGATCAGTTCGATGACCAAGTAGGAGAAGGCGGTGCGCTTACCATTGGTATTGGCGCCCACGGCAGACAACAGAACGGGGACGGCGGCACCGATGGAGATACCCATAACCAGAGGCAGAGCCACTTCAAAGGAGATGGCACCGGTGATGGTTAGGGCCTGGAGAATACCGACCGCTGCGGAAGAACTCTGGATGATGGCAGTGAATGCGGCACCCAGCAGAATGCCCAGAAGGGGATTGGAGAATGCGGTCATGGCGTTGATGAAGAATTCGCTTTCCTTCAGGGGGGCCACGGAACCGCTCATGGTGCTCATGCCAAACATCAAAATGGCAAATCCCAGCATGATGTCTGCCACATTGACCATGACGTCCTTTTTGCCGACCATTCGGATGATGATGCCGACCACGGCGACGAGACCGGTCAGGGTGGAGGTGGAGATCAGACTGACCCAGCCGCTGCCGCCCTGCAGGTTGGAAAGACAGAGAACCCAGCCGGTGATGCTGGTACCCAGAATGGCGCCAAGCACGATGCCGATGGCCTGCTTCAGTTTCATCATATTGGAGTTGACGAAACCGACAACCATGACCGAGGTGGCAGAGGAGGACTGGATGACGGTGGTCACACCGGTGCCGAGCAGAACGCTTTTCCAGACCTTGTTTGTGATCTTATATAGAAAACGCTCCAACTGGTTTCCGGCGCATTTCTTCAGACCGTCGCCCATTAGGGTCATGCCGAACAGGAACAGAGATACACCGCTCAACAGAGCGATGATGTTTGAAATACCCAAGGCCATTTCCTCCTTAAGTCGAAATCGACTTGCATTGTTACACTTACTTTTATATTTTAGTCGGAAAACTCAGAATGTAAAGGCATAAGAACATTTTTGGTAAAAAGAAACAAGAAAAGAGATGCATACATGCATCTCTTTTCAATCATTTTTCGTACTCTGGACACAGGTAGCGTCGCTTGCCTTGACTGCGCTTGCCGTATTCGATGGCTTCGGTGGGGCAGCCGCAGATGCATGCCATGCAGTGGGTACAGGATTGGCCCCAGGTTGGTTTGCTGTTCTCTAACCGGATGTTGTTCAGAACACAGGCGTCCACGCATTTCCCGCATCCGATACATTTGTCGGTGACAAAGAAACCGTCGGCTTTAACGTAGAACTTGTAAAAGCCCTGATTGACGGGTCCGGATTTCAGTTTATCCAGAACGTTGACTTTTGGAGTAGGGAAGGGGATGGACTGAGCGATGCATTGCGCACCATGTTCCAGAACCGGTTCGGCGTTGGCAATGATTTGGGACGATTTTTCTTCGTTGGGGACGGGAAACATGGCCACATAGTTTTCCGGCATGACTACTTCCAGAGTTCCCATATACTTCAGTCCCTTTTCCTGCGCGAGGGCGGAAAGGGGTTCTCCGGCGTTACCGATGTCTCCGCCGCAGGTCAGAACAAAATAAGCCTCTTTACTTCCGCTGAAGGTGCCGGTGCGAATAAAGTCGGCGAAAATATGGGCCATCTGCCAGGCGTAGGTGGGGGCCACAAAGACCCAGGGTTTGCCGGAGATCAGTTCGGCAGCAATGCCGTTTTTGATATAGTTCGCCGCATCCAGCAGGTCATCATTCAGCGCTTTGGCGAGCATTTGTGCGCAGTAGCGGCTGTTTCCGGTACCGGAAAAATAAATAACCATAACGTACACTCCTAAACAGATTATCTTCATTGTATCGGAAAAAAGAAATCGCTGCAACTATAATTCGGGACTATTGTGTCAGTAATTGTTGTTATTGTGTAGGATCCGATGCAGTGACCACTTTTTGAGGACGTGTTGAATGGTTATTTGGCAGATAATAGTATTGCAATCATTTTATACGCACCAGATCGGTTGTCCGTTTGACGTGGACAGATTTTCGTATCCGGAAAACGCGGTAAAAAATACATAACTGGATTCAAAATCGTTTTGAAATAGAAAAATGTCACAATTGACAGAAAATGAACGACTGTAATTGAAATGAAAGGTTGACTTTTTTGCTTGCTACTACTATAATACTTTCATTAACTTACTTGTGGGAGTCTTTCCAGCGGCAACATGGAAAGCGGTAAGTGCGTTTTTGCAGGGAATCCTGCGAAAATCGGACATATATACTGCAGTTTCTGCAGTATTGTTGCAAAAGAAACAAATTGTCAACCTTTTTCAACAAAAAAGCGATGTGGTCAGGTTCGCTTTCACAATTTAAGTTGCCAAACTCATCCCTGATGTCAGGGAAACAAAAAAACTCTAAATTTATTAGGAGGATAAGAAACATGAAGAAATTGCTTGCACTGCTTCTTGCTCTGGTAATGGTCTTCGCTCTGGTCGCTTGCGGCAACGCTGACAAGCCCGCCGAGAGCCAGAAGCCCGGCGAGAGCCAGAAGCCCGCTGAGAGCCAGAAACCCGGCGAGAGCTCGGACCCCGTGGTCGAGCAGATC
>RHMF01000799.1_pt1 | contig 15421 bp, 12 predicted proteins | sample 5365151 | NCBI WGS metagenome assembly RHMF01 (sample SAMN10266501, study PRJNA497801) | feces metagenome | isolation source: feces | host: Bos taurus | place: China: Prairie of Fairy Mountain | collected 2017-08-14 | reverse complement strand
TAAGTTACCAAATGCAGGATAACGTCTTTCTAAGTAGTAATCTCTGTCTTCTTCTTTTATATCTGTTGGTTTAAGTTTTCCTGCTCTGATCGCTTCTGAGTCTTCTATTTTCTTAGGAACCCAAATTCTTCCGTCATTACGCAAACTTTCACTCATAAGAGTTAATTTTGATTGATAGTCTCCGTGAACTGGAATACAAGTTGGGTGAATTTGAACGTAACAAGGATTTGCAAAACATGCACCTTTCTTGTAGCATTGCCAAGCTGCTGAACCATTTGAGTTCATTGCGTTTGTAGAAAGGAAATAAACGTTTCCGTATCCACCTGTTGCAACAACTACAGCATGACCAAACCAACGTTCTAATTTACCTGTTTGTAAATCTCTTGTGATAATTCCTCTTGCTTTGCCGTCTACTAAGACTACGTCCATCATTTCTTTTCTTTCGTACATCTTTACAGTTCCGGCTTTTATTTCTTTAGAAAGCGCAGAGTAAGCTCCTAATAATAATTGTTGACCTGTTTGTCCTTTCGCATAGAAAGTACGGCTTACTTGTGCTCCTCCGAATGAACGATTATCAAGCATTCCTGCATAATCTCTTGCAAATGGAACGCCTTGTGCAACACATTGGTCTATGATATTATTACTTACTTCAGCTAAACGATAAACATTTGCTTCTCTTGCACGATAGTCTCCACCTTTTATAGTATCATAGAATAAACGTCCTACGCTATCGCCATCGTTTGGATAGTTTTTCGCTGCGTTTATACCACCTTGTGCTGCAATTGAGTGAGCTCGGCGTGGTGAATCTGAGATACAAAAGATTTTTACATTGAATCCTAATGCTCCTAATGAAGCTGCTGCTGAGGCTCCTGCTAAACCTGTTCCAACAACAATGACATCTAACTTTCTTTTATTAGCTGGATTGACCAATTTTTGGTCTGCTTTATATTTTGTCCATTTCTCGCTAAGTGGTCCTTGCGGAATTTTGGAATTAAGTGTTACCATCTTTTTCTCTTCTTTTAATTGTTTATTTTCATTTATTTACAGAACATTACAAACAATGGAACTATGGCAAAACCTAATGGAACTATGATTGCATAGCCTGCTGCTAAATATTCTATTGCTTTGTTATATTTTCTGTGATTTAATCCAAATGTTTGGAATACTGAGTTTATTGCGTGGAATAAGTGTACTCCTAATATAACTAATGCTAACAAATAGATTACAAAGTATAATTTGTCTTTGAATAGCTTGTTACACATTGTATAGAAGTCTGGTTCATATTCTGTAAAGTCTTTTCCAGCGTATAAAGCTACTTCTTCTTTTGTTAGAGTTATTAACTCTTCACCGTCTTTTGATATTTTTTCAGATGGTTGTCCTGTTTGCATTATTTGAAGGAAAGGCATATATTCTAATTGCAATTCCATCATTTTTTCTTGTGCTTGTTCTTGACCTAATTTGCCGCTCATCATTTGTTCTTGTATGTCGGCAACTTTGTCATTCAAGTGTCTTTGTATATCTTCCATTTCAATTGTGTAAGTATCGCTGTCATCAGCAACAACTACTCCAAATTTTACGAAATAGAAGTTAATAAAGTGAATTACTAAGAATACAAAAACAACTCCTCCTGTGTAGATCATCCATTTTGAACCTGCATGTGTCTTTGTTTTTGACGCAACTGCATAGCCAACAGGTCTTGCTTTTTTGTTTTCTATTGTCAGAATGATTGCAACAACTACGTGTAATAAAACACTTAGCATAAGAACTACTTCCATAATTTTTACAATCCAGTTAGTTCCCATAAAGTGGCAAACATTTCTGTACCATTCTCCTCCGTCTTCTCTTAGGATACAGAGGTTTAATCCCATGTGCATTGGTAAAAATACAAGCAAAAATGCTCCAACCGCTGCAATGGTCATCTTCTTTGTGATAGATGCAAATTTTACTAAACTCATTTCTTTTTGGTTTTTATTATTATTTATTTTTCTTCTAAGAATAATTTTGCAAAAGTATGAATTTTTCTATGAAAAACGAAAATTTCACCAATAAACTTCCATTAAACAATTTTTACAATCAAATTTTAATCGATATTTGTGTTGATTATCTTTCAAAAACAAATCACCTTCATACTCTTTTTTTAGAACATGACGTTTTAAGCATTGACCAAGATTATATCTTATGCAATTTCTTGAACGCATCACACATATTTCACCTTGTTTCATCTGTTTTTCCAAGGCATATTCTTTTATTTCAACTCCCTTATTTGCATAAAAAGCTCTTGATTCTTCATTACTTATATTTTCAGTATAATCAACCTCTTTCTTAATATAAGGAATAGAAAAATCTATTTCACGTTGTTTTTCTCTTGAATAAGAATTTAGTATTTCTTCTTGCAAAGACTCCAAAATATCTCTTCGTAAAGAATTAAGAAAAGAGGCAGGAAAGAAGTATTCCTCTTGACAATTATAAGTGAAGCTATCTAACTCAAAGACAGTGTCTCCCATCTTTGAAAATTTTTCCTTTGTTTTTGAAAAAAAATCCTTTGATTTTTTTAATTTTTCCTTTGAATTTAAAAAATATTTCTTTGATTTTTTTCCGCGTTTATCTGATGCTTCTATATAGTTGTCTGACAGAGTAATATCTACTTTAAGTTTTCTAATGGATTTTTCGCTTAATTGTTTCTCAAATTGCGTATCTTTATTTCTAAAAATCTTAGTTCCTTTTTTCAAATTAAGCGATTTATTGACTTTTATTTGATTTCCCGCATAAGCATTAACTAAAAAACCTTCACTAATACCATTTTCATCTATTGCAATCAATCCATCGGAAGGAAAAAACACCTCATCGGTTTTTAATATTAAGGTATTAGCTTTTGATTGCAAGACTTCACCAACATATTTTCCTATACTCTTTGTAGTATCTATGTTTCCTGTTACATCTTTTCTTCCATTGAGGAAAAAACTCGTGTATCCACGATTAAAACTTTTATCAATATCGGTTTTAAACTCTTGTGTAACCTCTCCAAAAGAAGAACGAGTGTATTGAGGATTGTTTTCTATAAATTCATTTAATAATTTGTTGTAATGAGAGGTTACGTTCTTTACATAAGTTATGTCTTTTAGCCTACCCTCTATTTTAAAACTACAAACACCTGCTCTAATCATTTCCCCTAAATAAGCAGATGCGTTGAAATCCTTTGTAGATAGCAGATATTTATCTTTTATCAGAACTTTGCCTTCATTATTTAGAAGGTCGTATCTTGACCTACACGATTGAGAACATACACCCCTATTTCCACTTCTTTGAGTTTGACAAAGCGATAGATAACATTGTCCGCTAACTGAACAACACAACGCTCCATGAATAAACGCCTCTAATTCCACCTCAGGACAAAATTCGTGCATTCTACGAATCTCTTCAATAGAAAACTCTCTTGGCAAAACGACTCTATCAATGCCTGTATCGTAAAGAAACTTTAATTTTTCTTTTGTAAAACAATTCATTTGAGTTGAGCCGTGCAGCTGAATAGGAACATTCAAAAACTGCAAGTAAGCCATATCTTGCACAATTATTGCATCGACATTTGCCTCGCAAAGTTCATTTACTGCTTGTTTTGCTGCATTTAACTCTTCGTCAAACAAGAGTGTATTCATCGTAACATAGACCCTCGCTCCAAAAAGATGCGCATAATTCACTGTTTTTTTAATATCTTCAAGCGAATTAGTCGCTACACTTCTTGCTCCAAACTTTTCGTAACCTATATAAACAGCATCAGCACCACAATCAATAGCAGCTTTTGCTATCTCGTGATTTCTTGCAGGAGAAAGTAATTCTAATTTTCGTTTTTCCACCCTATCTCAACTCGTTTCTATACATTTGTATAGTTTTCTCTAAGCCATAATAAAGAGCATCACTAATTAAAGCATGTCCTATTGATACTTCTAATAGATTTGGTATATTTTCTTGGAAGTAACGAAGATTTTCTAAATTTAAATCGTGGCCTGCATTCAAGCCTAAGCCAACTTCTTGTGCAGTTTTAGCTGCTACGATAAACTTTTCAATAGCTTGTTGAGGATTATTAGGATATTGAGCAGCGTAAGATTCAGTATAAAGTTCTACTCTATCGGCTCCGCAAAGTTTTGCTCCTTTTACCATTTCACTATCAGCTTCTACAAAAACCGAAACCCTACTAACCTTCTTTAAACGAGCAATAATCTCTTTTAACTCCTCAGCATATTTGATTGTATTCCAACCAGCATTTGAAGTTAACACATCTGGTGCATCAGGCACTAAGGTTACTTGTGCGGGTTTTATATCTTCTATTAGTTTCATAAAAGTTTCCGATGGATAACCCTCAATATTAAACTCAGTTTTAACAACTTGTTTTAATTCATAAACATCTTTATATCTTATATGCCTTTCATCAGGTCTTGGGTGTACGGTTATACCTTGTGCACCAAAGCTTTCGCAGTCTATTGCTACTTGAATAAGATTAGGAATATTACCTCCGCGTGCGTTTCTAATAGTTGCAACTTTGTTTATATTAACACTTAAATTTGTCATAAAGCTTTATCATTTTGAATTGCAAAGTTATAAAAATAAAGCAAAGAAATAATTTTTTAACGTAAAATATTACTACCTTTGCAAATAATTTTAATAAAATTAATAATGACATTTGAACAAATAGGTCTTTGTCCCGAATTGCTAAAAGGCGTAAAGGACTTGAGGTTTGAAACAGCGATGCCGGTACAAGAACAAGTTATTCCCACCTTGTTAGAAAACGACTGCAATCTTATTGCACTTGCACAAACAGGAACTGGGAAAACAGCCGCTTTTGGTTTACCTTTAATTGAAAAGTTAAACTATAAAAACAATAATACAGAAGCCTTAATTATTTGTCCTACAAGAGAACTTTGTATTCAAATAACTAACGATTGCAAAAAGTACGCTAAATACATTCCTTCTTGCACTGTAGTTGCTACTTACGGAGGTGCAAGCATTGAAATGCAGATTAGGGAATTAAAAAAAGGAGCAAAAATCATTGTTGCAACACCTGGTAGAATAAATGATTTAATTGACCGAGGTAAAGTTGATATTTCTACAATAAGATACCTCGTTTTAGACGAAGCAGACGAGATGTTAAACATGGGATTCAAAGAAGATTTGGATTCTATCTTAGAACATACTCCCGCAGACAAACACACTTTACTTTTTTCTGCCACAATGCCAGAAGAAGTTGAAGAAATAGCAAGCAATTACATTGAAAACCCTATCAGAATCCAGATAGGAGAACGCAATCAGGGCTCAAACAACGTAAGACACTTCTATTATTTAGTACATGCCAAAGATCGCTACCTTGCACTAAAAAGAATAGCTGATTATTACCCCGATATATATGCCATTGTCTTTTGTCGCACAAAAGTAGAAACACAAGAAGTTGCCGATATGTTAATAAGGGACGGCTATAATGCTGACTCACTTCACGGCGACCTTTCACAAGCTCAACGCGATCACGTAATGAGTCGTTTTAGACTTAGAAACATTAAAATGCTTGTTGCAACAGACGTTGCCGCACGAGGATTAGATGTTAGTAATCTAACACACGTAATAAATTATAACCTACCTGACGAATTAGAACAATACGTTCATCGTTCAGGACGTACAGGTAGAGCCGACAAACAAGGAATATCAATAGCTATTCTTAACCTTAGAGAAAAGCACAAAATAAAAAGCATTGAAAAACTAATACAAAAAACATTTGAAAAGGCAGAAATTCCTACAGGAAAGCAAGTTTGTCGTAAGCAACTGTTCAATATGATAAATAAATTGGAGAGTGTAATTGTCAATGAAGAAGAAATAGAAGATTTTATTCCAGAGGTAATTTCTAAACTAAGTTGGTTAAGCAGGGAAGAATTGATTAAAAAATTTGTATCTGTGGAGTTCAATCGCTTTTTAGAATATTACAAAGATGCTCCTGACTTAAATGTTGATGAAAATAAGCAAGAAAAAGAAAAAACGAAAACTGACAAGAAAAAACTCACAGATAAGAACGGTGAATTTACAAGACTATTCCTCTCTCTTGGTAGAAAAGACAGAATTGTTCCGCAAAGAATAATAGGTTTAATTAATGACTATTGTCCAAACATGAGAGTTGAGATAGGGAAAATAGACATTCTTGACAATTTCTCTTACATAGAAGTCTCTACAAAAGATGTTAACGATGTGCTTTTTGCATTTGAAGACAAATTCTATAAAGGCAGAGCATTAACACTTGAACTTGCACAAGCAAAAAAGCCAAATAAAAAAGAAAAATCAAACAATAGAAACAGTAAAAAAACCAATAAAAAAAATAAAAGATAGAAATGGCACATTTAATCTCTCCTTCGTTGCTTTCAGCTAATTTTTGCAACTTAGAAAACGACATAAAAATGTTAAATGATAGTCAAGCAGATTGGCTACACGTTGATGTAATGGACGGAGTCTTTGTTCCAAACATTTCTTTTGGGCAACCCGTAATCAAACACATAAAAAAAATTGCACAAAAGCCTCTTGACGTACATTTAATGATAGTAGAGCCTGATAAATTCTTTGAAGATTACAAAAATTGTGGGGCAGACATTATCACAGTTCATTACGAAGCTTGCACACATCTTCATCGTTCGCTTAGCAAAATAAGACAACTTGGAATGAAAGCAGGAGTTGTTTTAAATCCACACACACCTATTTGCGTATTAGAAGACATTATTGATATGTGTGATTTAGTTCTTTTGATGAGTGTTAACCCTGGATTTGGAGGGCAATCATTTATTGAAAACACTTACAATAAGATAAAAACACTAAAACAACTTATAGAAAGAAAGAACCCAAATTGTTTAATAGAAATAGATGGTGGAGTAAACACATCAAACTATAAAAAATTAATAGAAGCAGGAGCAGATGTTTTAGTTGCAGGCAACGCTGTTTTTGCATCAGAGAATCCAATCGAAACAATAAAAAAATTAAAAACAATTTAGCATGGGATTGTTTAATTGGTTAAAAAAGGACAATAATTCTTCAAGCGAAGTAGATTTATCTTTACTTCACACCGACATTCACTCACATCTAATACCAGGAATAGATGATGGCTCTCCTGACATGGAGACATCTATTGCTTTATTGAAAGAATTAGAGCTTCTTGGCTACAAAAAGATCATCACAACACCACATATAAAAAACGAATTCTTTCAAAACGATGTCAATAGCTTAGATGATTTATGTGCAAGCCTACAAAGAGCGGCTCGATTTGAGGGAATTCAAATGAAGATTGAAGTTGGAGCCGAACATCTATTAGGAGACGATGTTACAGAGAGAATAAAAAACGGTTTATACAAGACCTTTGGCGACAATTACCTTTTAATAGAACTTCCATTTTTAGATCCTCTTTTTGGATTAGACGGTTACATTTTTGAACTTCAACTTACAGGTTACAAACTCATACTTGCGCACCCCGAACGTTATCTTTATTGGATTAATGACTTTAATCGTTTTACCAAACTAAAAGATAGTGGAGTTTTATTCCAATTAAACATTATGTCTTTAGGCAATTACTATGGCAAAGACGTATATAACTTAGCAAAAAAATTAATTGACAACAATATGATAGAACTTCTTGGCACAGACACGCACGCTCCAAAACACATTGAAGCAATTCAAAAGTCTCGTTCAAGCAGTTTATTAAAGAAATTAATAGAATCAGGTAGAATTATAAACAAAGAATTTTAAAATATGGCAGCATTAGACGCAATATCCCCTATTGATGGCAGATATTCAAGACAAACAAAAGAGCTTTCTAATTATTTTTCAGAAGCATCATTAATAAAATACAGAGTTAAAGTAGAAATAGAATATTTCATCGCATTATGCGAATTAGGCTTACCACAATTAAGCAATTTTGACAAAACAAAATTTGAAGATTTACGCAAAATCTACGTTGATTTCACATCTGAGAACGCAAATCAAATAAAAGAAATTGAAAAAATCACAAATCACGATGTTAAAGCAGTAGAATATTTCATCAAACAACGATTTGACGAAATGAACATTGCAGAGTTCAAAGAATTTATTCACTTTGGGCTAACCTCACAAGACATAAACAACACCTCAGTTCCTTTAAGTCTTAAAGATTGTCATCAAGAAACCTTTATGCCTCTTTTGAACAATGTGTTAGAATTAATATCTGAAAAAGCAAAAGAATGGAAAACCGTTCCAATGCTTGCACACACTCACGGACAACCTGCATCGCCAACTTTATTAGGAAAAGAAATGCAAGTATTTGCATATCGTCTTGAACAACAACTTGCATACTTTGCCTTCATTCCATTTGCTGCAAAATTTGGAGGAGCAACTGGAAACTTCAATGCACACAACATTGCATTCCCTCAATATGATTGGGTAGAATTTGCAAACAATTTCTGTGCAACTATCGGCTTAGAACGTTCGCTTTACACAACACAAATAGAAAATTATGATCACCTTGCAGCCTACTTTGACAATGTAAGAAGAATCAATATAATCCTTATGGACTTCTGCAAAGATATGTGGCAATATATATCAATGGAATACTTCAAACAAAAAATAAAAGAAGGTGAAGTAGGAAGTAGTGCAATGCCACACAAAGTTAATCCAATAGACTTTGAAAACGCAGAAGGAAACTTAGGAATTGCAAATGCAATATTTGAACATCTTTCAATGAAACTACCTATTTCTCGTCTTCAAAGAGACCTAACAGACTCTACCGTAAGCAGAAACATAGGAGTTCCTATTGCACACACAATAATAGCCCTAAATTCCATAATAAAAGGAATGAATAAACTAATCCTAAACCAAGACGCATTGGAGAGAGACTTAGAAAACAATTGGGCAGTTGTAGCAGAAGCGCTTCAAACCATATTAAGAAGCATGAATTATCCTAATCCATACGAAACACTCAAAGCCTTAACACGCACAAACGCTAAAATAAACCAACAAACTATCGCAGAATTTATTGAAACTCTTGACATAGACCAAGAAACAAAAGAAAGAATGCGACAAATTACGCCTTCTAACTATGTAGGTGTTTATGGCAAATAACAAAAGCAAAACATTCACAAGAAACATCTTAAAGCCATACACAGGGAGCATAATACTATTTTTTGCTCTCATGTGTATGGCAACTTTATTCTCTATCGCATCTATTCTTTCTGTTAGCAATTTCCTACAAATTCTTTTTGACACGCCGACCGATGCAGTAGAAAATCCCTCACAATTAGAAATTATTCTCAACAAAGTATATGATTATTGCCTATCCTTTGGAAAACACAAAGCACTTTGGCTTTTTGCAGCAATAATTTTTGTAATCTATTTTCTAAAAGACCTATTTACCTATTTAGCCTCATACTTTATTGGCTCTACTCGCAACAAAATCATACGCAACATAAGAAATAGTTTATTTGAACAATTCTCCTCACAAACAATTGGTTTTATCTCCAAATACAAAAAAGGAGATTTACTTTCACGTCTTAGCAACGACATAACAGAATATGATCAAAACGTTCTGCAATCCTTACAAACCCTAATAGTTAATGTAATCAGCGTAATATTATACTTTTCTGTTCTTTTATATATTGACTACAAAATAACACTACTTGTATTGCTTGTCTTCCCTCCTGTTGCGGGTATAGTATCATTCTTTTCTCGCAAACTAAAACGTAGCTCTAAGCACATGCAACAAAAATCTTCTCATCTCACCTCAATATTAGAAGAAACAATTTCTGCACTAAGAATAATCAAATCATTCAATGCAATTGAAGAAATGAACAATCGATTCAGAAGTTTCAACACCTCTTACACACGACTACGCAACAAAATAAATAGAAGAGTAAACTTAGCCTCACCACAAAGCGAATTCTTTGGCAATTGCTTAGTAATCGGAATCCTTCTAGTAGGTGCTCGCAACGTAATCTGTTCCCCTGTCCTTATGAGTGCAGATATGTTTATAGTTTACCTTATAATATTTTCACTACTCATCAAACCAGCAAAAGACATTTCAACATCTTTCTACAACATCAAGAAAGCCGATGCAGCAAAAAACAGAATATGCGAAATAATCTACGCAAACAACACAATCATTGAACCCAAAAATCCAACCAACTTAGAGAAATTCAGCAAAGAAATCACAATTGAAAACCTAAACTTCTCCTACGATGAAAAAACTCCAATATTAAAAGACATCAATCTCACCTTTAAAAAAGGAGAAAACACTGCAATAGTTGGAGCATCTGGCTCAGGAAAAAGCACTTTGATAGACCTGATAATGAAATTCTACAACATAAACTCAGGTTCAATATACTTTGACGGCATTTCAATAGAAGAAATGAGTTCACAACAAGTAAGAAAACACATCTCTATTGTTACACAAGAAACCATCTTGTTTAACGACACAATAAGCAACAACATAAGTTTTGGAGAAAACACTTTTAGCAAAGAAGAAATAGAAGCAGCTGCACGCATTGCTAACGCACACGAATTTATCAGCAAATTACCACAAGGATACGACACAATCATCGGCGATAGAGGCAGTATTCTATCAGGAGGACAAAGACAACGCATAGCAATTGCAAGAGCAGTACTAAGAAAATGCGAAATTCTAATCTTAGACGAAGCCACCTCTGCCTTAGATACCATTTCAGAACACAGTGTTCAAAAAGCAATAGACAACCTTTCAAAAGAAAAAACAATAATCACAATAGCACATAGATTATCTACAATAAAAAATTGCGATAAGATAATAGTTATGGATAAAGGTTGCGTAGTAGAAACAGGCACTCACGCAGAACTAATCGCAAAAAATGGAATTTATTACACGCTTTGTAAAATGCAAGAAATAAAGTAAAGAAAAAAATTACTTTTTCTTTACTTTATTTCTTCTCTAATCAACAATGTAAGATAGTTTATCGCTAACTATGTTTTTATTTATACGAACCCTATCCTCTCTCACACCATTATATATAAGATATTCTTGAACCTGTTGAGTTTCCTCGCTTTTACCAAGCAATTGTATACGAATACGTGGATTATCTATTAAATAATGCAAGAAATCTTCAAGAAACAATTTATCGTTTTCAATAGGATAAACCTCTCCGCTTTGCAAAGTTTTTATCTCTACACTCAAACTATCAATTTCTCTTGGAACATCTATTGTATGATAAAAAAAGGCATAAGAAGGTTTTTCAATTTTTATCAGATACTTATCATTTGGCTTAATTGCAACACAAATATTATCTTCATTATCCGGAGTATAGTAACTAATTTTTGTATTTTCTGTAAGATTATAAAAATCCACCTTACAATTATAAGCAGGCATTTGTTTATCTATAATCTTTAATTTCATAAGATGAATTTCCGGAGCTCTGCAATAAGGAGGCAATTCATAAGAAACAAGACTATAATTATCCGATACAGAATCAAGCAAAACACAATATGCAGTTTTTCCATCTTTACTTAACACTATATCACTTTCGGGTTGTTCTGAGTTGATATATTGTCCAATATTTCTTGGTTTTTTCATATTTATATCACTCAAATCAATATAAAACAAATCCAAGTCGCCATAACCTTTCCAACCATTTGAAGAAAAATAAAAACTTTCATAATCAGGGTGAAGATAAGGAGAATATTCATCTCCCGGGCTATTGATTCTTCGTCCTGCATTAGTAGGTTTTTGCCACAAGCCATCTTTTCCTTTTTGAGTAACCCAAATATCATAACCACCATGACCACCTTCTCTATCCGAAGCAAAGTAAAGAGTATTGCCATCAGGAGTTACAAAAGGGTGGATTTGATTAGCATTATTCAAATTAATAAGATTTCCCACATTATCGGGTTGCGACCAAATTCCATTGATACATTGCAAGAAATAAACCTGATATTTACCCGTTGTTTTATCCAATGAAGAAAGATACATATATCTTTTATCAGCAGTTAAAGACACTTTTGTAGGTTTATTCAAGGCATTTTCCAACTCAATTATAGGATACCCCTCTTCATATACATATCTTTCCAAATCCTCGTCATAAAACTTACGCGATTGACAAAGAATATCTTTTGTTGTAAAAGTTGTTTGTTGATAGAAACTATCTTCATTTTTCACTCTTTGTTTTTTCTTTCTAACAAAGAAAACCATTTCTTCATCTAATGAAACATAAGGATTTGTAATATCTAATTCAGAGGAAATTTTTTCAAGTTTATTTGTAATGAAAGGATATTTATTTTTTTCACCAAGGCTAAAAAAATCACACCATTCCACATAATTAACCGCAGACTTATACAATTCAGTATAAGATTCATCATACATTGTAGCATTTATAAACTTCTCAAAATTAACTACCGCAGCATCATATTCATCATGCGAATAATCAATCATACCAAGATAATAAAACAACAACGGATGAGAATAATTTGGACAAACCTCAAGCACCAAAGGAAAATACTTTTCAATCATTTTCGGATTATCCTTTGCAACACCTATCATACCAAGAATAAAATACGGACTTGCAAACTCTGGCTCTTTTTCAGTTAAGTCTCTAAGTATAGGAAAGCTTTTTTCAAACTTTCCATGTTTATAATAATTATATGCTTTTTTAAATTGTTTTTTTGACTCTTCTTTTATTTCAGTAGAACACAAGTCATAATTCTCAATTAATTGTTTTTGAGAAAATCCCCCTATGCTTACCAAGAGAAAAAGAATAAAAATTAAATTTCTTTTCATAATTACATCATCATTTTCATTCCATCAGCCAAAGAATTAACGAACTTCTCTAATGGTTTCTTCACCATCATCGCAATCATTGGATTTGCATCAAGCTCCATCTTTACAACTGCCTTTGTAACGTATGGTTCTACTCTTTCAAACTCAAAAATAATCAAGAAATTAAGTGGCATTGAACTTGGAATATCAGTATCATTTGATATTGTTATTGATTCATTTGGCACTCTTGCGATGATTTTAAGCCCCATATCAGTCATTCCCTTCACAGTAAAAGAACAACGATCTTGTGTTGCCTTGAAATTTTCTATTTTATCATTTGCCATCATTGAGAAATGAGTGAAATCTGACAAATATTCATATACAAATTCCACATTTCTATTGAGTTCCACTTTCTTACTTTCTATCTTCACCATAAATCTTATTATAAAAAAGGCGTTACTTACTTAATATAACGCCTCCAAATTAATCACAAACAAAAAAAAATTAATCATTCATTCTCTTTTCACTCCATAATTCAGGATTTTTTCTCCACTCTGAAAGAGAATCCAAATCTTCTGTTCTTATGAAGTTTTCTTCCGCTGCTAAATCTATTAGCGTGTGGTAATCTGTTATTGTACTTAGTTTAACATCTGCATCTTCAAAAGCCTTTTTCGCTACATCTAAGTTATAAGTAAATATAGCTGCCATGCCTTTTACTTGACACCCGCTTGCTCTTAAAGCTTCTACTGCTTGCAAGCTACTCTTTCCTGTCGAAACTAAGTCTTCTATAACGACAACTGTTTGACCTTCTTTTATGTCGCCTTCAATTTTGTTTTGCAATCCATGAGCTTTTTCACTCGGACGCACATAAACAAAAGGTTTTCCTAAGTCTTGTGCTACTAAAACGCCTTGTGGAATTCCTCCTGTGGCTACTCCGGCTATTACATCTACATCAGAAAATAGCTCATTTACAATAGCAACAAACTGTTGTCTAATAAATGTTCTTATTTCAGGGTGAGATAAAGTTACCCTGTTATCGCAATAAATTGGGCTCTTACGACCCGATGCCCATGTGAACGGATTTTCATTATTCAATTTTATTGCTTTAATTTGCAATAAAAATCGGGCCGGGCTGCTTGTATGGCTGTCTCTTTATTCATAATCATAATGCAAAGATACGACATTTTCAACAAACACAACAACATTTGCATAACAAATGATTGTTTTTTTAAAGAAAAATTCTCTCAAAGAGAAGTAATAGAGTGTGATATGGAAGAGTTAAATTCCATCAATTTTGCACATTTTTTCGGCGATGGCTACAAAAAAGATGTGTTAATTATTGTTAAAAATGAAGATTTGGAGCTTGCTTTCAAAAAAATCACAGAAAAATTCATTTTTGTCTTAGCCGCAGGAGGGTTAGTAAAGAATGAAAAAGGTGAGTTTTTGTTTATTTTCCGAAATAAGCACCTTGACCTTCCAAAAGGACACAAAGAAGAGGGCGAAGACTTAGAAGTAACCGCCGTAAGAGAGGTTGAAGAAGAAACAGGCTTGAAAAACATCTCCCTTCATCAGAAATTAGACGTAACATATCATACTTATATCAGAGAAGGCAAAAGAGAATTAAAAGCAACTCATTGGTATAGTATGTCTTCTAATAGCTCCGAAGCCTTAACTCCACAAGAAGAAGAAGGAATTGAAAGAGTAGAATGGTTAAGCGAAGAATACATCAAGCAAAACAAAAGAAAAATCTACCCAAGTCTTTATCATTTTTTGAAAAAGCACATCAAGATTTAGAAAATTCTTGGTAAAAAAAGAGGATAAAAACCTTTTTCTTAAAACCAAACTGCGAAATACTTCAAAAATTTCGGACAACAAAACACTAATCCGAAATTCTTGAAGCATTTCGCTTTAAATAAAAATCACTAAATCAGCTATTTAATTTTAAAAAGCAAAGATTTCTTTATTTTTTTCTTTGTTTTTTTCGATTTTTTCTTTGCTTTTTTGAGTTTTTTCTTTGTTTTATTTTTTTACTTCTTTGAAGTAGAAGCATTACCACTAAGTGGTAATCCTATTACCATAGGAAAGTAATAGTCTTACCCTTGGAGAGTAATTTATTTTCTTCACATTTTAGCAAAACAAACCCCGATTCCCAACCAATTTTCGTAGGAAATCAGAGAGAAATCTTTTAACAAATAAAATTTTGTAGTTATACAATAAATACATACCTTTGCAATCAAGAATTTAACAAAGCAACAAAATGGTTTAACCCTTAAAAAAGGAGGACAAAAAGGAGAAAAAGAATAATTATAATTTAGACTTAGTAAATTTTAATACGACATAAAAAGCGTTTTTGCTTAGATTTGGCTATTTGGAACCTCGAAAATTTCAAAAAATCACCAAAAAATAAGTAGAAAACGCTCACGTATCACATCGTGGGCTTTTCTTATTTGGTGATTAGGTAGTTTCGAGGACCTCAAATAGCAATAAGAAAAAAGTCCCACGTTTTTTTATGCCTTGAAGTCAAAAAAAAAAAAAAAAACATATCGTCATTTGGGACTTGGGCAAAGTTTACAATAAAAAAATAAAAATTAAAGAAATGAAACAAACAATTAAAATCATGTCGTTATTATTTTTAGCAATAATAACATTAACAACTTT
>RHMF01000609.1_pt1 | contig 15427 bp, 14 predicted proteins | sample 5365151 | NCBI WGS metagenome assembly RHMF01 (sample SAMN10266501, study PRJNA497801) | feces metagenome | isolation source: feces | host: Bos taurus | place: China: Prairie of Fairy Mountain | collected 2017-08-14 | reverse complement strand
TGCTCATCATTTCCCTCGGCTTGGCACCGCGTCTGAGCCGAAAGAACGCACCCAAGCGCAACGCCTTCGTCGCCAACCTCGCCACCCATCTCGTCTTCCCCTCCATCGACCCGACCAGCTCCCTGCACCCCATCTACCAATCCGCCATCCATAACGGCAAATCGGTAACGATATTACAACAATGATTTTCGCCTCATAACATTAGTCTCTAAGATGAAGAAAAGAGCGGAAAAAAATGCTTTCAAAATTTGGTCATGTCAAAAAGATGCATTATTTTTGCACCCGCAATTCCGCAATCGGTCGCATGGATGAGCGGTTTAGTCACTGGTCTGCAAAACCAGCTAGAGCGGTTCGACTCCGCTTGCGACCTCACCGAGATAAAGCGTCTGGACAATTCTGTTGCCCAGACGCTTTGTTTTTATGCGGCTGATGTGGAGAGGTTTATTCGGTGGGGGCGGGATTGTCGGTTTTGTTTGCTTCTTCGCGGATTTTGATGAGGCGGTCGAAGTCTTTGCGGCGGAATTCGAAGTTGTGACCCAGATACTTGTCGCGCACAGTGGGGTTGACGGCGAGTTCTTCGCTTGAGCCCTGGAACAGAATCTTGCCTTCAAAGAGCAGATAGGCCCGGTCGGTGATGCTCAGTGTTTCGGGGGCGTTGTGGTCGGTGATGAGGATGCCGATGTTCTGGTGCTTGAGGCTGTACACGATACTCTGGATGTCTTCTACGGCGATGGGATCTACGCCGGCAAAGGGCTCGTCGAGCATGATAAAGCGCGGGTTGATGGCCAGGCACCGCGCAATCTCGGTGCGCCTTCGCTCACCGCCCGACAGGCGGTTGCCCAGGTTGTGACGCACTTTCTGCAGGTGAAACTGGCTGATAAGTTGCTCCATGCGTTCGCGTTGCTGTTTGGGTGTGAGTTTGGTCATCTCCAGAATGGTGCGCAGGTTGTCTTCCACCGATAGAGTGCGGAACACCGACGCCTCTTGCGCCAGATAACCTATGCCCAGTTTGGCGCGTTTGTACACAGGCAGTTTGGTCACATCCACATCGTTGAGAAACACACGTCCTTCGTTGGGGGTAACCAGTCCGGTGGCCATGTAGAAAGTGGTGGTTTTGCCGGCGCCGTTGGGGCCGAGCAGTCCCACTATTTCACCTTGGTGCACTTCAATCGACACATGGTTCACCACCGTGCGCTGGCGGTATTTCTTTACCAGGTTGTCGGTGCTGAGCACCAGCGTGCCTGCCTCGCCAGCGGCATTCAGTTGTGCGGCCACTTGCTTGTCGTTGGCCCGGTCATGGTTCACCTTGGGAAGTTTCATTTTTTCTTCGACAGTTTACCCTGTATATAGTCGGTCATCATGTTGATGGCCACCTCGTTGTTGCCACCTTCGGGAATGATGATGTCGGCAAATTTCTTGGTGGGCTCGATGTGCAGTTGGTGCATGGGTTTGAGCACCCGCTGGTAGCGCTCGATTACAGCCTCGGCGGTGCGTCCACGCTCTATGCAGTCGCGGCTGATGACGCGGATGAGGCGGTCATCGCCGTCGGCATCGACAAACACCTTGATGTCCATCATTTTGCGCAGTCGCGGGTCAACCAGCGCCATAATACCCTCGATGAGCATCACGTCGTGTGGCTCCATGTGCTCGGTCTCCTTTTGACGCGAGCAGGTGAGGTAACTGTAGGTGGGCATTTCCACGCTCAATCCTTTGCGCAGTTGTTTCAAGTGCTCAAGCAGCAGGTTCCAGTCGAACGCCGCCGGCTCATCGAAGTTGATTTTCTGCCGGTCTTCCACAGGCACATGACTGGAGTCCTTGTAATAAGAGTCTTGGGAAATCACGCCCACTTCCCCCACGGGGAGACGTTCCATAATTTTTCGCACCACAGTTGTCTTGCCTGAGCCGGTTCCGCCGGCAACGCCGATGATAATCATATAATTAGGTTAATTAAAAATGAAACACTCAATTTGGATTCAGCCCGCACGGCCAAATCCAAATGACAAAATTACATGATTTAGCCAAGTTATCAAAATTTCTTTTGATTTTTTCTGTTTTGGCCCGGAGCGCATTCAGTTTTGCTCACCAATCCTTGGTGTGCTTGCAGTGCGGGCAATCCTTGCCCTTGCCGCAACCGCAGTCGCAGCCATCGCCCTTGCCGAGTTTCCAGAATCTGCGCAGCAGCCATCCCAAGGCCAGCGCCAGGATGAGCAGCACGATGATTGTTTGAATGATAGCCGAAGTGGTCATAAGTGTGAAGCGATTTGGTAGAAGAAGAACGAAGCCAGCCAAGCGATGGCTGTGGTGTAGATGATTTCAAAAACCATCCACTTGGTGCCCGCCTCTCGCCGGATGGCGGCCATCGACGCGATGCAGGGGAAATAAAGCAGAATGAAAATCATAAACGAGTAGGCCACAATGGGATTGAACACATGCTGCCCCTGCTCGTTGGTGGCACTTTGCAATTTCTCCTTGAGCGGCGCGCTTGTTTCATCGGCATCGCTCTCGCCCGTGTAGAGCACGCCCATGGTCGACACCACAATTTCTTTGGCGGCGGCACCGGTGAGCACACTCACGCCCATCTGCCAGTTGAATCCCAATGGCGCCACTGCCGGTTCGATGGCCTTGCCCATGCGTCCCATGTAGGAGTTTTCGATTTGCTGCGAGGGTGACATTTCCTCGTGGTGGGGGAAATAGCCCAGCGCCCACACGATGATGGAAGCCACGAGGATGACGGTGGCCATCTTGCGGAGATATTGGGAACCCTTGTCCCACATGTGGATGAGGGCGTTTCGGGCAGTGGGCTTGCGATAGGGCGGCAGCTCCATCACAAACTGCGACTTGTCGTGCTTGAGCAGTGTTTTGCTCAGCAGAACGGCAGTGACGGCCGCCGTCAGGATGCCGATGAGGTAAATGCTCATCAGGATAAGCCCCTGGTTGGCGCTGAAAAAGGCCGCCACCAGCAGCAGGTAGGCCGGCAGACGCGCCGAGCACGACATGAAGGGCACGGTAAGGATGGTAACCACGCGGTCGCGGTAGTTCTCGAGGGTGCGTGTGGCCATGATGGCGGGCACGCTGCAGCCAAAGCCTATCAGGTAGGGGATGAACGACTTGCCGTGGAGCCCCACCTTGTGCATGATGCGGTCGACGACAAATGCCGCCCGGGCCATGTAGCCGCTGTCTTCGAGCAGAGAGATAAACAAGAACAGTATCAGAATATTGGGCAGGAACACCAGCACTCCGCCCACGCCGGCGATGATTCCATCCACCAGCAGGTCTTTGAGAATGCCGTCGGGCATGATGCCGCCTACCCATTGCCCCAGCCAACTCACGCCCTGTTCAATCCACTGCTGTGGATAGGCGCCCAGCGTGAAAGTGGCTTCAAACACGAGCCACATCACCACCAGCAGGATGGGCAACGCCAGCCACTTGTTGGTGAGCCAACGGTCCAGTCCATAACCTGGTTTTTTGGCGTTTTTCTGGTGGAAAGAGGTGAGCACTTCGGAGAGCGCACCGCGCACAAAACCGTATTTCAGGTCGGTAACCACGCTCACGATGTCGTTGCCGTTGTATTCGCGCTCTATGTCGTATCGGGCCAGTTCGGCCTTTTTAGTGATTTCAGCGGTGTTGGCCTGACCGGAGATAAGTTCCAGGGCATGCTTGTCGCCCTCGATGATTTTCAGAAGGGTGTATCGGTTCAGGTTAGGGCACAATGAGGCCATTTCGGAGAGCCGACTTTCCACCAACGTGCCATAGTTAACATGCTTGCGGGCGCTCTCCTGCTCATTGCTTTCTATGGCCTGCAGGGTAGCTTGCAGCAGTTCCTTCACTCCGTGGCCGTTGTTGGCGGTGATGGGGATGATGGCGGAACCCAGCAGCCGGCTCATGGCCTCGATGTCGAGTTGGTCGCCGCTTTGCTGGAACTCGTCCCACATATTGAGGGCGATGACGATGGGAACGTCCATGTCCATGAGTTGGGTGGTGAGGTAGAGGTTGCGCTCCAGGTTTCCGGCGTCCACGATGTTGAGAATGGCGTCGGGGTGCTTGTCGCGCAGATAAGTGCGTACATACATCTCTTCGGGGCTGTATTCCGTCAGCGAGTAGGTGCCCGGCAGGTCCACCAGCTGGATGCGCTTGCCGTTGATGGAGAACCAGCCCTCCTTGCTGTCGACGGTCACACCGCCGTAGTTGCCCACTTTCTCCTTGGCGCCGGTCACGTTGTTGAACAGCGACGTCTTGCCGCAGTTGGGGTTGCCCACCAGAGCCACCCGCAGCACGTTGTCGGCCATGGGGTCGATGGGGTCAACGGTGCTTTCGGTGGTGCCGTTATAGTCATTGATTTCTTCTAGCTCGACGGCCACGTCACACACTTCCACCTGCGCCGCCTCGGTGTGCCGCAGCGAGATGTGCGAGCCCATAATCATGTATTCCACCGGGTCCTTGAGCGGGGCGTTTTTGAGCACAGCCACCTCGGCACCGCGCACAAATCCCATTTCAAGCAGACGCTGCCTGAAGGCGCCGCTGCCCAGCACGCGCACCACTTTCACGCTGCTGCCCACCGGTTCATCGTCAAGCAACCTGATGTTGGCTTTTATCTTGTCATTGTCACTCATTGTGTCCAGTCTGATTTATCATGCAAAGTTAGGAAAAATTGCCAAAACCGATGTTTGGTTATTTATGGTGCTTTTCAGTTGATCTATCCCATAAATAGGGGATATGTTGTCAATAATTTTCTGCATTGGTTATTTTTTTATTATTTTTGCAGTCACCAAGCAATGCCAATTATGAAAGATAAACTTTTTACACGCGACAACAAATTGAGCGACTTGATCATGGCGCGTCCTGTGGTGCTGGAAATGCTGCCCCGTATGGGTATCTCATTGGGCTTCGGCGACAAGACCATCGGCCAAGTGTGCCAACAGAGCAACGTGGATCCTGACTTCTTTCTGCTCATATGCAACGTGTATCATGTGGACAAATATGATCCCACGCCCAGCGAACTGAAAGATATCAACATGACCCAATTAGTGCCTTATCTGGTGCAGTCGCACAAGTATTATCTAGAGAAGCGCCTGCCGCACATCAGCCACCACCTGGGTCTCATCGCCGAGCAGCTGTCTCAGCCCGTGGCAGCGGTGCTGCTGCGTTTCTATGAGCAGTACACCAACGAAATCACCCAGCACTTCCGCATTGAGGAAGAACTGGTGTTCCCCCACATTACCGCCCTGCAGGCAGGCCGCCGCGACAGCAAGCGCATGGTCAAATATAAAGAAGCCCACAACGATATCAACAACAAACTCGATGACTTGCTGCAGATTCTGTTCAAGTATCTGCCCGCCAACGCAGGCGGCGACGAGACAATGGACGTGGTGCATGACATCCTGCAACTTTCGCTCGACTTGCGCAAGCACACTCTGATAGAGGAGAAAATCCTGTTCCCGTTAGTGAGAACTCTTGAGAAAAACGAAAACGCGAGATGAAACTACGTCTGTTAATCGTTGAGCCGAGTGAAGTGATTGCAAAGGGGATGCAGGCTGTGCTGCAGAACCAGTCGCAGTTCAAAGTGCTGGAGCCGGAAACCACGGCGACCAACATAAGCGATCGAATCGTCATGGCCCATGCCGACGTGGTGCTTATCAATCCCACCGTCATCGATTCGCCCGAGCAAGTGCGCGGCGAGCATCATGCCGCGGTGGTGGCGTTGGTCTATCAATACGTGCAGCCCGCGGTGTTGCGGCGCTACGATGCCGTGGTGGATATCAACGACCACCGCTCCGTCATTGTCGAAACGCTGGCCGGCGCTGTGCCTGGCAGTCAAACCGATTCGGCCCATCACAACTATGAACTGTCGAAGCGTGAAACCGCTGTTCTGGTGGAGTTGGCCAAAGGAAAGACCAACAAAGAAATCGCCGATACGCTGAATGTGAGCGTCCACACCGTCATCAGCCACCGCCGAAACATTATCCAGAAAACGGGCATCAAGAGTGTGGCCGGACTCACCGTGTATGCCATGATGCACAATTTGGTGGACGAGAGTGTTCTCGTGTGAAAGAAAAACGTTACCTTTGCGTCTTAATAAAGATTGATTATGCTGATAACTAAGTCGCTTAACCGCTTTGGCGAATACTGCATGTTCCTATGGAGGACCTTCAGTATCCCTGACAAGTGGAAAACGTTTTTCAAACGCTATCTGGACGAGATTTCCAAATTGGGCATTGACTCCATTCCGCTCATTATCATTGTGTCGCTTTTCATAGGATCGCTGTGCACCATTCTGATTAAACTCAACATCAGCAACCCGCTGCTGCCGCGCTACACCGTGGGACTCACCACGCGTGAAATCATCCTGCTGGAGTTCTCATCGTCGATTCTGTGCCTTATTCTGAGCGGCAAAATAGGCTCCAATATCGCCAGTGAAATCGGCACCATGCGCGTCACCGAACAAATCGACGCCCTTGACATCATGGGCGTCAACTCGGCCAATTTCCTGGCACTTCCCAAGATAGCTGGGTTGATTACCATCTTGCCGTTTCTGGTCACTATCTGCATGGCCACCAGTTTGTTCGGCGGTTGGCTCATCTGCATCATCACGGGCATTGTTGACCCCGACACTTTCATCTTTGGCATACAGACGCTTTTCATAGAGTGGTATGTGTGGTTCGCACTCATTAAATCGCTCTTTTTCGCTTTCATCATCTCAAGCATCTCGTGCTTCTACGGCTATAATGTGAAGGGCGGCTCGGTGGAAGTGGGCAAAGCCAGCACCGACGCCGTGGTGATGAGCAACATCATGATTCTGGTGATGGATGTGTTGTTAACGGAATTGCTTTTAGTGGTTTGAGTTATGATAGAAGTTCAGCACATATCTAAATCGTTTGTCGAGGACAACGGCCCCCGCCAGGTGCTCTTCGACGTGTCGGCGAAATTTTATGACGGCAAGACCAACCTCGTCATCGGTCAGTCGGGCTCGGGCAAGACGGTGCTTGTGAAGAATATCGTGGGTCTGTTTGCCCCCGACGAGGGCAAAATCCTGTATGACGGACGCGACATCACCGTCATGGACCGTAAGCAGCGCAAACTCCTGCGCGAAGAAATCGGCATGCTCTTCCAGGGCTCGGCGCTCTTCGACAGCGAAACGGTGATGGGCAACGTGATCTTCCCGCTGGAGATGTTTAGCAAGATGAGCAGCAGCGAGAAGCGCGACCGCGCTCAGTTCTGTATTGACCGCGTGAACCTGACCGGCAGCGAGAACAAATATCCCAGCGAACTATCGGGCGGTATGCAGAAACGTGCCGCCATTGCCCGCGCCATTGCTTTGAACCCTAAATATCTGTTCTGTGATGAACCAAACTCGGGGCTCGATCCCAAAACGTCGATAGTGATTGACGAGCTGCTCAGTGACATTACCCATGAGTTCGGCATCACCACTATCATCAACACACACGACATGAACTCAGTGATGGGCATCGGCGAGAACATCGTGTTCATCAACAAGGGTCGTGTGGGTTGGATAGGCACCAAGGAAGAAATCTACGATGTGGACAACGACGCGCTCAACAACTTCATTTATGCCACCGACCTGTTCCGCGATGTGCGTAAATATCGCCTGGTGCACGGCTATAAGCCCTCGGGCGAGAAACACAACGCGTGATTGCGTCTGAATCCCGCTTCTCGGTATGCACCGCCTTTGGGCAGGTGGCTATTTTTCGCTGTGGAAAGCGTTCCAGCCCTGTGCTTTGAGTTCAAACTCACCACCGTCGCGGCTCACCATGGCGGCTCCCAGCTCGGGTTTTGTGATGCGGCCGATGAGACGTGCGGTTTTCATCTGGGCCACCTTCTCGTGGCAGGTGAGTGGAACGGTAAAGAGCAGTTCGTAATCCTCGCCGCCGTTCATGGCAGCGGTGGTGAGGTTCATATTGAGTTCCTCGGCCATGAGGGCCGTTTGGTAATCGATAGGGATGCGTTCCTCGTACACGCGGCAACCCACGTTGCTGGCGTGGCAGATGTGGAGCAGTTCGCTCGACAGACCGTCGCTTACGTCCATCATGGCCGTGGGGCGGATGCCCAGCTCACGTAGTTCGTTCACCACATCGCGGCGCGCTTCAGGTTTGAGTTGGCGTTCCAGTATATATTCCTTGCCGGCGAAGTCAGGTTGGAAGTCTTTCTGTCCGGCACCCACCGTGCGCTCGCGTTCCAACAGTTGCAGGCCCATGTAGGCCGCACCCAGGTCACCGCTCACGCATATCAGGTCGGTGTCGTGTGCACCGTTGCGGTACACGATGTCTTCTTTGCGGGCTTCGCCCAAGCAGGTTACACTGATAATCAGTCCGGTAACCGATGCGCTGGTGTCGCCGCCCACCAAGTCTACACCATATTCCTCACAGGCCAGCCGCATGCCGGCATAAAGTGCCTCGATGTGTTCCAGAGTGAACCGCTTGCTGATACCCAGCGAAACGGTCACTTGCCGTGGCGTGCCGTTCATGGCGTACACGTCGCTCAGGTTAACCACGATGGCCTTGTAGCCCAAGTGCTTGAGCGGCACATAGGTAAGGTCGAAGTGGATGCCTTCCAGCAGCAGGTCGGTGGTGACAAGCGTTTCGCTGTCGCCATAGTTCAGCACGGCGCAGTCATCGCCCACACCGCAGCGGGTGGATGAGTTGTGGACGGACAGTTCCCGTGTGAGGTGCTTAATGAGTCCAAATTCCCCCAGTGAGGCTATTTCGGTTTCTGGCATGTGCGTAATGGGTTTAAAGTTCTTCAAACTGGTTGATGATTTCTTGCATGACCATCGACATGACCGGTTCGGCGGCGGAAGCGGCTTTCTGCACTTCCTCGTGCGACACTTTCTCCACAACGCCTTCCACGCCCAGGTCGGTTATTACCGACATACCGAACACTTCCATGCCGGCATGGTTTGCCACGATGACTTCGGGCACTGTGCTCATGCCCACGGCGTCGCCGCCAATGCGCCAGAAGAAACGATATTCCGCGGGTGTTTCAAAGGTTGGACCTTGTGTGCCCACGTACACTCCTTCCACCAGACGTACACCCTTGCTGCGTGCCACCTCGCGGGCTTTTTCAATCAGGCGTTCGCTGTAGGCGTGGCCCATGCCGGGGAAGCGCGGACCCAGTTCGTTGTAATTGCGCCCGCGCAACGGATGGTCCGGGAACAGGTTGATGTGGTCGGTGATAATCATCAGGTCGCCGATTTTGAAATCAGGGTTCATGCCTCCGGCGGCGTTGCTCACAAAAAGGGTGTTGACACCCAGCGCCTTCATCACGCGCACGGGGAAGGTAGCCTCCTTCATGGTGTAGCCCTCGTAATAGTGGAACCGCCCCTGCATGGCCAGAATGTATTTCTCGCCCAGGTTGCCGAAAATCATGCGTCCCTTGTGTCCTTCCACAGTTGATACGGGGAAGTTGGGAATGTCTTGATAGGGGAGTTCGGCGCGGATGTTGATGTGGTTGACCAGTTCGCCCAGCCCCGTGCCGAGGATGATGGCTGTGCGAGGCATGTCGTGGCCTACTTTGCTGCGGATGAAATCAGCGGTTTGCTGTATTTTCTCCAGCCAGTTGATGTCTGTGTTCATAGTTTTTGTGTTATACTCTTATTCCTTGATAAGGTGGTCCAGGTCGGCGATGAAATTGCCGTTTCCGTCTTGCAGGAAGCCTACCTTGATGGGGACGTAGTAGATGCAGGGTCGCATGGTGGGCGGGTAGTAAGGGTCGTTGAGGATGCGCACCGAGTCTTTCTCGGTGGTGATGATGAATTTGCGACGCCCTTCCAGCTCGTTGTAGTGTTTGAAAATGTCGCTGAAGTCGCGGCGGGTAAAGAAGTGATGGTCGTCGAAGTGCATGACCTTGACCTGTGCCTGGAACTGACGCAGATATCTGACCAGGGGCAGGGGCGTGGCTACGCCGGTCACACACAGCACGCTGTCGTTGGCCGTGAGTTCCTGCAGACTGGTGAGTTGCGGATTGCTGACGGGGAAGATAGGCACGGGGTCGGCGTAGCGGATGTTGCTGAAATAAAGTTTCTGCGACGGAAACAGGTTAAGTCCGTCTTTCATCATGCGTATGTCGATAGGCGACAGGTCGGTGGGACATTTGGTCACCACCACCATGTGTGCGTTGAGCACATTGTCGGCGGGCTCGCGCAGGTGGCCCAGCGGCAGGAGTTTGTCGTTAAAGGGCGGGTCGTTGAAATTCACGAGCACGATGTTGACCTTGGGCCGCACATAGCGGTGTTGGAAACCGTCGTCAAGCAATACCAGGTTAATGTCGGGGTCGATGCGCAGCAACTCGTGGATGCCTTTACGGCGGCTTTCACTCACGGCCAGCGTGATGAGGCTGCCGTACTTGTGGTAGATTTGGTAGGGCTCATCGCCGATGTCGCGCGGTGTGAGAGCGTTGGTGGCTTGGATGAACCCTTTGGTTTGCCGCTTGTAACCACGGCTAAGCACGCCTATGTGATAGTGGCGGTAGAGCGCCTCAATGATGTATTCCACATGAGGCGTCTTGCCTGTACCGCCCACAGTGATGTTGCCCACCGAAACCACGGGGATATCAAATTCCTCTTGCGGCAGTATCCCGATTTTGAAAGCAGTGTTGCGCACCCACACGCCTGCGCCGTAAATCCACGAGAACGGTGTGAGCACACCGTCCATGATGGCTTTGCGCTGCTGCTTGTTGAGTATCTTAGAATAGTCCATTGGTGGGTCGTTTGGAATGATGGTTCTTTCGGGACGTTTTAAATATTGATGATGCAGTAGGGTGACAAGCACAGAATCCGATCGCGTCCCAGAATCTGCTTCAACGTCTTGTGCCAGTCGTAGAGCAATCCCATTTCACCCTGCAGTTTCTCTTCGTAACTCATCTGCATGTAGGATGAGAACATCGAAGTGAAGTCGCTGGAGAGTTCGGGGTAGTTGTGGGTGTCGCACTTCTTGTCAATGCCGGCCTTTTTGGTCACCCAGGCAATGGCTTCGTCCAGTCCGCCGAACTCGTCCACCAGACCAATCTTCTTGGCGCTCATGCCGTCCCACACACGTCCCTCGGCAATTCGCTTGATGCTGTCTTGCGGCATGTGACGTCCGTCGGCGCAGCGTTTAGTGAAGAGCTCGTAGCCTTGGTTCACCATGTTTTGCAGCGAAGCCAGTTGCACCGACGTTAGTTTTTTGCCAGGTAGAATCATACCGGCGCCCATGTCGGCGTTTTCGTTGGTCTTGACGGTGGCGATGTGTACGCCTAGTTTATTCTCCATGAGTTCCTCGGCGCAAGGTATCATGCCGAAGATGCCGATGGAACCGGTGAGTGTGGTCTCCTTGGCAAAGATGCGGTCGGCGCAGCACGAGATGTAATAGCCTCCCGAGGCGGCGTAGTCGCCCATCGAAACGGCAACGGGCTTACCGGCGGCCTTGAAATCGGTCACGGCTTTCCATATTTGCTCGCTGCCGAAGGCGCTGCCGCCGGGCGAATTCACGCGCAGCACCATGGCTTTCACGTTGTCGGCTTTGGCCAGGTCGCGGATTACGCGCGAAAGTTTTTCACTGTCGATGCCGTCGTTGCCGGTTTGTTCCGAGCCATCGATTTCACCCACGGCGTATACCACCGCCACATGGTCGCCGCTGTAGACAAACGTTTTGGTGTTGAACGGTTGTTTCCCGCCGAACAGGGTGCTTATGTTGACTTGCGACGGCTGGTCATCGATTTCAGCCATTTCTGCCGGGGTAACCATCTTCAAGTCATCCACTTCGCCCACTCTGGTGCGGGCACGCAGTTTCTCTTCCATTTCGCTGCGGTAGCACAGTTTGTCCACCAGTTTGGCTTTCACTATGTCCTCGGGGCGCATGGTCACAGTCAGGCTGTCGGCGAGCGTATTGAACTGGGCGGCGGTGAGTTTGCGGTCGTGCGACATGCTGTCGACCATGGTCTTCCAGATTGAGCCCAGGTAATGTTCGGTTTGCTCGCGGTTGGCATCGCTCATGTCGTCAAGCATATAAGGCTCTACGGCACTCTTGAAAGTGCCTACGCGCACGATTTGCATGGTCACGCCCACTTTGTCGAGTAGTTTCTTCATATAGGGGATGGCTCCTGCCAGGCCATGCACATCGACGGCACCGACGGGATTGAGGAAAATGCTGTCGGCCACGCTGGCCAGATAGTAATCGCCCTGGTTGATGCCCTCGTTGCCATAGGCCATAATCCATTTTCCGCTGCGCTTGAAGTCCTTGATGGCTTCACGCACCTGCTGCAGAGTGGCGGGTGATGCCGAAACGCCGTTGCATTCGATATACATACCTTCCACGTTCTTGTTGCCGGCGGCTTTCTTAATTCCGTCAATAAGTTCGTTCAGACCCACGTTGGTCGTTCCTCTGCCTTGAAGCATCTGCATGACGTTAGCCGAAGTGATGCCGGCGCGTTCTTCTATGTTCATGCCCAGGTCCAGATGCAGGATGGAGTGTTTGCCGGGCACGCCTTTCTGCCCCGCGCCTGTTGTCCCCATCATCCCAGCCATAAGGGCTATACTCATCAAGAAGGCCACAAACATGCACACCATAAGTGCTAAAAAAGATCCGACAAAAGATCCGCACACTATCAGGAAAAATTTCTTCAGCATAATGCAAAATCGTTTAGCGTTGTTTTTTACAATCTACAAAGGTAGGTAATTATTTTCAATCGTTTGGCAGGTTATCAAAAAATCTTCGAGAAAATCCCGGGTGGGTTTATTTCTCTTGTGCCACCTGCGAAAGGTATTTCCTATGCAAAACCACAGCGAGAGCCACGCATGCCAGCGTACTTGCCAGGGCCAGCCACGGGTATTGTCCGTCGGCGGGTAGACCGATGGTGTCGAAATACTTTTCAGGCAATGTGCCCTGGTTCTCCAGGTGAGTCGCCAGCACCACCATGCTGTTGTTGAGCGCATGGGCGATGATTGGCACCCACAGGCTGCGGCTCCACACCAGCAGATAGCCCAGCCAGGCTCCCAGCAGCATGCGGGGTACGAATCCGAAGAACTGCATGTGGAACGCGCTGAACACAATGGCTGTCATCCACACTGCCGCATGGTCGCCCCATCGGCTGTGGCGCATGGTCTGCATCACAATGCCGCGAAACAGGGTCTCCTCGCTCAGTCCCGCCATCAAGCCCACCACTACCACGGTGGCGATGAAATATCCATTACCTTTGGCGTTGAGTATCTGTTCGGTGACTTTGGCGGCAGCTTCTTCGGTTTGTAGCATCCATTGCTCCACACCGCTCATGCACTGAGGCAGATGTATTGATTTGTTGGCCTCCACCATCCAGTTCATCATTGGCAGAGAAACACAGAAAAACACTACCGCTACGGCAATGAATTTCCACGAGGGCGCTTTGTCGATACACAGGAAATGCCACGGCCAGTCATAGCACAGCCAGGCGATGGCCAATGCAGGCATGATGAATACGAGGATGTCTTGCAGACAGATGCTTGCGAGTTGCCAGCTGGTGGAGCTTCCTCCACCAGGAAGCACCATGATGATTATTGATGTGAAAAGCAGCGCCATAGCCATTAGGCACAGCAGGAGCAGAAGCCGGCGGCCCGCCGAGATGTTCAGTTTGTTGTTAGTCATGCGGCAAAGTTACAATTTTGTTTCCATAGGCGGAGTAAATCCTGATTCAAATATTTCCCTGGCAGTGGAAAGCAATGTGAATAAACTTTTTGGCTTCCGGGCGGTCTAATTAATAAAATCATATAAAAATTGATTATGAAAAAGTTTATTTTATCGATATGCGCGATGATAGTTGCCCTGGTCGCTCCGGCTCAGGTGGATGACATTTATGGTGACCCCCAGCCGCAGGCAAAGACCAAGAAACAGGTGGAAAAAGCAATCCAGACCCTGACCGATTCGGTGGATTTCCTCAAGGCTGAGATGGCAATGGAGCGCGGCCACTTCGTGATGCTCTTCAGTAATGTGAAGATGGACGCAATGGCTCCCGTGCGTTTCGACATCAGCGACAATACCAATTTCATCGTGGTGCAGGAAGATTACGGAATCATCCAGTTCGCTTTCCCCGGTTTATATTCTGGACCCAACGGATTGGGCGGCTTTACCGTGAAGGGACGCCTGGGCAACGTGAAGATGGAACATGGCAAGAACGGCGATGTGCATTACTCGTTTGTGATTCGCGACAGCGGCATGTCGGCCCAGGTCTTTATCACCCTGCATAAGAGCGGCAATTACGCCAGTGCTTACATCAATCCCACTTTCGGCAGTATGCAGACGACGGCCCATGGCCGTATCCTGCCGTACCGGAACGATAAATTGCGTCGGTAAAATTACAATCCCAGCATTGCCAGAAATTCGTCCTCATTGATGATGGGAATGCCCAGTTTGCGGGCCTTCTCCAGTTTGGCAGGCCCCATGTTTTCACCGGCCAGCACATGGGTGGTGGCCTTGCTGATGCTGCTCACGTTCCTGCCTCCGTTTTGCTCTATCATGGCTTTGTACTCTTCGCGGCTGTGTTTGGCGAAGACACCGCTGATGACGATTTTCTCGTTAGCCAGTTTGTCGGTGTAGCCGGCGCTTTCTTGCTGGCTGATGGCCATCTGCAACCCTGCTTTGCGCAGGCGTTCGGTCATCACGCGGTTCTTCTCTACGGCAAAATAGTCGACGATGCTTTGTGCGATTTTGGGGCCGATTTCAGGAATGGAGGCCAACTGTTCGGCGGGCATGGTCATCAGGGTGTCGATGTCATGCACGTTTCTGGCCAGCACTTTGCCGGTGGTCTCGCCCACAAAGGGGATTGACAAGGCGAAAATCACACGGGCAAACGGCACCTCGCGCGATTGCTCCAGCCCACGCAGGATGCGTCGGGCGCTCTTTTGCTGGAAACGGTCAAGCGCCACCAACTGCTCCTCGGTCAGGTCATACAGGTCGGCGGGGTCGTTGACCAGTCCGCTGTCGAGCAGCAGTTGCGACACCTCTTGGCCAATGCCGTCGATATTCATGGCATGACGACCCACGAAATGTTCGATGCGTCCCCTGATTTGCGGTGGGCACTCCCACGTGTTGGGGCACACCCAGGCGGCCTCGCCCTCCACACGGCGCAGGAGGGTGCCGCAGGCAGGGCATGTGGTGACAAACTCCACAGGTTGGGCGTCGGCGCGTCGTTGTTTCACATCCACGCCCACTATTTTCGGAATGATTTCACCACCCTTTTCCACATACACCATGTCGTCATTGTGGATGTCGAGTTGAGCGATGATGTCGGCGTTGTGTAACGAGGCACGTTTCACTACGGTGCCGCTCAGCAACACCGGGTCGAGGTTGGCCACGGGTGTGATGACCCCACTGCGGCCCACCTCGTAACTAATGCTTCGCAGGCGGGTGCATTCACGCTCGGGTGCGAATTTATAAGCAATGGCCCAGCGAGGCGACTTGGCGGTGGC
>RHMF01001705.1_pt1 | contig 15442 bp, 14 predicted proteins | sample 5365151 | NCBI WGS metagenome assembly RHMF01 (sample SAMN10266501, study PRJNA497801) | feces metagenome | isolation source: feces | host: Bos taurus | place: China: Prairie of Fairy Mountain | collected 2017-08-14 | reverse complement strand
ATCATGGCAGAACTGGAGAAGTATGTATGAATAACGACATCTATATCACCAAAGAGGACATTGCCCGCATCAACGAACTGGCCCGCAAATCCAAAGCCGAGGGTCTGACCGAGGCCGAGGCCGCCGAGCAGGCCCAGCTGCGCCGCCGCTACGTGGCCAACATCAAGGCCAGTCTCATGGCCGATCTGGACAACACCTATATCATGGACGAAAAGGGCAACAAGACCAAACTGGGAAAAAAGGGTGAATAACACCGTTTTAAAGGCGTGTTTCCCATGAAGCACGGACGCAAATGGATCCTTGGCGGAATCATACTGTCGGTCATTGTTACCATCGTACTCATACAATTTATGCCGGATCAGATTCCCGCCCACTACAACGCCGCCGGTGTGGCAGACCGCATGGGCAGCAAATACGAAAGCCTGATCTGGCCTGCCATTACAGCACTTTTGGGCGGATTCTTTTTGTTGATGACCCGATTTGTCAAATCAACCTCCGAAAAGAAAATTCTGCACATCGTTGGCATCGTTATAGAACTGTTTCTTATCGCTCTCGGCGTTTACTTTATGACAAAGTCCATCTTTTCTTTTCCGCCGGCAGCGTAAAGGCCTCCCTCTGACGAGGGAGGTGGCAAAAATCTTTGATTTTTGACGGAGGGAGAGACGGTGAAAGAACACAACAAAGCAAACATCCCTCTTGCCAAGGAATTAAGGAAAAATATGACGCCGTGGGAACGAAAGCTGTGGTATGATTTTTTGCGGAATTATCCGGTGCGGTTTCAGCGGCAGAAAGCCATCGGTGATTATATTGCAGACTTTTACTGCGCGAAAGCACAACGAATCATCGAACTGGACGGCAGTGGACACTATACCAAGGAACAATGTGAAGCAGATGCGATCCGCACAAAAACATTGGAAGCTATGAACTTGACGGTACTGCGAATTTCTAATTTGGATATCGACCGCAATTTCAGCGGTGTATGTGAGTATGTTGATCGAACCGTTCAAAATCTCTCCCTCAGTCAGCTCCGCTGACAGCTCCCTCGTCAGAGGGAGCCGTTCCGATATCTGCCGCATAAGTGCATCAACACAAAACCGCCTCCGGATATTCCGGAGGCGGTTTCATTCGTTTATTCGGGTTTTTCGTCCTCTGCCGCAGGTTCTTCGGCAGGCGTTTCCTCCTCCACGGGAGGGGCCGCGACCGGCTCGCTGACCATGCGTACGCTGCGGGCGGGAGGCTCCACATCACCGTGGCGCAGGGCTTCCTTGCGCTCCTGCTCGCTGCCGCCGTAGTAGTCGGCCAAAGCAGGGTCCTTGCCCTCGATGATGCACATCATCTCCTGACCGGTGATGGTCTCCTTCTCCAGCAGGTAGGCGGCGATCTTGTCCAGCATCTCGCGGTTTTCTTCCAGAATCTGAATGGCCTCGTCGTGGCAGCGGTCGATGATGGCACGGATCTCGCCGTCCACACCGGCAAAGGTCTCCTGAGCGCAGTCCATGCCGTAGCCGCCGTCCAGATACTGATTGCGCAGGGTGGCCAGACCCATCATGCCGTACTTTTCGCTCATGCCGAACATGGCCACCATCTTGCGGGCGATCTCGGTTGCCCGCTCGATGTCGTTGGCGGCGCCCGAGGACTTGGACTGGAATACCACTTCCTCAGCGGCACGGCCGGCCAGCAGGGTGCGGATCTCGGAGAGCAGATCTTCCTCGGTCATCAGGAACTTTTCTTCCTCGGGCAGGTGCAGGGTGTAGCCCAGAGCGCCCTGCGTGTGGGGTACGATGGTGATCTTGGACACCGGCATGGCGTTGTCCTTCTGCTTGGAGGCAACCAGAGCGTGGCCCACCTCGTGGTAGGCGATCATGCGCTTTTCCTTTTCGGTCAGCACGGTGCCCTTCTTTTCGGCACCGGCGATCACCGTCTCAAAGGCCATGAGCAGGTCGTTCTGATTGACCGCCTTGCGTCCGTGGCGGACGGCGCGCAGAGCGGCCTCGTTGACCAGATTGGCCAGATCGGCGCCCACGCAGCCGGCGGTGGCCTGCGCGATCTTCTTCAGGTTGACGTCCTCGGCCAGACGGATGTTGCGGGTGTGCACCTGCAGGGTAGCCAGACGGCCGGCCAGATTGGGCCGATCCACGGTGATACGGCGGTCGAAACGGCCGGGACGCAGCAGAGCCTTATCCAGAACCTCGGGACGGTTGGTGGCAGCCAGCACGATGACGCCCTTGGTGGGGTCAAAGCCGTCCAGCTCGGCCAGCAGCTGGTTCAGGGTCTGCTCGCGCTCGTCGTTGCCGCCGAAGCGGGAGGCGTCACGGGACTTGCCGATGGTGTCGATCTCATCGATGAAGATAATACAGGGGGCCATCTTGGCGGCCTCCTTGAATAGGTCACGGACACGGGAGGCGCCCACGCCCACGAACATTTCCACAAAGTCGGAGCCGCTGATGGAGAAGAAAGGCACGCCGGCCTCACCGGCAACTGCCTTGGCCAGCAGGGTCTTACCGGTACCGGGAGAACCCACCAGCAGAGCGCCCTTGGGCAGCTTGGCACCGATTTCGGTGTACTTGGCGGGGTTGTGGAGCATGTCGATAATTTCCTGCAGGGACTCCTTGGCCTCGTCCTGACCGGCCACGTCACGGAAGGTGACACCGGTCTTCTTTTCCACATAGACCTTGGCGTTTGCCTTACCCACGCCGCCAATGCCGCCCATTCCTCCGCCGCCCATCTTCTTGAAGGCGAAGCGGTACAGCAGCACCATGACGCCGATCATCAGCACCATGGGCAGAACGTAGCTCAACAGCAGGTTCATCAGGTAGGAAGATTCCTTGACGATGTCGGGGCCGTAGGTCAGGCCCTCCTGCTCCTCCATCAGAGGAATCAGTCCGGCATCGGTCATGGGTGCGGTCCGGTAAACCATCTTGCCCTCGCCGCGGAATTCGCCGGGGATAACAGCGGCGGCCGGATCATCGGTGGGATTTTCCTCCGGCTCGGTGTAGGTCAGCACGCCGTCGGCATCCATGGTCCAGCCGTCCTTCAGATAGAAGGTGTAGGCCGAGGAATCCATGTCCACCAGTTCCACCGCGCCCTGTTCCACGGCGTTGCGGAAGTGGGAGTATTTGACCTCGGTCATGCCCGGGTCTTTCCTGCCGTCAAACAGGAAATTGAACACGATGGTCAGAATCAGTGCCCACAGAACAATGGAGATAAATCCGGTGTAGCGTTTTTTGTTGTTGGGGTCCTTTTTGTTGTTTTGGTTATTGGAAGCCAAACGAGTATCCTCCTTTGGATGGTATTTCTTGTGCAATGTCAGTTTAATATACCACGGCAATGCGTGAAAAGCAAGGAAACACCCGTAAACTTTCTGTGAAGTTCGCCGGTTCCATCCCTTGCTATTATCTGCCCAAATGTGATATACTATTTGGAACTAAACGTTTGGAAAGGTGGGCACGTTATGAGAGAAAAACGCCCTCACGCTTTTAATACCGAGGCCGAGTCCGACGGTATCATCGAAGGCCGCAACGCCGTACTGGAGGCCCTGCGCACCAACACCCCCATTGACAAAATTTTTCTGGCCAAGGGTGAGACCGATGCCGCTTTGGGCCACATCGCCTCCACCGCCCGGAGCAAGGGCATCGTGGTGGTGGAAACCGACCGCCGCAAGCTGGACGAGCGCAGCGTGACCCACTCCCATCAGGGTGTCATCGCCGTCACCGCCGTGCGCGAATACGTCAGCGTGGAAGAAATCCTCAACGCCGCCCGGGAAAAGGGGGAAAATCCCCTCATCGTGGTCTGTGACGAGCTGTCCGACCCCCACAATCTGGGTGCCGTCATCCGTACCGCCGAGTGTGCCGGCGCCCACGGCGTGATTATTCCCAAGCGCCGCTCGGCCGGTCTGACCGCCATCGTGGCAAAAACCTCGGCCGGCGCTGTCAGCCACGTCCCTGTGGCCCGGGTACCCAACATTCCCGCCGTTCTGAAAGACCTGAAGAAGGAAGGCATCTGGGTCTTCGGTACCGCCGCCGACGGCGACACCTCCCTGTACAAGGCCGACCTGAAGGGCCCCGCCGCCATTGTCATCGGCAGCGAGGGCGACGGCATGGGCCGTCTGGTTACCGAGACCTGTGATTTCAAGGTCTCCATCCCCATGAAGGGCAAGCTGAACTCCCTCAACGCATCGGCCGCCGCCGCCATTCTGCTGTACGAGGCAGTGCGTCAGCGCCTGTAATCATTTTTCTGACCCAAGGGAAGGACTTCACACATGGCAGACTATCGGGACGATCAATTTGATAGTTCGGAACTGGATCTCGACATCGACGCGATCCTGGCCGAATTTGGTGCCCACTCCCGCCGGGAGGGGGATCTTGACCTGCCCGAATTTATGAACAAACCCCGTCCCAAACCACCGGAGGAGCCACAGAAACCCACCTTCCCCGAAGAAAAAAAGGTCATCCGGTTCCCCGGCACACCCGCGCCGGAGGACGGTTACGAAGAAGAGGAAACCGAACCCGAAGTGGAACCGGAGCCGGAAATTGAGCCGGAACCGGAGCCCCAACCCCGGCCTGCGCCGCCCCCGCGCAAGGAGCCGCCGCCCAAGGTCACCCAACTGACTCCCCCCGAACCGGAGGAAAGGCCCTCCCTGCTGACCCGTATTCTCAACTGGGGCGACCGATTTGCCGGGCGCATGTTTGAACACGCGGAGCCCTCGGAAGAGCAGCAGCGTGCCGAGCAGTACCTGCCCGGCGTGGATGTGGAACAGCCCCAGCACCTGCGCAAACGGTGGGCTCCCCGCCGCCGCAAGGTGCGCACATGGCCGGACACCCCGCCTCAGGAACTGGCCGCCAAGTACGGAAAGGGGCTCGGTTCCCTGCGTATCCGCCGTTTTCTGGTCTTCCTGCTGGCATTCCCCCTGCTCTATCTGTCTCTGGCCGGTTCCCTCTCCCTGCCGTTGCCCGCCCCGCTGGATGAAAACTGGCTGCAGATCTGGATCTGCGCCGGGATCCATGCCGTGGCGCTGGGTCTCAGTTACGATCTGGTCTGGGCCGGTCTTTCCCGTATGGGATCCGATACCCTGACGGTATTTGCCTCGCTGCTCACGCTGGCCGATGCCTGCACCATGAATTTCATCGGCAGCCGCAACGAAAGTCTGCCCTACAGTCTGATCTGCGTTCTCTCTCTGGGTTTCGGCCTTTGGGGCCGCTATATGAAGCGCTTGACCCTGCGTATCTCCTGCCGCACGGCGGCGGCCGCCAAAACTCCTTATCTGGTCACCCTGGACGAGGACCGCTGGGACGGCCGCTCGGTGTTCTCCAAGTGGCCGGGCGTCAAAGGATTTGGCAGTCAGATCCAGTCGGATGACGGCACCATGCGGACCTTCCGCACCGTCGCCCCCCTGCTGATGCTGGCCAGTCTGCTGTTCTCCCTGCAGGCCTCGGTGGGACAGGGCCGCCCGGATTTGATGCTCTGGTGCCTTTCGGCCACCCTGTGCGCCTGCGCCTCCCTAAGCGGTGCGCTGGCCTTCACGCTGCCCTGGCGCATGATGTCCCGCCGTCTTGCGAGCATCGGTGCCGCTCTGGCCGGCTGGGAAGGCATCCGCCGTCAGGCCAAAAACACCGGCATCCTGCTGTCCGACACCGATTTGTTCCCCCCCGGCTCGGTGGACATGAACGGCGTCAAGATTTTCCCCAACTACTCGCTGGACAAGGTAATTTCGGTTTCTGCCACCCTGATTCGCGAAACCGGAAGCGGTCTGGACCGCGCCTTTTACGAACTGCTTCACAGTCAGGGCACCGTCTACCGCAAGGCAGAGCATGTCCACCGCTATGAAGGCGGCATTTCGGCCACGGTGCGCGGCGAGCATGTTCTGGTGGGCAACTCCTCCTTCATGCACATGATGGAGATCCCCATGCCCGACGGTCTGAATGTAAAAAATGCCGTATTCTGCGCCATTGACGGCGAATTGGCCGGCATCTTCGCCCAGACCTATGCCCTGCATGCCTCGGTACGCCCCTCGCTGGAAGCACTGATCGAGAACCGGATCTCTCCCATTCTGGCCACCCGGGATTTCAACCTGGTCCCCTCCATGCTCCACCAGCGCTTCAAACTGCCTGCCGAGCGCATGGAGTTCCCCGATCACACCCGCCGCCGGGATCTGTCCGACCCCGAGCAGGAGCACGACCTGCCTCTGGTCAGCGTTCTCTGCCGCGAGGGCATCGGCCCCCTGTCCGAGGCCGTGGTGGGCGCCAAACGCCTCCACCGCGCCACCCGTCTGAACACCACGCTGGCCGTCATCGGCTCGGTCATCGGCCTTCTGCTGGCCTTTTACCTGACCGCCCAGATGGCCTTCACCTCCCTGTCGGTGCTCAGTCTGCTGGTCTTTCTGCTGATGTGGCTGGTCCCCACCCTTCTGATCTCCAGCTGGGCCAACCGCTACTGATTTTTCCTCAAATCCTGTCCCACGGGTAAGGAGGCCTTTGCTTATGGAAAAACGGCACCACGATTTTCTGGATTACATCCGTGTGCTCGGAACCTGTTTTGTTGTGTTCATGCACGCGGCCGCCAACGGCCTTCGATACAATGTGGCCACACCGGGTGAACACTGGCATCTGCTCAACGCCGCCACCTCCCTTGCATTCTGTGCCGTGCCCCTGTTTTTCATGATCTCCGGCTACCTGCTGTTCACCAGCGCCAACACCCAGAGTGTACCCCACCTGTTCAAAAAGCGAATCCCCCGCCTTTTGCTTCCCTTGATCGCTTACAGTTTTGTCAGCTCCCTCTGGCTGAATCTCAGCGCCGCGGAAGGCCTGAACCTGATGGGCGCGCTGAAAACCTTTGTCTCCGGTTTGAACAACCCGGTCATGGTCCATTTCTGGTTCATGTACACCCTGATCGCTATGTATCTGGCCTCCCCCATTCTGTACGGCGCGGTCAACGGACTGAACAAAACCGGCCGGACCTACCTGTTCTGGCTGATTGTAGTGGCTTTGGGACTGTGTACGCTGATTCACATTCTGCCCCAGTCGGTTCGCCCCTACATCCCCTTCCGCTTTTTCTCAGAACTGCTGGCCTTCAGCAATCACATCTGCGCCCTGTTTTTGGGCTGGCTGTTTGGCCGTATGGAGCGAAAAATCTCCAACAAGGTTCTGATTGCCGTCGCCGTCGCAGACTGGGCGCTGATCACCGTCATGACCTACCGTCTGTCGGTTCAGAATGCCGCCTACACCGCCACCTGGCAGGCCCAAAGCCGTGGTTTTGAGGTGATTCTGGCCGTGTGCCTGTTCCTGCTGTTCAAGCAGAATCTGAACCGCCCTCTGGGCAAGCTGAACCGCTGGATCACCCCCATCGCATCCCTGACCTTCCCCATCTATCTGGTCCACAATGTTCTGATCAGCATTCTGCTGCGTTTTGGGTTCCCCTCGCTGGGCGCGCCCCATGTGCTGGCTCTGACGGTCTCGGTGCTGATCCTTGCTTATCTGCTGACCAAAACGGCTGCAACCATCAAACCCCTTTGTTACCTCTTCACCGGTCTGTCCTACGAGGACGCATGCCGCACCTGCAACTGGGTATACACCTTCAAAACCCTCAAGGAATAAATACAAAAAGTTCCACGACTTGGCCAAGTCGTGGAACTTTTTTATCCTTTTTATACCTGCAGCGCCCAGTTGGCCATGAGCAGCAGTCCAAACCCGGGCACACCCAGCAGAGCCATGACCAGTGCGTTGAACAGATTGACCCCCAGCGTCACCCCGAACAGCCCTCCGATCTGGCTGAAGGCAAACAGTCCGGCCAGACCGGCTGCCGTGCGCCCCAGCAGCCGCAGCATCCACCGCAGGGGTTTTCTCAGCACGATCAGCGCCACCGGCACCGCCAGCAGTCCCCACATCCAGCCCTGCATATCAGGCCTCCATGGCCGGAAGCGTCTCCGGCTCCTCCAACTGCCGCACCCGCTTGAGCAGATAGGAATACCGGCTCTGCAACGCGTTGATCTCAAACACGTAGGATTCGATCAGATCGGGGTCGCTCTCCCGGTTAAAGCAGGCGTAGGCCTGATGGATCAGGACCTTGGTCCGGTCCAGCCCCTCCAGCAGAGCCTGCCGCTCCTCCTGCTCCGGCGTGGAAAGCCGCTTGCGCGGCGGATGTTTTCTGACCGCTTGGGCCATGGAAATCACACCTTTCCCTGCAAATTCGCTTAGTCCATCTTATGGGTAGTTTGGACAAATATTCCTGTTTTCATACCTGCCGAACAAGCGACAGGCTTTGCCTTGACACTTACTATTAAAATAAGGTAAAATAAGCTGATTTAGTATGTATACAGGCAAGAGGACCACAACCCCTTGTCCTGAGGAATGTGAGGAAGCATCATGGCCAAGAAAACTTACGGCAATGAATCCATCTCCGCCCTGAAGGGCGCCGACCGCGTCCGCAAGCGCCCGGGCGTCATTTTCGGCTCGGACGCGCTGGAGGGCTGTCAGCACGCCGTATTTGAGATCCTGTCCAACGCCATTGACGAGGCCCGCGAGGGTCACGGCAATCTGATCACAGTCACCCGCTATCTGGACAAGTCCATCGAGGTGGAGGATCAGGGCCGCGGCTGTCCCGTGGACTGGAACGAGAAGGAAGGCAAGTACAACTGGGAACTGGTCTTCTGTGAGCTGTATGCCGGCGGCAAGTACGACAACGCCAGCGGCGACAACTACGAGTACTCGCTGGGCTTGAACGGTCTGGGCTCCTGCGCCACCCAGTACGCCTCGGAGTATTTTGACGCCACCATCCGCCGCGACGGATTCAAGTACACCCTGCACTTTGAAAAGGGTGAAAACATCGGCGGTCTGAACAAAGAGCCCACCGACCGGGGCAAAAAGACCGGCTCCACCTTCCGCTGGAAGCCCGATCTGGAGGTCTTTACCGACATCAACATCCCGCTGGACTACTACCAGGACGTCATGAAGCGCCAGGCGGTGGTCAATGCCGGCGTCACCTTCAAACTGCGCAACGAAACCACCCCCGGCAAGTTTGAAACCTTCGAGTACAAGTACGAAAACGGCATTGTGGACTATGTTTCCGAGCTGGCGGGCGAAGGCAGTCTGACCCAGCCGGTCTTCTGGCAGACCGAGCGCCGGGGCAAGGACCGGGAGGACAAGCCGGAATACAAGGTCAAACTCAGCGTCTCCTTCTGCTTCTCCAACACCGTGCAGGTCATCGAGCACTATCACAACTCCTCCTGGCTGGAGCACGGCGGCTCCCCCGAAAAGGCCATGCGCTCCGCCTTTGTGTCGGCCATTGATGCCTATATCAAGCAGATCGGCAAATACCAGAAGAACGAGAGCAAGCTGACCTGGAACGACGTGCAGGACTGTCTGGTGCTGGTGAGCAACAACTTCTCTACCCAGACTTCCTACGAAAACCAGACCAAGAAGGCTATCAACAACAAGTTCGTGCAGGACGCCATGACCGAGTTCCTGCGCTCCCAGCTGGAGGTCTACTTCATCGAAAATCCCTTCGATGCCCAGAAGATCGCCGAGCAGGTGCTCATCAACAAGCGCTCCCGCGAGACGGCAGAAAAGGCCCGTCTGAACATCAAGAAGAAACTGTCCGGCTCCATGGATATTTCCAACCGCGTACAGAAATTCGTGGACTGCCGCACCAAGGACGTAGACCGCCGCGAACTGTATATCGTGGAGGGCGACTCGGCATTGGGCAGCGTCAAGCTCAGCCGTGACGCCGAGTTCCAGGGCATTATGCCGGTGCGCGGCAAGATCCTCAACTGTTTGAAGGCCGACTATGCCCGCATTTTCAAAAGCGAGATCATTACCGACCTGATCCGCGTGCTGGGCTGCGGCGTGGAGGTCAACGACAAGCGCGCCAAGGATCTGGCCGCCTTTGACGTGGACAACCTGCGTTGGAACAAGGTGGTCATCTGTACCGACGCCGACGTGGACGGCTTCCAGATCCGCACTCTGATCCTGACCATGCTCTACCGCCTGACCCCCACTCTGATCAATGAGGGTTACGTCTATATCGCCGAGTCCCCCCTGTACGAGATCATCTACAAGGAAAAGACCTGGTTTGCTTACTCCGACAAGGAGAAAAACGACATCGTCAACGGCGAACTGGCCGGCAAAAAGGCCATCATCAACCGCTCCAAAGGTCTGGGTGAGAACGATCCTGAGATGATGTGGCTGACCACCATGAACCCCGAGACCCGCCGTCTGATCAAGGTCATGCCCGAGGACGTGGAGCGCACCGCCGCCACCTTCGACCTGCTGCTGGGCGACAACCTGCAGGGCCGCAAAGATCACATTGCCGAAGAGGGCTACAAGTACCTCGATTTGGCTGATATTTCGTAAACAATTGACAATTGATAATTGACAATTGACAATGAGGTGGAATTTTGAAAGAAAACACCATTGAGTCCAAAAGCAAAGCATTTGCGGTTCGTGTGATCCGCCTTTATCAGCTGCTCACAACAGAGAAAAAAGAATTTGTCCTCTCCAAACAACTGCTTCGCGCCGGAACCAGCATAGGGGCCAACGTCAGAGAGGCAACGCAGGGATTCAGCCGAAACGATTTTGTATATAAAATGAATATTGCGCTGAAAGAATGCAACGAAACCTGCTACTGGCTGGAGTTGCTGAAAGAAACCGACTATCTTTCTTCCGCACAATACGAAAGCATCTATGCCGATGCCAAAGAACTGCTGAAAATGCTCACCTCCATCGTAAAAACAACCAAAGCCGCCGACCCCAACCAAAAATAACTGTCAATTGTCAATTATCAATTGTCAATTGAATAAGGACTGATCTATTTGGCTAAGAAGAAAGCCCCCAATGAAAACAAACCCAAAGTCAACAACCCCAACGTCATGGGTCTGCGGCCCGAGGTGCTGGAACAGCCCATTACCGAGACGCTGGAACTGAACTACATGCCCTACGCCATGAGCGTCATTGTCTCCCGCGCCATTCCCGAAATCGACGGCTTCAAGCCCTCCCACCGCAAACTGCTGTACACCATGTACCAGATGAAACTGCTGGGCGGTCAGCGCACCAAGAGTGCCAACATCGTGGGTCAGACCATGAAGCTCAACCCCCACGGCGACGCCGCCATTTACGACACCATGGTTCGTCTGTCCAAGGGTTACGGCGCCCTGCTGCACCCGCTGGTGGACTCCAAGGGCAACTTCGGTAAGGTCTACTCCCGCGACATGGCGTGGGCCGCCAGCCGATACACCGAGGCCCGTCTGGACCCCATCTGCGGCGAACTGTTCCGCGACATCGATCAGGACACGGTAGACTTTGTGGACAACTACGACGGTTCCATGCAGGAACCCGCCCTGCTGCCCACCACCTTCCCCAACGTGCTGGTTAGCGCCAACCAAGGTATCGCTGTCGGTATGGCATCCAACCTGTGCGGCTTCAATCTGGGCGAGGTGTGCGACGCCACCATCGCTTATATGAAGGACCCCAACTGCGACCTGATGGGAATCCTGAAGGCCCCCGACTTCCCCACCGGCGGCGAACTGCTCTACGACGGCGCCGAAATGGCCCAGATCTACGCCACCGGCCGCGGCTCCTTCAAGGTGCGGGGCCGCTGGCGCTATGACAAGAGCGCCAACCTGATCGAAATCTATGAGATCCCCTACACCACCACCTCCGAGGCCATCATTGACAAGGTGGCCGAGCTGATCAAGGCGGGTAAAATCAAAGAGATCTCCGACATGCGTGACGAGACCGACCTGTCCGGTCTGAAACTGGCCATTGACCTGAAGCGCGGCACCGACCCGGACAAACTCATGCAGAAGCTGTTTAAGTCCACCCCTCTGCAGGACTCCTTTGGCTGCAACTTCAACATTCTCATCGCCGGCACCCCCCGTGTAATGGGCGTGGGTGAAATTCTGGAAGAGTGGATCGCATGGCGTATGGACGGCGTGCGTCGGCGCACCTTCTTCGTCATGAAGAAGAAGCAGGAAAAGCTGCATCTGCTCAAGGGTCTGAAGAAGATCCTGCTGGACATCGACAAGGCCATCAAGATCATCCGTGAAACCGAGGAAGAGGCCGAGGTCATCCCCAATCTGATGATCGGCTTTGGTATCGATCAGGTGCAGGCCGAATATGTGGCCGACATCCGTCTGCGCAACATCAACAAGGAGTATATTCTCAAGCGTGTGGAGGAAACCTCTACATTGGAGGATGAAATCGCCGACCTGCAGGACATCATCAACAAGCCCGGCCGCATCAAGAAGATCATCTCGGACGAACTGACTGCCGTGAAAAAGAAGTTCGCCACCCCCCGCCGCACCGAGATCATCTACGAGTATCAGACCAGTCAGGAGGCCGAGCCCGAAGAGGACGTGCCCGACTACCCCGTCCACCTCTTCCTGTCCAAGGAAGGCTATCTGAAAAAGATCACCCCTCAGTCCCTGCGCATGGCATCCGAGCAGAAGTACAAGGAGGGCGACGGCCCCTCCCAAAGCTGGGACGCCAACAACCGCGACGAAATCATCGTCTTTACCGACCAACAGCAGTGCTACAAGGCCCGTCTGTCCGACTTTGCCGACACCAAGGCCAGCGTGCTGGGCGACTATCTGCCCTCCAAGCTGGGCTTTGACGAGGGTGAAAGCGTGGTATGGGCCTGCCTGCCCGGGGATTATTCGGCCCACCTGCTGTTCTTCTTTGAAAACGGCAAGGTGGCCCGCGTGGAACTGTCCGGCTACCAGACCCAGACCCGTCGCCGCCGCCTGACCGGCGCATACAGCGACAAGAGCCGGCTGGTCACCATTCTCATGGTGAAGGAAGACCACGAAGTGGCCGTTGCCTCCACCGAGGGCCGCTGTGTGGTGTTCCACACCGCCTCCCTCAACCCCAAGTCCACCCGCGCCACTCAGGGCGTCAATGTCATGACTCTGAAGCCCAAGTACAAGGTGGAGTGGGCCCGTCCCCTGACAGCCACCCCCATCGTCAACGTGTCCCGCTACCGCGCCCGCAGTCTGCCCATCGCCGGCGCCCTTCTCAAGGAAGAGGACCGCGGCGAAGAACAGATGAGTCTGCTGTAAGGATGGTGCTTTATGACCAATTTTGAAACCTTGCGTAACAACCTGGAGGCCAACGGCTTTGACGTGTCGGTCTTTGCCACCAAGGAAGAGGCCTGCGAGTATCTGAATGCCAAACTGGACGGCAAAACCATCGGCCACGGCGGATCCATGACGCTGGTGGAAATGGGCCTGCTGGACCGGCTGGAATCCCATGCCACGGTTTACCGCCACGCTCCGGGCGTCAGCCCGGCCGAGGCCGCCACGGCACAGGTCTACCTGTGCTCGGTCAACGGCCTTGCCGAAACCGGCGAAATCGTCAACATTGACGGTGCCGCCAACCGGGTGTCCTCCACCATGTTCGGCCATGAGGAACTGTACCTGCTGGTGGGCAAAAACAAAATCGCCCCCGACTATGACGCCGCCCTGTGGCGCGCCCGCAACATTGCCGCCCCCCGCAACGCCAAGCGGCTGGGCTGCAAGACCCCCTGCGCCGTCAACGGCGACAAGTGCTACAACTGCAGCAGTCCCGGACGCATCTGCCGCGCTCTGACGGTCCTCTGGAAGCGACCCTTCGGCATCAAGCGGGCCGAGGTGGTTCTGATCGATCAGGAACTTGGTTTCTGAGAAAGGTGAATGCTGCGTTGAAAAAAATCAATTCTTACCTGTGGCTCATTCTGGGCTCGGCGGTTTACGCCGTCGGCTTCAACTGGTGCTTTGCCCCCAACGCCATCGGCTTTGGCGGCTTGACCGGTATCGCCCAGATCATCCACAGATTTCTCCCCTGGGCACCCATCGGCACCATGGTCATCATCATGAACATCCCCCTGTTCCTTTTGGGATGGCGGCTGCTGGGCGGAAGACTGCTGGTAACGTCCCTGTTCACCATGGCCGTGGGCTCCATTTTTATCGACATTCTGGACGCTCTGTATCAATTCCCGCCCATGGATCCCCTGCTGGCCACCGTATTCGGCGGCGTGCTTGTGGGTCTGTCCTTCGGCATCATCTTCCAGCAGGGCGCCACCACGGGCGGCACCGACCTGGTCGCCCGCCTGCTGAAACTGCCCTTCCCGTGGCTGCCGGTCAGCAAACTGCTGCTCATTGTTGATTTGGTGGTCATCTTGGCCACCGGTGTTGTGTTCCGCAGTCTGGAAAGCGCTCTGTACGGCATCATCGCACTGTATATCACCAGTCTTGCCATGGATGCCGTCCTGTACGGAACCGACCGCGCCAAGGTGGCCTATATCATCAGCAGCCATCCGGAGGAAATTACCTCAGCCATCCTCCACGACATCGACCGCGGCGTCACCGTCCTGCACGGACAGGGTGCCTGGTCGGGCGAGCAAAAGCAGGTACTGATGGTAGCCTTCAAGCAGCGCCAGATCGTTGCCCTCAAACGGGTGGTGCGGGAGTATGACCCCGCCGCATTCCTGATCGTCTGCGAGGCCCACGAAGTGCTGGGCGACGGTTTCCGCGAACACAAACAAAGCGAACTTTGACCGAAAGGAGGCGCAATGCCGTGAAAAAGCAACTGATCGCACTGTTTCTGATCCTCTGCCTGTCCCTGACCGGCTGCGCTTCCATGCTGGAACGGGACTACGTTGTGGTCTCCCCCTATCAGCCGGTATCCAATCTGTCCGACAGCACTTCCGCCCTGCGGGTAGAAACCTATCAGGATCTGGTCAATGCCATCCTGTATCTGGTCACCCGGGGTGAAGATCAGGGCGTTCTGAACCTGTACAACTACACCCAGGACGTGGAATCCGACCTGACCCGTGCCTGTCTGGAGGTCCTGCAGGAAGACCCGCTGGGGGCCTATTCGGTGGAATACATCTCACACAACTATTCCCTGATCGTCTCCTATTATGAGGTCAATCTGCAAATCACCTACCGCCGCAGCCGGGAACAGGTGGCAGCCATCACAACGGTCACCGGCAGCAGCGCCATTCGCCGACGGATCACCCAGGCGCTGACCAATTTTGACCCCGAGACAGTTCTGCGCATCAACTACTTTACCGAAAATGAGGCCTACATTCAGTCTCTGGTGGAGCAGGCCTATTACGACTCTCCAGCCACCGCCCTGGGCATGCCGGAAACCGACATCAACATCTACCCCAACAGCGGTTCTCAGCGCATTGTGGAGATCAGTCTGACCTATCCCGACAGCACCGAAGCCCTGCGCCGCAAGAACCGGCAGCTGACCGGACTGGCTCTGAACATGATCACCGAACAGTCCACCGCCCAAACCCTGTATGACAGTCTGGCCAACCAGCTGACCATCGCTCCCGATTCCGGAAAGAACTCCACCTATGACGCGTTGGTGGAAAAGGAGACCGACAGCCAAGGCGCCGCTCTGGCCTATCAACTGCTGTGTGACCGAGCCGGGGTCGAATGCTATCTGGTTCGGGGTCTTCTGAACGG
>RHMF01000607.1_pt1 | contig 15445 bp, 11 predicted proteins | sample 5365151 | NCBI WGS metagenome assembly RHMF01 (sample SAMN10266501, study PRJNA497801) | feces metagenome | isolation source: feces | host: Bos taurus | place: China: Prairie of Fairy Mountain | collected 2017-08-14 | reverse complement strand
ACATCATAGGCTATCAATTCTACATTGTTTTGTTTACGATTTAGTTTTTGGATATAAAGCATTGTTCCTTCTGGATTCCAAGTCAAGTTAGTAAGATATGCTTCTCTTTCTTCAAGTGAGTTATCTTTTCTTGTGTTTAATTCTACTGTTTTATCTGTTTTAGAATCGTAAACCAATACTGTAACTTCGTGAGACTTCATTCCCGCCATTGGATAGCGTATTGGAGTTTCTTCTGCTTGGCGAAGTGCTGTGTTTACCAAAGGATATTCCTTTACCATGCTTTCGTCCATTCTGTAAAATGCTAATTTGCTTGCATCATCTGAAAGGAAAAATCCTTTTTCTATGCCAAATTCATTTCTATGTACCGCAACTCCGTATGTAATTCCTTTTCCTCCGTCAGTAGTTAATTGTTTTGGCTCTTTGCCTTGTGTGGAAAACCAAACATTTCCTTCTATTGTGTATGCTGCACTACCATTTTTTAAATCTAATTCAAGGTTTTCTGCTCCTTCTTTTATGTTGCAGATAGCTTTCATTTGCTTTGTCTCAATATTGTAGTGATAGATTGTTTTGTAATCTGCACTTAGAAAAGCAAATTCTGTTTCTGAGATAAATTCTACTGATGCAAAATGTTTCAAATCCTTGTTTAAATCCTCTGAGCTAAGAACTGTTTTTTCTGCTTTCTTATCTCCTATGATTAGTTCTTGACCTGTTTTTGTGTAAGCATACTTTCCTTTTTCTCCTACAAATTGCAGGTTATAAATTCCTGAAGGATAGTATTGTCTGTCTTGAAGTTTTTTGATGTCTATAAGACCTTTTTGTGCGAATGCTCCTACGGCTGAAAACACCATAAATAGAGCTAAAATTATTCCTAAGCTTTTTCTCATTTTTCCTTTGATTTATTTTATTTTTTCTTTGATTTATTTTATTTTTTCTTAGACTTTTTTTTCTAATACTTAGACCAGTTTCTAAACCTTAAAGAAAAGACTCCAAAGAATGCTTCTTTAAAGATTTTCATGTTCATTTTGCTTGTTCCAAGTACCCTATCTGTGAAAATAATTGGCACTTCTTTTAGTTTAAATCCTAGTTTATAGGCTGTGTATTTCATTTCTATTTGAAAGGCATAGCCAACAAATTTTACTTTTTCAAAGTTTATGCGTTCCAAAAGTGAGCGTTTGTAACAAGCAAAGCCAGCAGTAGTATCGCCAATCTTCATTCCTGTGATTAGTTGCACGTATTTTGAAGCATAATATGACATCATTAATCTTCCCATTGGCCAATTTACAACAGAAATCTTGCCATCTACATAGCGTGAGCCTATTGCCATATCTGCTCCTTCAAGGCATGCGTTATACAAATTAAGCAAATCTTTTGGTGGGTGTGAGAAATCTGCGTCCATTTCATAGATATAGTCGTATTTTCTTTCAATTGCCCATTTGAATCCGTGTAAATATGCTGTTCCTAAGCCTAATTTGCCTTTTCTTTCTTCGATAAACAATCTTTGAGGAAACTCTTGCATTAGTCTTTTTACTATATCTGCTGTTCCGTCTGGTGAATTGTCCTCTACAATCAAAATATGAAATACCTTATCTAATGAGAATACATATCTTATTATGTTTTCTATGTTTTCTTTCTCGTTATAAGTTGGTATTATTACTATACTATCGCTACTATTCATGGTTGTTATTTTATTTTTCTATAAGAAATCCAATCTCTATGCGGTCTTTTCCCTCCCAACCTATGAGAGGAGATGTGTTTGCGTATGATGCTATAATTAAATTGTCTTTATTGACTCCGTTTTTAATCAATATATCTGTGATGATTTGCACTTGTTTTTCTGATATTTCTTGTGCTTTTTCTGTTTTATTAACAGAGTGTACGTGCAGAGAAATTGTGGTTACGAATTTGGAGTCTTTTAGACTTTTTGCAAGGTATTCTAATTCTCTTTTGCCTTTTGGTGTTATTTCTGTTAGTTTCTTTTCGTTAAATGGTGAGTCTAAAAGATAGAATTGTTTGGTTGAGAATAATTCTTCTATGTTTTGAAGTACGATTTGTGAGTTATCTTCTGAAAAAAAGCTTATATGACCATATTTTTGTGCATATAGGTAATATGGTTTGTTGGGTTTTAAGAATGATACATAGCCATTTTCGTTACTTTTCACAATATAAATTGTATCAAGCGTAGTTGAATCTATTACTATTACTTCTTCGCTTAGGAATTTACCTTTTTGGTCTAATACGTATGCGTTTTCAAACTCCAAATCGTCGTTTATTAAAAATGTACGTTGATTTGTGGAATTGTCATTTGCTAAAACAATTTTGTATTCGCTTAATGAAACCACATAATCGTTTTGATTGGTGTTGATATTGCTACCTAAAAGAATTGGATTGCTCCAATTATCTGTAAGGGTTGTGTCTTCTCTGTGAGAAATGTAAATATCTAATCCGCCATGGTTTAGTCCTGCATCGGAACTAAAAAATAATGTTTTTCCATCTTTTGAAAGCTTTGGAGAAGTTTCGTTAAAGCGTGTGTTTACTGATGAAGGTAATAAAATAGTATCTTGCTTTCCTACTTCATTTGTTTTGATTATGTAAATATCTTCGTTTCTTGAGGAGGATTCTGGTTGATAACCGTCTTTGGTGTGTGCTGAAAATACTTTGTTTGCACTAGGTACTATGTCTGTTTCTTCAAATTCTTTGTCTATTAGCGATATTGATAAGTTGTCTGATTGTGAAAGATTGTAGGTTATTTCGCTTTCAAATCTTAAATCTTTCTTTTTGTTGTTTTTTTGTTGAGCAAAATATTTTTCAAGTAAGATAAAGGTTAAGGAATTGTTCTTTTTGAAAAATAATCCTCTGTGATTTTTTAAATCATTATTGTTTATGCTTGTTTTTCTTATTAGGAAATTATAGTCTTCGTTTAAGGTCTTTGCTGTTTGCAGAACTTTTGAACTTTTTTGTTCAGGAAAGGCTTCTTCTATCAAAGCTATATTTTCTTTTGTTGGGTCTGTAAGGTAGTCTTTTATGAATTTGTTTATTAATAATGTGTCGTTTTCTATTTCTAAAACGGTTTTTATTCCTTCTATTGATAGTTGTTTTAAGGATTTTTCTTTGAGGCGTTCTAATATTTGCTGACGTCTTGGGTGCTCTGTGTTGTTTTTTATGAAACTAATCATAGAAGTCAGAGTGGAAGAGACTATTACTTCGTTATAGAGAACGTCATTTAGTTTTTCTTTTGCTAATTTTATGTAAACACCACTTGGAAAACGTTTGATGTAATCTTCATATTTTTTTGCGGTGTTTTCTTCTAATGCTATTTGAAATACAATTCTTTCTATTTCTTGGTTGGCTTGTTGTTTATATTTTTCATTTGTGGTTTGTTTTACGAAGTTTTCTAATTTTTCTAAGTCTTCGCTTTCAAGAATTTGTATGGATACCATTTCGTCTATGGCTTGTCGTGCCAAGTTTGCTTGAATGGCATTAGGGTGTCTTTCAATGTATTTTTCGTAGTCTTCTATTGTGTTTAATAGTTGTGTTCTTTCAAATGATATTTGTTCTAATAGTCGTTCTGCTTCTTTGGCATATTTTGTTTCTTCTTGAAAACATTCTATGAAGGCTTCTAATGATTCTATGTCTTTTGTGTTATAGACAACGGATAGTTCTTGTTTGCAAATTTCTTCTGTGGAAATAATTTCTCTTCCTTGTAGTTGATTTAATTTATTAGCATAGTAATAGGCTAAACAAGCGTCTTTTTCTGGATTGTTTACATCTTTGTAGTAAAGAGTCAAAACCTCTATTCTGTCAATGTTGTTCGTATCTTGATAAGAGGTTTGTATTTTTTCATAAGCTTGTTGAAACTCCCCTTTATTCAACAATTTTATTACAGAATTTTTTTGAGCAAAAATAATTGTTGGGGTAGTTAGTATGATAATGAGAAGTAAAATTAATCTCTTAAAGTTCATCTGTTAATTATTTTGTTATTGTACTTCTATCGGATAGTGTTCTATCCATTGTTCTTCTATTTTCAAATCTACGCTGTAACGTCCTGGAATAATATTATCTTCAAAAATTAAAATTTCTGAATTGTATTTTTGTTCTCCTACGTGTAAATGATTCTTATCCCATATTCTTACTTGTTGTAGGTTGTGAATGCCATCGCCATAAACTAATATTCTTTCGTCATCTTCCCAAATGTAAATTCCAGAATAGTCAGGATGCAAATCATCTATGCCTTTTGCTTTGACAAAGTGTAGTCTGTATCTGCTGTTTGTTGTTCCGCTTTCAAATTTTGCTGTCACTGATGAGCTATCGCATAGGTTGTAAAAAGTTTGCGAATGTTTGTCTTCCAACAATACTAAAACATTTTTTGGTAAAACAGAGATATTGTTTAGTTGTAATTCAACATCGTTGCCTTGTCCTATGAAAATTCCTACGTCAAACGAAGCTGGATAATCTGGAAACGTATTTACTGATAATTCTTCTCCTTCTATTATAAAATAAATCTCTGCAAGTTCTTCGCTTGTTCCGAATATTTTATGCGCATCGTGTTTGTCAAATTCATATTTTGAATCGTCCATCATTCCTATTAAAGCGTACTGATTTTGTCCGTTTACAACAGCAGAAAGAGTTAAGTAATTATTATTGACAAATGACTGTTCGCCAGATTTTGGTATGTATTGGTGTTGTCTTTTAAATGTTATTTCTACATTATCTGAAATAGTTTCAACAAAAAACGCTTCAAGAGATGGTATTAATACCTCTTCGTTTGGATCAACTATAATAGGATTATAGACTTTGTTTTCTTTATCTAATAAGAATATGGCATTTCCTTGTATTTTTCCATCTATTTCTTCAAATAACTTTTTGGAACTTAGTGGTGCTGTAAAGGGATTGCCTACTAAATTCTTCTTATCATAATTTTTTTCAACAAGTTTGAATACTGTGTTACTATTACATAATATTCCTTCGTACTTTACATCTAATGGTGATTGTGTATAGACTGCATATCCTTTACCTGGCAACAAAACAAAGTTAGGATCTGTTAAATATTCACTCCAAAAGTCTCCGTGTTTACTTTTTTGACCTGTGTTATATTGCATTAACCATGTGTCATTGTTGTTTCGTTCCATGGAGAATAAGGCTGCCAATGTTTTGTTGGTAGGACTTGTTAGATAATTCCACTTTTCACTATCCAAATTTTGGTGTACAGTAAAGTATGACATATTACCATATATTATATCGCCTGAAACATAAAACATTCTGTCGGCTTCAATCTCTACATTAACACTATCGCCCAAAAATAACATTGAACACATAGCATCACAATCGACTTTGACACTACAACCGCTGTTTATGTAAACAAAATCTTCCATTATTGGTTCTCCTTTTGGCTCCCAAACATCAGGATTGCTCCACTCACCAGAGGTTACTAAGCGTTTTATTTTTGGAAATCCGAAATACAAGTCATGTATCTCTACATGCTCAGTATTATGTATGGTTATTTCTAATTTATCTGCTGTCGCTGGAGATTCTAATGGCACACAGTAGTTCAAATTAACTACCTCATCTTCTATTTCAAAAAGAACCTTGTTTTTTTTGTACCATTTATATGATACATGTACGCCTGTGTATTGTTTTTCGTTAAGTTGATAAAGAGATAATTCCTCATCTGTTAATTTTAAACTAAATTGGTATTCTCTTTTTGAAAAAACAGGAAACGTAAAATTAAACTCATAGTCTATAGAAGGTAAGTTTACTCCTTGTATTTTATTGCTAAAAAAATCTATATCCGAAGCATTTGCACAAGAAGCATTCAATGGTATTACCAAAGGCGTAGGTTGTTTGCTTGTAGTTAAAACTAATTCGGCTGTGTGTACACCTTCTTTTTTTGGAAAATAGGAAACTGTAAAAATTTGCGAACTTTCTCTTATGTCTAACGACTTTGAAGAAATGTTAAAGCAGTTTTTATCTTTTCCTCTTATTTCTAAATTTACATCATCTCTAATATAATTTCCTGAAAGCAATAAACGAATAGTTTCAGGGTAAATACACGGAATTGGTATGTGGTTAAAAGCAATTTCTTTTAAGTAATTTTTCTTATTTTCATCGTATACACCTTCCACAAACAATACAGCAGTAGCCCCATTATAAGGATCGTTTTTCGATTCTATAAAAATATCTTTAATTTGTATAGAGGGGTTTGAACCTTTTCCCTTAACCTTATTTATTTTCCAAGCAATCTGAATATGCTCTTTGTTTTCGCATTCCAATGGTAAGACTACATCAGAAAAATTCTTTGTTGAGGGATTTCTTCTTGTGTAAAAATTATAATTTTTCCCATTTTCATCTAATACATCTTTCCAATTATCATTTTCAGATAGCCTATATTGAAGAGTTGCTGTCCAATTTGCTCTTGAAGATTTAAGATTAAAAGATTTCCATGACAAAGTAATTCTCTCTTGTGAGAGAGTTGATAAATTTAATATAATTCTACCAGATTGAAGTTTTTTATTCTCTTCTTCATAATAAATAGGAGAATTTCCTTTTACGTGTTTTTCTTTATCAAAATTAGAAAGAATAAAAGAAGACTCACGCAAAAAATGAATTTTCTCTGTTTTCTGAGAATAAAGTGTAAAACTAAAAACCAATAAAAAGAATCCTAATAATGTTGTCTTTCTTATATTCATACCTATTCTTGTACTGCTCTTATTTTATAGTCTTCCATTTTGTAAATTGTAGTTTTCTTATTTTGGAAGCCAAAGTTCTCATCTTTTCTCTCAAAATAAAAATCACTAATAATATCATTTACTCTATTGAGATTAGGATTTTGCATAAAATCTTCCCCATTTGTTACAAGACTATTCACAAAAAACATTGTAATATCATAACCTAAGGCAGCATAAATCCTATCTGGTTCTGTTTTAAAGTGCTCTCTAAAATCTTTTACAAAGTTTACGAAATTCGCATTGGTGTAATCATTGAAATGACTTAAAGTAAAATGATATTTATTCTTCTCTAACAAAGAGTAATCTAAGTGAGGAAATTCTATCCACGAATAATCTGCAAATAAAATCACCTCTGCATCAGACTTAGCATTTAAGTTAGAAAGTAAACGCTTTGCATAATTTTCATTATCTCGGCTATTACCTTTATCATATAGGTTTATCACTATATTTTTTCCACCACTCTTTAATTTTGAAGCAAGTTTTGTAGAATTTTTATTGTAATCCAATATTGTCCATGCGTTTTTACCCTTTGTAAGTAGTTGTTGATAATAATCCAAAACCGATTTTAACTCTGCCCTACCGTCATGGACAACAACAACATTAGCATCTTCATAATTTTTTCTTATATATCTAATGATAGTTTCCACTTCTGCAGCAGCAGAGGGCTGAATTTTGAAAACATAATTATTATCCAATATAGACAAATCCTCACTCATTGGATTAACCACAGGTATTTGCTCTTGTTTTGCATAATTTGCAATCAAAGAAAACGACTGTTTAAAAACCAATGGAACGATTATATCCATTTCTTTCATAGTTTCAGAGCTCAAAGCCTCTTGCACCTTTGCCACATCGTTATCCCCAACATCATAAACATAACAATCCACCTTAAAGCCTGCCTTTTCCAAATTATTAAGAGCAATTCTTATTCCCTCATAGAAATAAATATAGTCAAAACATTTATACCTTTGACGTTTCTTTTCATCTATATTGAATTTTGTAAAAGTTAGCTGATCAACAAACTCATAATTCAACGGCATAAAAACAGCCATATTTATTTTTTTTGATTTATCAGCTTTCTTTCTCGCACTTGATTTTGGATACAACGCATTAGAAGACACCTTTATCGGCTCTGTCTTCTCGTTTTTAAACACATGTTGATTTCTTACCGTTATGGGAATCTTTATAGTTTGACCTGCTTTTAAGTTTTCAGCAGTTAAACCAGGATTAACCTCTATAATATCCTTTTCAGTCAAGAAAAAATTTCTTGAAATCCTATACAAAGTTTCCCCTTTCTCCACTTTATGTATTCCTACCAAATCATCACCTCTTCCTAAATCAGTTTGAGAAAATGAAAATTGAGAAAACATCAAAAATAATAAACAACAAATCAATTTAAAAAAGCTTCTCATAACGGTATATTTTAAAACAATAAATTATTCCCATTCAATAGTTGCAGGAGGTTTAGAGCTAATATCATAACATACTCTATTTACTCCGCGAACCTTGTTTATAATCTCATTAGAGACCTTTGCTAAAAATTCGTATGGCAAATAAGACCAGTCAGCAGTCATTCCATCAACCGATTCCACAGCTCTAAGAGCGACAACTCTTTCATAAGTTCTTTCATCGCCCATAACACCTACCGATTGTATAGGAAGCAAAACAGCACCTGCTTGCCAAACCTTATTATACAAGCCATCTTTTTTCAAATTATTGATAAAAATAGCATCAACCTCTTGAAGAATTGCCACTTTCTCAGCAGTAACCTCTCCAAGTATTCTTATTGCCAAGCCAGGACCAGGGAAAGGATGACGTCCCAAAAGTTCATCTTTCAATCCCAATGCTTTTCCAACCCTTCTCACCTCATCTTTAAACAAAGAACGTAAAGGCTCAACTATTTTCAATTTCATATAATCAGGAAGTCCACCAACATTATGATGAGACTTTATTGTAACGCTAGGACCCTTTACACTGCAACTCTCAATTACGTCAGGGTAAATTGTACCTTGAGCCAACCATTTTACATCTTCTATTTTTGCGGCCTCAGCATCAAAAACATCTATGAAAGTCTTACCAATAGCTTTTCTTTTCTTTTCAGGATCTGTCAAACCCTCCAAAGCAGAATAAAATTCTTTCTTTGCATCTACTCCAATCACGTTTAAGCCCATTCCCTTATAAGAGGCCAAAACATCTTCAAACTCATCTTTACGTAAAAGACCATTATCCACAAAGATACAATTAAGATTTTGTCCTATTGCTTTATGTAATAAAAGAGCAGCAACAGAAGAATCCACTCCACCGCTTAATCCTAAGACTACCTTATCGTCTTTTAATTGTTCTTTTAAGTTATTGATAGTTGTATCTATGAAAGAATCCTCTGTCCAGCTTTGCTCACAACCACAAACATCAACGACGAAATTTTTCAACATAGTTAATCCCTCTGTTGAGTGATAAACCTCTGGGTGGAACTGAATAGCGTAAGTTTCTTCGCCTTCAATTTTATATCCTGCATTCTTTACGCTTTCTGTTGAGCAGATTACCTTATAGTTTTCAGGCATTGACTCAATTGTATCACCATGCGACATCCACACTTGCGTATTTTCACTTACTCCCTTAAATAAAACCGATTCCTTATCTATATAATTAAGGTGTGCTCTACCATATTCTCTAATTTTACTTGCAACAACATTTCCGCCAAAGGCTTGTACCATATATTGAGCACCATAACAAACGCCTAAAACCGGCATTTTTCCTTTAAACCACAAGTCTGGATTTGGAGCATCTTTATCTCTCACACTGCAAGGGCTACCACTAAGAATTACTCCCTTAACATCATCTGAGAATTTAGGAGGATTATTAAAAGGGTGTATCTCGCAGTAAACTTTTAATTCTCTTACCTTTCTTGCAATCAACTGTGTGTATTGCGAACCGTGATCTAATATTATTATAGTTTGCATTACTTTATATGTTTTTAAGTTTATAAAAAATATCCATCGTATTAAATAATTTTCAAAATTACAAAAAAAAATTAATTCAAAGAAAAAAAACGATAATCCTTAGAGAAAAAAAGATAATTCTTAGAAAAAAGATTTTTTTTCTAAAGAAAAATATTACCTTTGCAGAGCAAATTTTAATTTAATTAGTTATGATTTGGATTGCATGCTTTGTTTCGGCATTCATTTTAGTCTATCTTTTAATGCCGATCTTTATCAGACTGATGGAAAAATATAAAATTTTAGACTCATCTGGTGGAAGAAAAATTCACAAAGGCTATACCGCTCACATGGGAGGAGTAGTAATATTCGTAGCCTTCGCTATCGCAACCTGTTCCTGCGTTTTACAAATGATAAACGACATAGACATCTTGCAATTATTAGCATTTTTAATTCTATTATCATTCGTTGTAGTTTTAGGCGTTAGAGATGACATGAACTCTCTTTCACCTATGGTAAAACTAATGTGCGAAACCATAATAGGATTCCTATTTTGCTATTTAGACATAAGACTTTATAGTCTTTATGGCTTGTTTGGAGTATATGAATTGCCTATTTGGATTTCATATATCATTACCATTGCATTCATAATAGTTGTTTGCAACGCCTATAACCTTATAGACGGAATAGATGGTCAAGCAGGCACACAAGCTTTAGCAGTATTTATTTTTCTTGCAGGCTTTTTATTACCAATAGTCTATACAAAAGGAATTCTAAACTTAGACTCATTCTTTGGAAACACAAATTTTTGGATGATAGTCTTTGTTTCGATAATAGGAAGTTTGATAGGATTTTTGATTTTCAATTGGCAACCAGCCCGAATCTTTATGGGAGATACAGGAAGCTTGTTTATCGGAACACTAATAGCGCTTTCGATAATAATGTCTATGAATTACAATGGAGCAAGCCCTGTCTTAGCAGGAGAATTTGAAATAAAAACAAAAATTTTAGTCTTCCCAATGTTTTTCTTCTTGCCATTTGCAGACACATTGCGTGTTTTCTTAGCAAGAATACGAAAAGGAAAATCGCCATTCTCGGCAGACAAAACACACATTCATCACTTCCTTTTAAGAACAGGCTATTCGCATCAAAAAACTACAATAACAACATTCACAATTCAATTAATAGTATCACTAATCTCAGTAGTTGTTGCATTCCTAATTAGTGATTTATTCTACATTCTTTACATTATTGCAATGTGGTTTGTGTATGTTTTTGTACTTCGTTTTACCGTGCAAAGAAAAATTGCAAAACTAAAACAAAATTAAAAAAATGGAAAACAACGAATCGGTAATCAAATACAGTGGTGTAGATATAGAATTTGAAAAAACTATATTATCGGGCATAAACCTTGATATAAAGAAAGGCGAATTTGTATATCTCATAGGAAAAACAGGCTCTGGAAAAAGTTCTCTTTTAAAATCAATCTACGCCGACATACCTGTTGAAATAGGCTCTGCATACGTTTGTGGATTTACACTAAACAAGCTCAAAAAATCAAAAATTCATTTACTAAGACGTAAATTAGGAATAATATTCCAAGACTTTCAACTGCTAAAAGACCGTTCTGTTTACGACAACTTAGCATTTGTGTTAAAGGCTACGGGTTGTAAGGACAAAAAAACAATGAACGAGCGTATTCTTCAAGCCTTAGACGATGTTGGATTATTGATGAAAGCAAACGAGCAGGCTTGTGATTTGAGCGAGGGCGAAATGCAAAGAGTTTCCATCGCAAGAGCGATTGTCAATCAACCAGAATTGATTTTGGCAGACGAGCCTACCGGAAACCTTGACCCAATAACAAGCGAGGAAATCGTACAGCTCCTTATGGAAATAAACAAAAAACACGGCACAACCGTACTTATGGCAACGCATGACTATATTGTGCTTGACAAATATCGTGCAAAAATCATTGCCTGCGAAGATGGAAAAATTGTTTCATAAACTCTGATTTATGAAACGCATAAATGTAAGTGTAAGTAACGATTTAATTTGTGATAATAGGGTAAATAAAACCTGTAAAAGCCTTGTCGATTATGGTTTGAGCGTAAAACTAATCGGCAGGGCTTTTAAACATTCTCCCAAACTATCATCTCGCTCTTATGAATGTAAGCGTTTGCCAATTATTTTCAGAAAAAACGCCATTTATTACGCAGAATTAAACCTTAGATTATTCTTTTACCTTCTTTTTTCAAAGCAAGATTTTCTTTGGGCAAACGATTTAGACACACTTCTTGCCAATTACTTGGTTGCAAAGCTAAAAAGAAAACCCTTAATCTTTGATTCTCACGAACACTTTACACAAGTTCCAGAATTAAAAGACAATCCCTTTGCAAGAAAGATATGGAAAGCAATAGAAAAACATTGCATTAAAGGTTGCGATGCAGTTTTCACTGTTTGCAACCCAATAAAAAATTATTTTAAAGAAGAATACAACAAAGAAAGTCGCGTAGTTAGAAACATACCTTCAAGAATATTTGTAAACGAAGAAAAAATCCCTTCCGAAAACAAAGAAAATATAATCGTATGGCAAGGAGCTGTAAACATAGAAAGAGGATTAGAAGAACTCTGTCAAGCAATGCAGTGGATTGATGCCAAACTTTTAATAATGGGTGAAGGAGACATAAAATCAGACTTAGAAAAAAAAGTAAGAGAACTAAGACTTGAAGAAAAAATCCATTTCCTTGGAAGATTGTCTTTTGAGAAAATGATAGAAAAAACAAAGACTGCAAAACTTGCAATCTCAATTGACAAACCAACAAATGGCAATTACGCAATCAGTTTACCAAACAAAATATTTGAATACATTGCCTGCTCAGTCCCTGTCTTAGTTTCAGCTTTACAAGAGATAAAATTCGTTGTAGAAAAATACGAAACAGGAATTTTTATCTCCTCATACAATCCGCAAGACTTAGCCAAACAAATAGATAGCCTTTTAAAAGACAATTCAAAGCTTGATTTAATTGCAGAAAATTGCAGAAAAGCAGCAAAAGAATTTTGTTGGGAAAAAGAGGAAACTATGATTTTTGAAACCCTTAAACAATTAGAAAAGAACTAATGCTTTCAATTCTTATTCCAATCTATCAAGAAAATTGCGTAAACTTAGTAAACGACCTACAAAATCAAGCAAAAGACTTAGGTTGCGAGTGGGAAATATTGGTTTTTGACGATTGCTCTCCAAGAAAGTGTGAAGAAAACAAATCAATCACACAATTTGCTAATGTAGAATACAGAGAATTAGAAGAAAACCTTGGACGTTCTCGAATAAGAAACCTTTTGGCAAAAGAGGCTAAGGGAGATATTTTAATATTTCTTGATGGGGATAGCAAAATTGTTAGAGATAATTTTCTAAAACGCTATTTACAAGAGATTGAAACAAAGGATTTGGTAAGAGGTGGCACAGTTTATTGCGAAAAAGAACGTTGTCCAAAGGGTTATGAGCTACATTGGAAATATGGCACAAGGGTTGAAGCAAACATTGGATTGAAAAACAAAGATATGTTTACAACAAACAACTTTTGTGTTCGCAAATCGGTTTTTTCCGCCCTTAAATTCAGAGAAGAAATCAAGGGTTACGGACACGAAGACACCTTATTTAAACTTGATTTTGACAAAAATAATTTCTCTTTTTTAAACATAGACAATCCTGTTGAGCACTTAGGATTAAAAGATTTTAAAGACTTTATTTCCTCCAATGAGAACGCTGTAAAAAACCTAAGAAATATTTTAATAAGTCAAAGAGAAAAAAAAATAAATCAAAGAGAAAAAAATTTTTTTCTTAGACTTAAAATTGTAAGCACTTACAACAAACTTGAAAGGCTACATTTGGTGGGATTATATGCCTTTTTCTTTAAAATGACAAGAAGACTTCTATTAAGCCTTCTTGCCAAAAAAAATCCAAGTCTTTTTATTTTTAATTTATATAAGTTAGGCGTTTTTTGTAGTGCTTAGATTCCTAAACGTTGTCTTACCACCTCAAACAAAAGTACGGAAGCCGCTGCTGAAACGTTAAGACTTTCTATCTCGCCTTTCATTGGTATTTTTATTAATTCATCAGACATTTTCAACATTGTTGGACCTACTCCACTTTCTTCGCTACCCATTACTATCATCAAAGCTTCTTTTGCATCAACTTGTGTATATAATGCGTTGGCTTTTTCACTTGCAGAATAAATCTTAATATCGTGTGCTTTGATTGTATTGATGAAGGTTTTAATGTTATTGATTTTACACACAGGTAGGCGAAGTAATGCACCTGCTGAGGTTTTTATCGCATCTTGATTAATAGGTGCTGAGCCTTGTTGCGGAATTATCAATCCATCTGCCCCTGCACATTCTGCACTTCTTGCTATTGCTCCAAGATTTCTTACATCTGTTACATTATCCAAATAAACCAAAAACGGTTTTGTTTCCTTTCCTTCTGCATACATCAACAAATCATCAAGTTCCCAATACTCTATTTGAGAGAGTTGTGCTACTACTCCTTGGTGATTTTGTTTTCTTGAAAGATAATCAAGCTTTTCAAGTGGAACATATTGTTGTTGAATATTTTTTCCACTTTGTTTTATAAGGGCTTTTAGTTCCGAAAATAATTTTCCTTGCAAATTACTTTGAAGGTAAATCTTGTCAATTTGTTTTCCAGCTTTAACAGCTTCCATTACGGGACGTAAGCCGTATATTATTTGATTCTTTTCCATATTTATTTATATTATTTTACCATCTTGCATAATTAGTCTTCTATCTGACATTTCTGCAAGTTCTTGGTTGTGGGTTACTATTAAAAATGTTTGCTTGTATGTTTCTCTTAATTGAAAAAATAATTCATGTAATTGTTTTGCATTATTAGTATCGAGATTTCCCGATGGTTCGTCAGCCAAAATAATTGAGGGACGATTGATTAATGCTCTTGCGATGGCAACTCTTTGTTGTTCTCCACCAGAAAGTTCTGAGGGTTTATGCTCTGCCCTATCGTAAATCTTTAATATATCTAACAATTCTTTTGCTTTCTCAATAGCAATAGACTTTTTCTCCTTTGCAATCAAAGCCGGCATTATGATATTTTCCAAAGCGGTAAATTCATTCAAAAGATAGTGAAACTGATAAACAAAACCTATTTCTTTATTGCGAAATTCTGAGAGTTGTTTTTCATTAAAATTACTAATATCTCTACCATTGATTTCTATCTTTCCGCTATCTGCTTTATCCAATGTGCCAACTATATTTAAAAGTGTGGTTTTCCCTGCACCAGAAGCACCAAGTAGGGTAACAATTTCTTGTGGTGCAATATTAAGTTCCACATCTTTTAAAACATGTAGGCTACCATAGTATTTATTTAACTGAGTTGTTTTTATCATATTACCTTTCTATATTTCTATTATTAAATATCACAAAGCCAAATCCGAAAGATATTCCCCAAGGGCTTTGTTTTCCATCTCTTTGATGATAAGAAAATGTTAGGTTAAATGGTCCTATCGGTGTTCTTGCTACGAAAGAGGTGTTTGCTATAAAGTATAATTTTGGGAATGGCGCACCATAGAACGGTTTGTCATTGCCTAACGTTTCTATTTGTCTAAATGGCAGATATAAATACGTACCTATTCGTGCTGAAAGGTTCAATCCAAATACATTATCTATTGCAAAAATATTCTCCATTCCCATTGCGGCATACTGATTCGCCCTATACTCTGGCATATAGTTAGTATAGGTTTCTATTGTTGGGCTATAACT
>RHMF01000606.1_pt1 | contig 15448 bp, 16 predicted proteins | sample 5365151 | NCBI WGS metagenome assembly RHMF01 (sample SAMN10266501, study PRJNA497801) | feces metagenome | isolation source: feces | host: Bos taurus | place: China: Prairie of Fairy Mountain | collected 2017-08-14 | reverse complement strand
CGGGTCAATGCCAAGAATACGCAAGTCCCACACCCCTTTCCCATTTTCTGTTATCATAGCACATTTGTTTTGATATTTCTACTACAATTTCATACATCATTTTTCTTTCTTGGGAAATACTGCTGTTAAAGCATAGAGGCGGTGAAAGCGTGGAAGTATTTTCTTGTAAAACGGCAATTTACGCCGGAATGGGTTCTTTAAACATCCTGAAAGATTTGGTGCAGGGGAAACTTTTGGTGGTTTGCGACCCTTATTTTATGGAAAAGGGCAAAGCAAGGCAGCTGGCAGATCTTTCCGGGGCAAAGGAAGTGGAGTACTTTTCCCAAGTAAAACCTGACCCGGATGTAACCTTGGCGGCAAAGGGGGCAGCGATGGTGAAAGCCTTTGCACCCGATGCCATTGTGGCTTTAGGCGGTGGCAGCAGTATGGATCTTGCGAAGGCCATGCTCTATTTTTCCGGGGTGGAGGCAACATTGATTGCCATTCCCACCACCTCCGGCTCAGGCTCGGAGGTGACGGATTTCGCCATCCTTACCCACGATGGGGTAAAGCACCCGCTGGTGGATGAAAAGCTTCGTCCTCAGGCGGCGATCCTGGATGGACAACTGCTGGAAAGTCTGCCGAAAGGCCTGATTGCAGATACGGGCTTTGATGCCATTTCCCACGCAGTGGAGGCCCTTGTGGCCACTGGGGCGGGATCGATCACCGATGCCCTGGCCACGGATAGTTTTTGTATGGTCTATGGCAATTTGCGCCAGTCCTTTGAGGGCAATATCCAGGTGCGGCAGGACATCCATAACGGCGCTTGTATGGCAGGGCTGGCCTTTACCCAGGCAGGATTAGGCTTGTGTCACGCCGCATCCCACGCATTGGGCGGTATGTTTCACATTCCCCACGGCAGGCTCAACGCCATCTTGCTGCCGGCAGTCATTTCTTTGAATGCCCCGGTAGCCGGGGGAAAGTATGCAGCTTTAAGCCGGAATGCAGGCTTAGGGGGAGCGGTGGAAAGTATGGGGGTACGGAATCTGAAAAATGCCCTAATTCGGCTTCGCCGGGAATTGCAGCTGCCAGGGTCTTTGGCAGAAGCGGGAATTTCTCCTGCTAAGCTCCGGGAGAACCGGGGAAAGCTTACGGAGGCTATTCTGGAAGATCCTTGTTGCAGGACCAATCCCCAACCGGTGGACAAGGCGTTGGTAGCAAGACTGCTCAATGAGGTGGCGGGCCGTGGATAAGACCCTCCTTTCCGTGGGCCTGGATGTGGGAACGACCACCACCCAACTGATTCTGTCACGGCTGCAGGTGGCAAACCGGGCCAGCGGCTTTGCTGTTCCCAAAATGGAGATAACCGGACGGGAAGTCTTATATGAAAGCCCGGTACACTTTACGCCACTTGTGGGGGAAAACCTTGTTGACGGAGAAAAAATACGAACTCTTGTGGAGAGAGAATATCAAAAAGCGGGAATAAATCAGTCGCAAGTGGATACAGGAGCGGTGATCATCACCGGAGAGACCTCCCGGAAAGAGAATGCCCAAACAGTCCTAAAGACCCTTTCCGATTTTGCCGGAGATTTCGTGGTGACCACTGCAGGTCCCCACCTGGAAAGCATACTGGCTGCCAAGGGGGCAGGGGCAATGGAACTGTCCGAAAAGGAGCGGCTTCCCGTCCTTCACATGGACATCGGAGGCGGCACGAGCAATCTGTGCCTTATAGAAAACGGGAAAATCCTGCGTACCGGCTGCTTGAATGTGGGCGGCCGTCTGCTCAAACGGGACCGGGAAGGGCGCATAACCTATGTTTCTGCGGTTCTTGCAGGAGTTACTGGTATAAAGGTGGGGGATATCCCACAAAAAGAGGAGTTTTCAAAACTTTCCGGACTTCTTTGCGATGTGCTTTGTGAAGCAGCAGGCAGAAAGGAAAAAACAGCCCTTTTGGATGCCTTTTCCACCAAAGAAGCGGGAAGTATTTGGCAGCCGCCGGAAGAAGAGGTTTTGGTGTCTCTTTCCGGTGGTGTTGCAGAGTGTGTGGAAAGGGAGGTAGAGGACAATGCCTATGGGGATTTGGGTCCAATGCTTGGAAAAACCATCCGTGGGAGCCAACTTTGCAGCGGGCCTTATGCCGTTGCCCACAAGGCCATCCGCTCCACGGTAATCGGAGCGGGATGCCACGCCACCATGCTTTCCGGCAGTACGGTGTTTACAAGGGGCGTGAAATTGCCTCTGAAGAATCTGCCGGTGGCGGTGTTTACGGCCGGGGAACAGAAAAATTTGGCACAGCACATATCCCAAAAGGAAGAAGCCTTTGAAACACCCCCCGTTTTGGCCCTGCCCGGTTATAAAAGTCCTTCTTATGGGCAGATTCGGGAACTGGCAAGGACCCTTGCCCAGGCTTGCCCAAAGGGGGTCTATGTGTGCCTGGAGCAGGATATGGCTATGGCACTGGGGAATGCCCTTAGCCTACTTTTGCCACCCCAAACCCCCATTTTGTGCCTGGATGGTCTTGCCCCAACGGGGCAGTGCTATTTGGATGTGGGAAATCCTGTTGGGCCTTGTATTCCCGTCGTGATGAAAACGCTTGTCTTTGAAAGAGGTAATCTATGAAACTGAAAACAACCCTATTGGGAAAAACCTATGAATTCCGGGATTTGAAGCAAGTACTGGCAAAGGCCAACGAGGAAAAGACCGGAGATAAACTGGCAGGTCTTGCTGCAGAAACCGCCCAGGAACGGGTGGCGGCAAAGGTGGTGCTGTCTGCGGTCACATTGGCAGATTTGCGGGAGAATCCTGCTGTTCCCTATGAACTGGACGAAGTGACCAGGATCATCCAGGACGATGTAAACGAAAGTGTCTATAGAAAAATCCGGAACTGGACCGTGGCGGAACTGCGGGAGTGGCTTTTGGATGAAAACACCACATCTTCGGATATCCGCAAACTCAGCCGGGGGCTGACTTCGGAAATGGTAGCGGCAGTGTGCAAGCTGATGAGCAACCTGGACCTCATTTACTGCGCCAACAAAATGCCTGTGACGGCCCACTGCAATACTACCATCGGTCTGCCGGGAACCCTTTCCTGCCGTTTGCAGCCCAACCACACCACGGATGACCCGGATGGCATCACGGCCTCCACACTGGAGGGCCTTTCTTTCGGCGCAGGGGATGCGGTGATCGGCTTGAATCCGGTGACGGACTCTCCGGAGCAGGTGGGAAAAGTTCTGCGAAGATTCCAGGAAATTAAGGAGCATTGGGAGATTCCCACCCAAATTTGCGTATTGGCCCACGTAACCGCTCAGATCAAGGCGGTGCAGGCGGGCGCGCCCTGCGACCTGATCTTCCAGTCTATCGCAGGCAGTCAAAAGGGCAACGAGGCCTTTGGCTTTAGCGCAGAAACCCTGGAAGAAGCAAGGCAGCTTCTGCTCAAGGAGGGAACGGCAGAAGGTCCCAATGTGATGTACTTTGAAACCGGCCAGGGATCGGAGCTTTCCTCAAACGCCCATTTTGATACCGACCAGGTAACTATGGAGGCCCGGTGCTACGGCTTTGCCAAGCGGTTTTCTCCTTTCCTTGTGAATACGGTGGTGGGCTTTATCGGGCCGGAGTATCTGTACGATGCCCGGCAGGTCACCAGAGCGGGTCTGGAGGATCATTTTATGGGAAAACTCACCGGGGTGTCCATGGGCTGTGACTGCTGTTACACCAACCATATGAAAGCAGACCAAAATGCCATTGAAAACTTGGCGGCGCTGCTGACAATGGCCGGGTGCAATTACTTTATGGGCATTCCCCACGGCGATGATATTATGCTCAATTATCAAACCACCGGCTTCCGGGAAACGGCTACTCTTCGGGAACTGACAGGGAAAACTGCTATTCCCGAATTCCAGCAGTGGCTGGAAAAGATGGGCTTTATGGAAAACGGAAAACTGACGAAAAAAGCCGGTGACGGCTCAAGCTTACTGTTTTAAGGGGGAAGGGTATGAATAAACAGGAATTAACTGCCCTTGTGGAGGAAATTTTAGCAGGGCTTGCGCCTTCGCCCCAGGTAAAAGGGGGAGAGTACAAACCCCAAGCTCCCGGCCCGGAAAAGGAGCAGACCAACTATGCCCCCGGAGAATTTGTGCCGGATATTACGGCGCTGGATCTGCGAAAACTCTATTTGACGGAGAACGCAAAGGATAAAGAAGCCTTTGGAAGGCTGAAAGAGCGGACCCCTGCCCGCCTAGCCTGCGGCAGAGCAGGCCCTCGCTACAAGACCTTGACCATGCTTCGTTTCCGGGCAGACCACGCAGCAGCCCAGGATGCAGTATTTTCTCAAGTGCCGGAGGGGTATGCTAAAGAACACGACTTTTTACCGGTGCAGACCTGCTGTGAAAGTAAGGATATGTATTTGACCCGGCCGGACTTGGGCAGATGCTTCCCGGAAAGCACCCAAAAGGTGCTGAAGGAAGTGCTGGAGCCCAACGCCAAAGTGCAGTTGGTGGTAGGGGACGGCCTTTCCTCTGCGGCCATTATGGCAAATGCGGTCGACTGTTTGGAAGCTATCCGGGAAGGCTTGAAGGCCAAAGGAATCTCTGTGGGAAAAGTGCCCTTTGTCCGCTATTGTCGGGTGGGAGCAGGCGATGCCATCGGGGATGTGACCGGCTGCGAAGTGGTTTGTATGCTGGTAGGTGAGCGCCCCGGCCTTGTGACGGATAAAAGTATGTCTTGTTATATCACTTACAAGCCCCATACAGGGGTTAGTGAATCCAGCCGCACCGTGGTATCCAATATCCACGCCCAGGGAACCCCCGCGGTGGAGGCGGGCGCCCATGTGGCCAATCTGATTGCCAAAATCCTGGAAAAGAAGGTTTCCGGTGTGGGCCTGGTGCTGGAGGGATAAGATGGGGGTCAAGGTTTTGGCGGTGCGGTATTTGCCCAACGCCAGCAGAAGTTTATGCGCAGAACTGGGCGTGTCGGAAAGCAGACCTTGTCTGGCCTTTTTGACCACCGATTGCGATGATGCCACCTATATTGCTTTGGATGAAGCCACCAAGGCTGCCGATGTGGAGGTGGCCTACGGACGCAGTTTTTATGCCGGTGCGGCAAATGCCTCCACCCCCAATGCCGGGGAAGTGATCGGTATTTTGGCAGGTGCTACCCCCGGAATCGTAGAAAGCGGTATGGATGCTGCCCTTCGGCTTTTGGAAAGACTGGGCTTTGAGGAAACCGGTGGCGTACCCTACCTTGCGCATACAGTGAGCCGGTGCGGAAGCTTTTTGGCAAAGGAGGCCGGTGTCCGGGAGGGAACGCCCATTGCTTATTTGATTGCGCCACCGCTGGAGAGTATGTATGCCATGGATTTTGCCTTGAAGGCGGCAGATGTGACCCTTTGCAAGCTGTATGCCCCACCCAGTGAAACCAATTTCGGTGGGGGATTGCTGACGGGAACTCAGTCGGCTTGTGAGGCCGCCTGCGATGCCTTCGGAAAAGCGGTGGCCCAGGTGGCGGTGAAGCCCATTGAGAGGAGATAAGTATGGAACTGGATAAAGATTTAATGGCCCGGCAGGAAGCAAGAGATCTCTGCGCCAAAGCCGGGGCGGCCCAGCAAATTCTTTCCGGGTTTTCTCAGGAAAAGCTGGATGGTATTTGCAAGGCGGTAGCGCAGGCTTTCCAAAAGGAAGCGGCAGCCCTTGCAAAGCAGGCCTGTGAGGAGACCGGTTTTGGAAATCCCCGGGATAAGACGGAGAAAAACCGCTTTGCTTCCCAGGATGTGTATGAAGCCATCAAGGATATGAAGTGCGTGGGTGTATTAAAAGAGGACACCCAGGAAAAACTATGGCAGATCGGTGTGCCGGTGGGTGTGATTGGGGCCATTGTGCCCTCCACCAATCCCACCTCCACGGTTTGCTACAAGGCGTTAATTGCCTTGAAAAGCGGCAATGCCATTGTCTTTTCGCCCCATCCCAAGGCCCTTTCCTGCACCATACGGGCAGCCCAGGTGGTGGTGCAGGCGGCTCGGCAGGCAGGGGCACCGGAGGGCTGTATCGGCTGCCTTTCTATGGGAAGTATGGCAGGCTGCCAGGAACTGATGGCAGCGCCCCAAATCAGCCTTTTGCTGGCAACCGGCGGTCCGGCTATGGTGCGTGCCTGTTATTCTTCCGGCAAGCCGGCTATCGGTGTGGGCGCAGGCAACGGCCCGGCCTATATCCACCCTTCTGCAGATATTCCCCAGGCTCTTGCCTGCATCGCCAAGTCCAAAAACTTTGATTATGGCACTATCTGCGCTTCGGAGCAGAGCATCATTGTGGAGAAAGGTTCTGAAAAAGCGGTTTTAGAAGAGAGCAGAAAACAGGGCTTTTATTTGATGACACAGGAAGAAGCCGCCGCCCTTGCCAAGCTGCTTTTCAAGCCGAACGGTGCGTTAAGCCCCGATGTGGTGGGAAAACCGGCAGGGCAGCTTGCTCAAATGGCAGGCTTTACCGTGCCAAACGGCACGAAAATTTTGATGGCAAGGGAGGAGCAGGCAGGGCCTACCCGGCCTTATTCCATGGAAAAGCTCTGTCCGGTGCTAGCGTTTTATGTGATGGAAAGCGAGGATGCGGTGCTGCAAAAATGCGTGGAGGTGCTGCGCCATGAGGGCAGCGGTCATACCTTCAGTATCCACGCACAGGACGAAGGCGTGATCCGCAAATTTGCGCTGCAGATCCCCGTTTCCCGGTTCTTGGTAAACACCCCTTCCGCTTTGGGCGGCATTGGGGCAACCACTGCCTTGTTTCCCGCTTTGACCCTGGGGTGCGGTGCAGTGGGAGGAAGTTCCACATCCAATAATATTTCCCCCATGGATCTTATCAATATCCGCCGAGTGGCATGGGGAAAGCCGGAAGAAAAGACGCTTTGCCCGGAAGAAGATACCCTTGTAAAGTTGATTACCAGTAAATTACTGGAAAGATTAGGTTAAGGAGAAAAATGTTATGAATACAAATGCTTTAGGAATGATCGAAACAAAGGGCCTGGTAGGGGCCATTGAAGCGGCAGATGCCATGGTAAAATCCGCCAATGTGCAGCTGGTAGGCAAGGAACAGGTTGGTGGCGGTCTGGTGACCGTCCTGGTCCGGGGTGATGTGGGCGCAGTAAAGGCTGCTACTGATGCAGGCGCTGCCGCTGCTGAAAAGGTGGGGGAACTGATTTCTGTCCATGTGATTGCCCGTCCCCACACGGAAGTGGATACCATTCTGCCCCACGGCAAGCAGACCAATACTGCTGCAGGTAAGTAATGCTTTACACCCGAAAAATGGTGGAAAGCAACATCCGCAACCGGGAGAAAAAGCGGGTGTTCTATTTGGGCGCGGGGGATACCCTCACCAGTGAGGCCAGGGATTTCCTCCAGGCCCAAAGAATCGAAATACTCCCGGCCACACAAGCCAAAAAGGAACGGTGGCAAATCCTGGGGGGCGGCTTTACGGAAGAAAAGCCGGAGCATATGACCCACCTGAATGGGGATGTTTTGGTGTCAAAAACCCATCCGCGAATTGCTTTTCGGGGGTGGGTGGATGCCCTGGAAGCCCAGTTGCTGCTGGCAGGGAAGGAGCATCCCCATTTGCAACGGGAATTGGGGGAAATTCTTTCCTTGGCTCGCCAGCTTATTCGGTGCGATGTGCTGGAAGAACCACTGCACTTGTCCGGACTGTGTGGCCTGACAGAAGCCGAAATGCGCAAGCAAAGCCACTTTCCCCAGGACGTTTTCGGCATTCCCCATTTTATGCCCGGCTTTGAAGACAGTAAGACTGTTTTGGCTGTAAACTACCTGCGGGTGGTAGCCCGGCAAACGGAACTGGCAGCGCAGCACGCCTTCACAGACCGGGAGGGAATACCTACCCGGGAAGACCTTTTGCAGGCACTCAACCGGATTAGCAGTATGCTGTATATTTTGATGTTAAGGGAAAAGGCAGCCTATGGAACTGGAGAAGATCACAGAAAAAGTTATTAAGGGGATTTTTGTGGAGCTGGAGGCCTCCGGCCGCCACGTCCATGTAAATAAAGAGCAGGCGCAAATTCTATTCGGCCACGACCTGACGCCCAGCCGCCCCCTTTCCCAGCCGGGGCAGTTCCTGGCACAGGAGAGGCTGACTGTGAAAGGCCCAAAGGGAGAATTTCAGAATGTGGCGGTGCTGGGGCCTGCCCGGGGGAAGGCACAGGTGGAGATTTCTCTGACCGATGGAAAAACCTTGGGTATTCGGCCACCGGTGCGGCTTTCCGGAGATGTGAAAGGGACACCGGGAGCGCAGCTGATCGGCCCGAAAGGAAGCATCACCATTGAAGAAGGGGTCATTGCAGCTAAACGCCATATTCATATGACCCCAATCGATGCCAAGCACTTTGGGGTGGAGGATAAGCAGGTGATAAAACTGCAGACCTTCACGGAACGACCGGTGATATTTGAGGATTTGGTGGTGCGGGTCAGCCCGGAGTTTACCACCTTTGTCCATTTGGACTACGATGAAGCCAATGCCTGCGGCTTCCAAAAAGGAGATCTGGGAAGGATCCTTCTATGAAGCAGATGCTTTTGGTGGGCAAAGAGCCGCCCCTTGGCTACCAGTATGTGCAAGCTGCCCCCTATGATGGGGTGGTGATCGGCTCTCTGAGCCTGGGAGAGCTGCTCTGCTTTCGGAATGAGCAGGTGCTGGAGGCTCTGGCAAAGGGACTGCCTGTACTTTTGTATACCCCCGGTTTGCCGGAGGTAAGCGTCAACCGGCCTTTGGGGGCGGTGCTGGCAGGAAAGAAACGGGAGCTAAAAAGCTGGGGCATCACCTTTACCGATGGCACGACCCCGAAACTCATTACTGCCCAGCAGGCCCGGGAAATGGTAAAGGCAGGCGTACGCCCCGGCCCGGGCATGAAACTGACCCCTTTGGCAAGGGAAATATTGGAGGGAACGACTTGATAATTGGAACAGTAACCGGCTCGGTTTGGTCTAGTCGGAAGGCACAGTGCCTGCAGGGACAAACCTTTTTGGTGGTGCAGACCCTCCGGGGACAGGTGGTAGCCGCCGACCAGGTGGGTGCAGGCACGGGAGATAAGGTGCTGCTGGTCATGGGAACGGTGGCGTCCCGCTTCTGCATGGAAGCCCCGGTGGATGCAGCTGTAGTGGCTATTTTGGATGGGGAAAAGGAGAGCATTTAAAATTTAGCCGGAAAGTGGCATGCTGCCACTATTGCATATGTTAAGGAGGCAGATAGATGTCTGCGCACGAAATACTAATTTGGGTCATGGCTTTCTTCGCTGTGCTGGGCGCTCTGGACCGGATTTTCGGCAACCGGCTTGGTTTAGGGAAGCAGTTTGAAGAGGGAATTCTGACCATGGGGGCCCTGGCTCTGGCAATGATCGGTATCATTACCTTTGCCCCGGTGCTGGCCAATCTTTTGGAGCCGGTGGTTGTGCCGGTGTATCGCTTTTTGGGAGCAGACCCGGCTATGTTCGCTGGCACGATCTTAGCCAACGATATGGGCGGCGGCCCGCTTGCCAATGAACTGACAACAGACCCCCAGGCAGCAGCCCTGGGTGGCGTGATCTGCGGCAGTATGCTGGGCGCAACCATTGTGTTTACCATTCCTGCGGCTATGGGGATTTTGCCTGCCAAGGATATGCCCGCCCTGGCAAAGGGTGTACTGGCAGGTATCATCACCATTCCTTTGGGGGTGTTTGCCGGCGGTCTGGTGGCAGGATTCCCTGTCTTGATGGTGCTTAAGAATCTGGTGCCAATTATTCTGATTGGCGGTTTGATCACACTTGGCCTTCTCAAGTGGGAAAAGGCGATGATCAAAGGCTTCGGCTATTTTGGCAAGGGCGTGTTGGCGGTGATCACAGTGGGGTTGGTGGCCTCCATTGTGGAGACCCTCACCGGTTTTTCTCTGATTCCCGGTCTTGCGCCCATTGAAGAAGGTTTTTCCACAGTGGGAGCTATCGCCATTGTTTTGGCAGGGGCGTTTCCTTTGGTGTATGTGATTACCAAGGTGCTGAAAAAGCCCCTGATGCTGTTGGGAAAGCGGCTGGGCATCAATGAGGTGGCAGCGGGAGGCCTGATCGCCACCCTGGCAAATTCCATTGCCACTTTTGGGATGGTCCGGGATATGGATTCCCGGGGGAAGGTGGTAAATATCGCCTTTGCGGTGAGTGCCGCCTTTGTGTTCGGTGACCATTTAGGCTTTACTGCCGGATTTGCTCCGGAAATGCTCCCCGCTGTGATTGTGGCAAAATTGGCCGGTGGCATCAGTGCAGTTGCCGTTGCCCTGCTGCTGACCAAAAAGAAAGGTAATGCTTGACAAATTCTGCCTTTTGGGTCTATAATAACTGCGATATGGAAAGGCTTTGAGCAGGAGAGTAAGCTGTGGATTCCGTCAAGAGAGCCCCGGTAGGTGAGAGGGGGTACGGCGCAAACAGCCCAAGATGGCCTGGGAGCCAAAATGTCGATAGGTAGGCATTTTCGGGTGCGCCCGTTAAAGCGCGTTTGAGGCACAGAGTTTCTGTGTGAATCAAGGTGGTACCGCGTCAATTTTTGTCGCCCTTGCAAAAGCAAGGGCGATTTTTCTTTAGGAGGCAATTATGAGCAAGAAACCCTATTACATTACAACGGCTATTGCCTACACTTCGGCAAAGCCCCACATCGGTAATACTTACGAGATCGTATTGGCCGATGCCATTGCCCGCTATAAGCGGCAGGCAGGCTTCGATGTGTATTTCCAGACCGGCACCGATGAGCACGGTCAGAAGATTCAGCAGAAGGCAGAGGCCGCCGGCATTACTCCTCAGGAATATGTGGACAATGTAGCAGGCCAGATCAAGGACATCTGGGATCTGATGAACACCACTTATGACCGGTTTGTCCGCACCACTGACCCGGAGCATAAGACCAAGGTGCAGAAGATCTTCGCCAAAATGTATGAAAAGGGCGATATCTACAAGGGTAAGTATGTGGGTAAGTACTGCACTCCTTGCGAAAGTTTCTGGACAGAGAGCCAACTGGTGGAGGGTAAGTGCCCCGACTGCGGCCGTGACTGCGTGGATGCAGAGGAAGAGGCTTACTTCTTTAAGATGAGCAAGTATGCCGATCAGCTGATGGCCCATATCGAATCCCACCCGGAATTCATTCAGCCGGAAAGCCGGAAGAATGAGATGATCAACAACTTCTTAAAGCCCGGTCTGCAGGATCTGTGCGTTTCCCGCACCAGTTTCACTTGGGGCATTCCCGTGGAATTTGACCCCGGTCATGTGACCTATGTGTGGCTGGATGCACTGAGCAACTATATCACTTTCTGCGGCTATGATCCCGACGGCAACCACGCAGAGCAGTATAAGAAGTTCTGGCCTGCAGATCTGCACCTGATCGGCAAGGATATCGTCCGTTTCCACACCATCTACTGGCCCATTTTCCTGATGAGCATGGGCGAGGAACTGCCCAAGCAGGTGTTTGGTCACCCCTGGCTGCTGGTGAAGGGCGATAAGATGTCCAAGAGCCTGGGCAATGTGATCTATGCCGACGATCTGGTGGAACTGTTCGGTGTGGATGCGGTGCGGTATTTTGTGCTTCACGAAATGCCCTTTGCCGCTGACGGCATCATGACCTATGAACTGATCATTGAGCGGATCAACAGTGAACTTGCCAACATTCTGGGCAACCTGGTCAACCGCACCATCGCCATGAACAACAAGTACTTTGATGGCGTGATCCAGGCACCCACCGCCCCCGAGGCGCTGGACGAAGAACTGAAGGCTGTGGCGCTGGCGATGCCCGGCAAGGTAGAGGGCAAGATGAACGAGCTGAAGGTGGCAGATGCCATCGACGAAGTGTTCACCCTGCTGCGCCGTGCCAATAAGTATATTGACGAAACCGCACCTTGGGTGCTGGCAAAGGACGAGGCCAACAAGGCCCGTCTGGGTACGGTGCTGTATAACCTGCTGGAGTCGATCCGTATGGCAGCGGTGGCCATCGAGCCCTTCCTGCCGGATACCTCCAAGCGAATTCTGGAGCAGATCAAGACCGAAAACGGCGGTCTGGAAAGCCTGCAGACCTTTGGCGCTGTGGTGCCCGGTACAAAGCTGGATGCTCCCCAAATTCTTTTTGCCCGTTTGGATATGGAGAAAAAAATGGAAGAAATCAATGCGTTTAATGCTGAAAAGGAAAAGGCAAAGCTGCCCCCTCTGGAAATTGAACCTTTTGCAACCGAAACTGTGGATTTCGACACCTTCTGCAAGTCCGATTTCCGGGCTGTGAAGGTCAAGGACTGCCAGCCTGTTAAGAAGAGCGATAAGCTGCTGCAGTTCACTTTGGACGATGGAACCGGCACTGACCGGCAGATCCTTTCCGGTATTGCCAAGTACTATAAGCCGGAAGACCTGATCGGCAAGACTCTGGTAGCTATCGTGAACCTGCCCCCCAGAAAGATGATGGGCAAGGATTCCTGCGGTATGCTGATCTCTGCTGTCCACACCGAAAAGGGCGAAGAAAAACTGAACCTTCTGATGGTGGATGATGCCATCCCCGCCGGCGCTAAGTTGTGTTAATTGTAAAATGCCCCCGGCATTGCCGGGGGTTTTTGCAAAGGAGGAGCATATGATAAACTACTCTGAAGCGGATCTGTTCTTGATTGAAAAGTACGAAGACTTTCTGCCCAAGAAGATCTTCGATGCCCACACCCATATGACCTATATGCCCAGCCTTCCCAATGTGACCTTTGACTGGAAGAGCGCTTATACGCCTGCCGATTACCAACAGGACATGGGCCCCTTTTTGCCGGGGGTGGAGGAGATTCGTCTGAATATGATGCCTTATCCTGCCGACCGGGCTTTGGGAGATCCGGGAAACGGCCTGCGGGATATGGGAAATGACTATGCCTTTTCTTTGTATCAGCAGGAAAATGGCCATGTGGTTTGTCCTCTGGTGCATCCGGATGACGGGGAAGATTTTATTTGGGAACTGGCAGGCCGTCCCGGCTGCCGTGGCTTTAAGTGCTATGCCTATTTAAGTAATGTGGAGGACTTGGAAACCGCTTCGATTGACCAGTATTTGCCGGAGGCGGCCTGGGTAGTGGCGAATGAAAAGAAATGGCCCATTATTCTACATATGTACCGGAAGGCCGCCCTTTCTGACCCGGATAATCTGCAATACATTCATACCATGGCAAAACGCTACCCCAATGCCCAGCTGGTGCTGGCCCACTGCGCCAGAGGGTTTGCCTCCTGGACACTGATGGAGTCTATTCATAAACTGGAAGATGCAGGAAACATCTGGTTTGACTTGTCGGCTATTTGCGAAAGCGGCACCATGGCTGCCTGTATTATGAAAAATGCAGGCAAGCGGGTGCTGTGGGGCAGTGATTATAACTGCAATCTGCTGAAGGGCCGGGCAGTTTCCGTGGGAATGGGTCAGTGGTGGCTCAACGGCGATGCCTATGGTGGCCCGGAACGGGCAACCGTGGCGGCTGAAAACCTGATGGCTTTCTACCAAACCGCCCTGCTGCTGAACTTGGACCAGACCCAAGTAGACGATATTTTCTATCATAACGCTGCAGAATTGTTTAGATAAACGGGCGAACACAGTTCGCCCCTACGATGAATGACAAAAGGCACACCCAACAGGGTGTGCCTTTTGTTTGTAATTAGATGCGGGCAACGCCGGTCTTGCGTGCGGCTTCGGCAACAGCCTTAGCAACTGCAGGGCCAACTCTTTCGTCGAAGGCAGCGGGGATGATGTAATCCTCGTTCAGCTCATCCTCGGAGATCAGGTCAGCCAGAGCCTGTGCGGCGGCCATCTTCATTTCCTCATTGATATCGCTGGCGCGAACATCGAAAGTACCACGGAAGATGCCGGGGAAAGCCAGAACATTGTTGATCTGGTTGGGGAAGTCGCTGCGGCCGGTAGCGATAACGCGAGCGCCGCCTGCCTTGGCATCATCGGGGAAGATCTCGGGGGTGGGGTTAGCGCAGGCAAAGATGATAGCGTCCTTGGCCATGGTCTTAACCATTTCAGTGGTCAGAGTGCCGGGGCCGGAAACACCAACGAATACGTCAGCACCCTTGATGACATCAGCCAGAGAGCCGGCAACCTTTTCCTTGTTGGTGACCTGCGCCATTTCGGCCTTGATCCAGTTCAGACCATCACGGCCTTCGTAGATAGCACCGGTACGGTCAGTCATGATCACATTTTCGAAGCCGGCAGACAGCAGAAGCTTTACGATAGCGATGGCAGCAGCACCAGCGCCGGAAGTAACGATCTTAACCTCTTCCTTCTTCTTGCCCACGACCTTGATGGCGTTGAGAAGACCTGCCAGGGTGATGACGGCTGTGCCGTGCTGGTCGTCGTGGAAGATGGGAATGTCGCACTTTTCCTTCAGCTTGCGCTCGATCTCAAAGCAGCGGGGAGCGGAAATGTCTTCCAGGTTCACGCCGCCGAAAGAGCCGGAAAGCAGATAAACGGTGTTGACGATTTCGTCCACATCCTTGCTCTTGATGCAAAGAGGGAAGGCATCCACATCACCGAAAGCCTTAAACAGAGCGCACTTGCCTTCCATAACGGGCATACCGGCTTCGGGGCCAATGTCGCCCAGACCCAGAACAGCAGTGCCGTCGGTGATAACAGCGCAGAGGTTGTGACGACGGGTCAGGTCGTAAGACTTATTAACATCCTTCTGGATCTCCAGACAGGGCTGGGCAACACCGGGGGTGTAGGCCAGGCTCAGATCTTCCTTGGTAGCAACGGGAACTTTGGTGATAACTTCGATTTTGCCGCCCCACTCGCCATGCAGACGCAGGGACTCTTTTGCGTAATCCATAAGTAATTCTCCTTATATGTATTAATTTGTTCTTGCTATATCATAGCAGTTTTTTTGAAAATGTAAAGCCTTTTCGATACATTTTTATTTATTTGTAGATTGTACCAAAAGGAGATAACTTTCTATGGAGTAAATATAAATTTTTGAATAAGACCGTCGCATACTGCGTGGACGGTGACTTGGCCGTTGGGGCCGTGTTCAGTGGAAATTTCCACGGCTTTTCCTTGCAGGAAAGTGCGCACATATTCTTCCGGGTCGTCGGTTTCCACTTCGGTGATGAACACATCCCGCATCTGATTGTTGGGACACAGGTTTTTGATCTCCCGCACCATTTCGTATTCCATAAAAATCAGCTCCTTTTCTTTTATAGTATAATAAGGAAGGGAAAAAAGCAAAGAATTTCTTTTCGACAAAAGGCTCTTGCATTCTGCGCGCTGCTTTGGTATAATACCCTCACTTGCAGGGTTCGTATATCGGTAATACAACGGCTTCCCAAGCCGTGAAGGCGGGTTCGATTCCCGTACCCTGCTCCAAAAAGAACGCCACCCAACCGGGTGGCGTTCTTTTTGGAGCAGAGAGGGGAGGGAATCGAATGATCATTGCAACGCGGGCGAGCGTTACCCACTGCGGCTGGACGCAGCGGAACATTT